>Ga0209395_1007424_pt1 | contig 11538 bp, 10 predicted proteins | sample GOMGulsemesocosm_3_FD_184635 | JGI IMG/M metagenome (GOLD analysis project Ga0209395, IMG submission 184635) | Methane-oxidizing microbial communities from mesocosms in the Gulf of Mexico - GOM9D Gulf of Mexico (SPAdes) (version 2) | ecosystem: Environmental > Aquatic > Marine > Cold seeps... | reverse complement strand
CCAATTAAACACTAAATCCCGTACTTTTATAAACCCGCCATCAACAAGAATAAAGTGACATTTTTTGTCAAAGATGTTGACGGAAGACAAGGCAATCACCCTGGCAAATAGCCAGACCATTAAAGATTTAATACCAATAGGCTTTTTTAAAAAAGCTGCTATGCTTTCCTTTTAATAGCCCCTTTATTCTATATAGCTAACACATATGGCGCCTCAAGACACAACATCCACGCATATCAGCGGTTTAGCTAAACGCTTGGTTAACGACGAACTCCTCAGCGAAAACCAGGCTATCGAGGCTTATCAATACTCAAAACAAAACCGCATACCTTTTGTAACCCATTTAGTTCAAAGCGGCCTAACAAACAGCAAAGCCATTGCTACCGCCGCCTCAGACGAGTTCGGCACACCATTACTGGACCTTTCAACGTTTGATCCTGAGCTGTTTCCCCGCGACCTGGTAGACGCCAAGCTAATTCGCAATCATCACGCATTACCATTATTCAAACGCGGCAATCGCTTACATGTCGCTGTTGCAGATCCAACAAACCTGCAAGCGCTGGATGAATTCAAGTTCAATACAGGTATCACTACAGATGCCATTTTGGTCGAAGAGGACAAATTAGCCGCGATCATTGAGAAGTTCCTGGACGACGAAGATGACACCCTAGGAAGCCTTGACGATGCGGATCTTGAAAACCTGGAGCTTGACGACACGACAGATAATAAAGATGACGAGGACAACAAAGGCGAAGATGAGGCGCCTATTGTTCGCTTTGTTAACAAAATCCTGCTCGACGCCATAAAAAGTGGCGCATCGGATATTCATTTTGAGCCCTACGAGAAGAGCTACCGCATTCGCTATCGCACAGATGGAGTATTACACGAAGTATCGGCCCCACCTCAGAATCTTTCGCCTCGTCTTTCTGCTCGCCTAAAGGTCATGTCACGGATGGATATCTCCGAACGTCGCATGCCTCAGGATGGCCGCATTAAGATGAAGCTATCCAAGCAGCGCTCCATTGATTTCCGGGTCAATACTCTACCGACGCTTTGGGGGGAAAAAATAGTACTGCGTATTCTTGACCCCAGCAGCGCAAAAATGGGCATTGATGCGCTGGGTTATGATGACGACCAAAAAGAACTCTATATGAACGCGCTTCATCAGCCCCAAGGCATGATTCTGGTCACAGGCCCTACCGGCTCGGGTAAAACGGTATCGCTCTACACTGGCCTGAATATTCTCAACACACCAGAACGTAATATATCCACAGCTGAAGATCCTGTAGAAATCAACCTGGAAGGCATTAACCAGGTTCACGTGAACCATAAAGTAGGCCTCGACTTTTCCACGGCTCTGCGTTCATTCCTACGTCAGGATCCCGACATTGTTATGGTAGGTGAGATTCGCGATTTGGAAACGGCGGAAATAGCAATTAAAGCGGCCCAAACTGGACACTTAGTACTTTCTACACTACATACTAATAGTGCACCGGAAACTTTGACGCGTTTGCGCAATATGGGTGTACCGGCATTTAATATTGCCACATCAGTAAGTTTGATTATTGCTCAACGTCTCGCACGACGACTGTGTGAGCACTGCAAGAAACCGGCTGACATCCCACAAGACACATTAATTGCCGAAGGGTTCTCCGACGAACTACTCAAAGGCGCCACTATTATGGCCCCTGGAGACGGATGCCCTCAGTGTTTCAACGGCTACAAAGGCCGGGTAGGCATATACGAAGTAGTTAAAATAACACCAGAAATCGGCCGTATCATTATGGAAGAAGGCAATTCGTTAGAAATTGCCCAACAAGCCAAGAAAGAAGGTTTTAGAAACTTACGCAAATCAGCATTAATGAAAGCCGCGCAAGGTATCACCAGTTTGGAAGAAGTAAACCGAGTAACCAAGGATTAAATATGGCAAGCAAAGCAGCGAAAAGCTCAACATTCAGCTGGCAGGGCACAGACAAGCGCGGCCAAAAGGTGGACGGCGAAATCAGCGGAGCAAACCTGGCTCTGGTTAAGGCACAGCTGCGTAAACAGGGCATTAATCCAACTAAAGTTAGAAAGAAACAAGCCTCGTTATTTGGCGGAAAGAAAAAGAAAAGAATCACCCCTGGAGATATCACCCTCTTCACTCGTCAGATGGCCACTATGATGAAAGCTGGCGTACCTCTGGTTCAATCCTTTGATATCGTCTCAGATGGCCTTGACAACCTTACTCTTAAAGAGCTGATAGGCGCCATAAAAACAGAGGTTGCATCCGGTACTAACTTTGCTAATGCGCTACGCAAACATCCACGCCATTTTGATGAGCTAATGTGTAATTTAGTAGAGTCGGGCGAACAGTCCGGTGCACTTGAAACCATGCTAGACAGGCTTGCAACCTACAAAGAGAAAAATGAAACACTGAAAAAGAAAATCAAAAAAGCCATGACCTATCCAATTGCCGTAGTCGTGGTCGCTGTCATCGTAACGGGGATTCTATTGGTAAAAGTAGTGCCTACCTTTGCTGAAATTTTCGAAGGATTTGGTGCAGAGCTTCCTGCTTTCACCCAAATGGTCATCAATATATCTGAAGTACTTCAAGCCTGGTGGTACGTCGTTGTAGCCGCTGTTATTGCCTTTATTGTTGCTTTTCGCGAAGCCAAATTACGCTCTAAAAAAGTTGCTGATGCAGTCGATCGATTTGTACTCAAAATCCCTGTCACCGGGGAAATTTTAATTAAATCGATCTATGCGCGTTTTGCCCGCACGCTTTCTACTACTTTTTCTGCGGGTGTGCCTTTGGTAGAAGCGCTCACATCCACAGCTGGCGCAACAGGTAACGTGGTTTACTCCACTGCGGTGGAACGAATTCGAGAAGATGTTTCAACCGGGCAGCAGCTTAACTTTTCCATGAGGAACACTGCCGTATTCCCAAATATGCTAATTCAAATGACAGCCATTGGGGAAGAGTCCGGCGCGTTGGATGAAATGCTCGATAAAGCAGCCGAATTCTACGAAGAGGAAGTAGATAACGCCGTCGACAACCTGACAGCCCTAATGGAACCGATGATTATGGCGGTACTAGGTGTACTGATTGGCGGCCTGATTATCGCCATGTACCTGCCTATTTTCAAAATGGGTCAAGTTGTATAACGAACCCGCCATTCAAGACAGCTAAAAGCATCTAACTCCCCATGCAGTTATCATATTTCCTTGCCTCTAACTTACCGGCAGCAATCGCTGTTGCCGGTATTCTAGGCCTATTAGTCGGCAGCTTCCTTAACGTTGTCATTTACCGCCTACCCGTAATGATGGAGCGCGAATGGACATCCCAGTGCAAAACATTACTGGAAGCCGATATCTCGAAAGAAACCGAGTCTGACCAGCCAGCCTTCAACTTGGTAACGCCTAATTCACACTGCCCCAAATGTGATACACCTATAAAGGCCTGGCAAAATATCCCTGTCGTCAGCTATTTAATGCTGGGCGGAAAGTGTCATAACTGCAAAACACCCATACCGAAACGCTATCCGATTATCGAATTTATTACGGGCCTGCTGTCCTGCCTAGTGATCTGGCATTTTGGAGTGAACTGGCAAGGTGGCGCCATGCTGCTGCTAACCTGGGCGTTAATCACATTAACGATGATCGATTTTGATCATCAGCTGCTGCCCGACAACATCACCTTACCCTTCCTATGGATAGGGTTAATCGCCAACAGTTTTGGCCTGTTCTGCTCATTACCTGATGCGTTATGGGGTGCGGTATTTGGTTATCTCAGCCTATGGTCTGTTTACTGGCTATTCAAACTGGTTACGGGCAAAGAAGGCATGGGCTACGGTGACTTTAAATTGCTCGCGGTCTTGGGGGCTTGGTTTGGCTGGCAACTGCTGCCAATGATTATTTTATTGTCGTCCCTCGTCGGCGCCATTGTTGGTATATTCCTTTTGGTGTTAAAAAACAAAGGCAAAAGTGTACCGATCCCCTTCGGCCCTTACCTTGCCGCGGCTGGTTTTATTGCCGCTATTTGGGGCGAAGAATTAACGCGTGCGTACCTGAATTACGCTGGACTTTAATCCTCTCGCGAATACCACTATTGCCATACTCACGTTCTACCGTATCATAGCGCCATGATAATCATTGGCCTGACAGGCGGCATTGGCAGCGGTAAAACCACCGTTACAAATCTATTCTCCGATTTAGGCATCACGGTTGTGGACGCTGACATTGCCGCACGTGAAGTGGTAGAACCCGGCTGCGAGGCGCTACTCGCGATTCAGGCGCACTTTGGCAAAGAGGTAATCAATCCTGACGACTCACTCAATCGTCAGAGCCTACGCCAGCAGATATTCGAGAATAAATCCGAGCGACACTGGCTTGAAGCTCTGCTGCATCCATTGATCAGACAACGCTTGCAGCAACAGCTTCGGCAGGCCCAATCAGCTTACGCAGTCCTCTCTTCACCCTTACTGCTAGAAACAGATCAACATAAACTAGTCGATAAAACGTTGGTTGTGGATGTACCGGAGCAAGTACAGCTAGAAAGAGCGTGCGCCCGAGATAACAGCAACACAGAGCAGATCAAGGCTATTATGGCTGCACAAATGGATCGTAAAACCCGCTGCTCACGAGCGGACGATATTATTCTGAATGATTCGACGACTGAAGAACTTAAAGCAAAGGTGTTAACATTGCATCAACACTATCTTGAACTGGCAAAAGGTGCCAAATAAACCAATGACTGAAAACAAACCCACCGCCATCGTTTCCTGCCCAACCTGCAAAAAGTCCACCGCCTGGACTAGCGAAAACACCTTCCGTCCCTTTTGCTGCGAACGTTGCAAGCTCATTGATCTCGGGGCCTGGGCTAACGAGGAACACAATATCCCCGGCGAACCCGTTAACCCCTATGTTGATGAGGGTGGCGAGGATATCTACTAACAAGCTATCCAACTGCTAACGCCAACCTCCGTAAACTTTGTTATTCCCAACACCCGCGAGGAACCTTAATAGTTTAAGCTCTCTCGCTTTGCTTACCCACAGGGCACAAGCGTAATGACAGAGGTCTAACTTGATGTTTCCGGCTTAGTGCTCACGTGTCGTTTTAAAACGCACATCAGGCCAGCGCTCTTCGGCCAACGACAGATTAGCGCGAGTCGGCGCCAGATAGGTTAAGTAACCACCGCCATCAATCGCCAAATTGTCGTAGGCTTTCTTCTTAAACTCCTCAAACATCTTCACGTCATCGCACTCAACCCAACGCGCCGTATAAACATTTACGGCTTCGTAGCCACACTCAACCTTGTACTCGTCCTGAAGGCGATAAGCCACCACATCAAACTGCAGGGTACCCACCGCGCCAACAATAATGTCATTGCTACGCTGAGGCATAAACACCTGCGTCGAGCCTTCTTCTGAGAGCTGAGTAAGCCCCTTTTGCAACGCTTTCATCTTCAGCGGATCTTTCAAGCGCACACGACGAAACAGCTCCGGCGCAAAATGAGGAATACCAGTAAACTGCATGGCCTCACCGCTGCTAAAGGTATCGCCAATTTGAATCGTGCCATGGTTATGCAAACCAAGAATATCGCCTGACCAGGCCTCATCAACGTGTGAGCGCTCTCCCGCAAAGAAAGTTACCGCATCGGAAATACGCACATCCTTGCCAGTACGCACGTGCTTCATTTTCATACCTTTAGTGTACTGGCCTGAGCAGATACGCAAAAAGGCGATACGGTCACGGTGTTTCGGATCCATGTTGGCCTGAATCTTAAAAATAAAGCCGCTGAATTTTTCTTCATTGGATGCAACCTCGCGCTCTTTGGTTGCTCGCGGCTGAGGTGCTGGCGCGAACTCAACAAAGCCATCCAGCATTTCACGCACCCCAAAGTTACCCAGGGCGGTACCAAAATACACTGGCGTCATACGCCCGGCTAAATACTCTTCAAGTTCAAATTCATGGCTGGCGCCTTTAACCAACTCAACTTCGTCAGCCAGCTCATCAACCAAATCACCTAATACGGCTCTAGCTTCATCGCTATCCAATCCCTCGATACGTTTATCATCGGGAATGATGCTACCTTGGCCCTGTGTATACAGATGGATGGTATCGGTATACAGGTTATACACACCACGGAAATCTTTACCCATGCTAATCGGCCAGGTAATGGGGGCGCAGTTAATTTTCAGTACTGCTTCAACTTCATCGAGCAGATCAATAGGGTCACGAGTTTCGCGATCCAGCTTGTTGATGAAGGTCAGGATAGGCGTATCACGTAAACGGCACACATCCATCAATTTGATGGTCCGTTCTTCCACACCCTTGGCGCCGTCAATCACCATCAACACCGAGTCAACAGCCGTCAGGGTGCGATAGGTATCTTCAGAGAAATCGGCGTGGCCCGGTGTATCGAGCAGGTTAACCGTGCGCTCTTTATAGGGAAACTGCATCACCGAGGACGTTACCGAGATACCCCGTTGCTTCTCCATCTCCATCCAGTCAGAGGTGGCATGGCGACCTGTTTTGCGGCCCTTCACCGTGCCCGCTTCCTGAATAGCATTTCCGAACAACAATAGCTTTTCGGTCATGGTGGTCTTACCGGCATCGGGGTGACTAATAATGGCGAAGGTGCGGCGGCTAGCCACTTCCTGATCAATTTGGCTCATAGAGTTTCAATACACGACAATTTTAAAGGCAGGATTATATACCACTGTGGCGACGGTCAGTAGTGGGTTAGTAATCAATAACATACGTGTTTCAAGCAGACATAAAAAAGGCCCCTACCGGAGGGACCCTTCTTAAACTAAAAAGCTTAGGCTAACAAAGCCAAAACCTTAGTCTGACTTAGATGAAGTACATCAAGCCAAACAGAACGGCTGTTAGTGCGATACCGCAGTGAATGACACCACGAACGCTAGCCATTGGGCCCATTTTGCCGAAGATAGCATTCAGCTCAATCGCAACAACAACAGCGATAGCAATGATGAAGCCAGCAGATACTTCGCTAGAAACAGGTGTCAGTGCATCGATGCCCAGACCGTGCTTAGAACCCAGCATACCCATCAGCATAGGGAAAGACAGCAACGTGTTAGTACGAGAAGCCAGACCCGCTTTAGGCGCCGCCGCAGCTGCATCACCAGAGCTGATGCCACATACGATTTTCTGGTTAGGCCAGATGATCAGCCATACGTTCAGGAACATGAACGTACCAGCCAGAGCAGCCATCAGCAGGTAACCATTGCTTGCAGGGCCAACGCCGGCCAGCAATGCAACACCCGTCAAGAAAGTAAACATTGCGCCCCAACGGAACCACCAAAGTGCACGCGGAGCCAGTTTTTTAACCGCATCGCCCTTAGCTTCTGGAGTAGCTTCTTTGAAGTACTCAGTTTGTACGAAGTTAAAGTAGTACAACAGACCGATCCACGTGATACCGAACAGTACGTGAGCCCAACGGAACAAAAATTCTAAAAACAACATGGTTAAATCCTCTATATTCTCAACTGTGGCGGAATCTCTTATCTAAACCCTTAGTTAAAACAGGGGTTTAACAGAAATTACCTTATTTTTATAAATGGCTTTTCGCGATGATAAGTTTTATAACGCGCGCATTTTAAACCCTAAGCACATAATTACAAACATCAAAAGCGTATTAATCAATGTTAATGCAAGAAAACAGGGTTTTTCCACAACTTTTTGCCTACTAACACAAATTTCAGCCATAAAAAAACGGTTACCCTTGCGGATAACCGTTTCTTGTACTGCTAGGGTAAGGCTGGCTTACATCATACCGCCCATACCACCCATGCCGCCCATGTCAGGCATTGCTGGAGCACCGGCTCCGCCATCAATAGGTGCATCGGTAACCATGCACTCAGTGGTGATCATCAGACCAACAACAGAGGCAGCGTTTTGCAGCGCGCTACGTGTTACCTTAGCTGGATCAAGGATACCCATGTCCAGCATATCGCCGTATTCACCCGTTGCCGCGTTGTAACCGTAGTTACCTTCACCTTCATGGCGAACTTTATCAACAACGACTGACGCTTCTTCACCAGCGTTAGCAACGATCTGACGCAGTGGCGCTTCCATAGCACGACGTGCCAGCTGGATGCCTACTGTTTGGTCTTCGTTGTCGCCAGTCAGGTTTTCGATGTGTTGCAGAACACGGATCAGTGCAACACCACCGCCCGCTACAACGCCTTCTTCAACGGCAGCGCGAGTAGAGTGCAGCGCATCTTCAACACGAGCTTTCTTCTCTTTCATTTCGATTTCAGTGGTTGCACCCACTTTGATCACAGCAACACCGCCGGCCAGTTTAGCTACGCGCTCTTGCAGTTTTTCTTTGTCGTAATCAGAGTTTGATTCTGCGATTTGTGCACGAATCAGAGCAACGCGAGATTCAATAGCAGAATGCTCACCAGTACCACCAACAACGATAGTCGCTTCTTTAGTTACGCTGATACGCTTAGCTTGACCCAGATCATCCAGAGTAGCTGCTTCCAGAGACAGACCCACTTCTTCAGAGATCACAGTACCGCCAGTCAGGATCGCAACATCTTCCAGCATAGCCTTACGACGATCACCGAAACCAGGTGCTTTAACAGCTGCAACTTTCATGATGCCGCGCATGTTGTTAATAACCAATGTTGCCAACGCTTCACTTTCAACATCTTCAGCAATGATCAACAGTGGGCGACCGGCTTTAGCAACGCCTTCAAGTAAAGGAACCAGCTCACGGATGTTAGAAACTTTCTTATCAACCATCAGTACGAACGGCTCTTCCAGCTCAACGTTCATTGTTTCCTGATTGTTGATGAAGTAAGGAGACAGGTAACCACGGTCAAACTGCATACCTTCAACGATGTCCAGTTCATTTTCCAGACCGTTGCCTTCTTCAACAGTGATCACACCTTCTTTACCAACTTTACCCATCGCTTCAGCGATGATGTCGCCGATTGATGAGTCGCTGTTAGCAGAGATAGTACCAACCTGTGCAATCGACTTAGTGTCTGCACATGGCTGAGAGAAATCAGCAAGGAACGCAACAGCAGCAGCCGTAGCTTTGTCGATGCCGCGCTTCAGATCCATTGGGTTCATGCCAGCAGCAACCGCTTTCAGGCCTTCAGTCATAATTGCCTGAGCCAGAACTGTTGCAGTTGTAGTACCGTCACCAGCAACATCAGAAGTTTTAGAAGCTACTTCCTTAACCAGCTGTGCGCCCATGTTTTCGAACTTGTCTTGCAGCTCGATAACCTTAGCAACAGATACACCATCTTTAGTGATCGTTGGAGCACCAAAAGATTTGTCCAATACAACGTTACGGCCTTTAGGACCCAAAGTTGTTTTAACAGCATCCGCAAGGATGTTTACGCCGTTTACCATTTTCTGACGAGCTGAATCGCCGAATAATACGTCTTTAGCAGCCATTTTCTAATACCTTAAATAACTGGGGTGTTAATGAATTATGAAACAAACTGAAATTAGCGTTCGAGATCAGGCTTAGCCTTAACCTTCAAAAACAGCAAATACGTCTGACTCACCTAAAACCAACAGCTCTTCACCATTGATTGAGATAGTGTTTTCGCTCGCCACGTAGCGGTTAAAAATAACGCGATCGCCAACTTTAACAGCCAGAGGGCGGATTTCGCCGTTAGCCAACAGACGGCCTTCACCAACAGCCAGTACTACGCCAGCGCTTGGTTTTTCAGCAGCTCCACCAGCTAAAACGATACCACCAGCAGTTGTTGTTTCTTCTTCCTTACGACGTACGATGATACGGTCGTATAAGGGACGAATATTCATTACGCAAATACTCCAATCAAATTGAAAATAAATTTCAAAAACACCCGACAAACGCACACTGGTCCGCCGAATATTTAGTTAATAAAACCGGTTATTAAATTCTGGAAACTGATTACAAATCAGTCGTAAAACAGCCCTGCGAACTTAACCTTGTGTCGATTAATGGGGGCCGGAAAATGGATTTCAACGCTTATCTTTCAAGAATTCGACATTTTTTTCAGCGGTGTCCGATTGTGCCGATTCATCACGTTGAAATTCACCCTCGATAGGACCGTCCTGTCCATCTGAACTAAAGTCACCCGAACCAGAGTTGTCAGATCGGAAATCGGCCGAGCCGTGCATGTGGGTAAACTGCGTCTGGCGCATAGACGCCGCCGCATGCACTTTCACATTACGCGCAGCAAAAGCTACCAGTCCTTTGCGTGTAATAGGAACCAGGCATAAAAAACCAAACACATCGGTAATAAAACCGGGAGTAATCAGTAACGCGCCGCCCACGGCCAGAAAAATACCCTCCAGCATTTCCTGGATTGGCATCTGACCACTCTGCATGCGCTCCTGCGCCCGGAACAATGTTGCCAATCCCTGCTGGCGCAGCATAAAACTACCTACCACAGCGGTAAACACCACCAGCGAGGCAGTATAAAGCGCGCCAATTTGCTGACCGACTTTTATAAGCAGTGTGATTTCTGCAACCGGCATTACAATAAACAGTATAAAAAGAAACTTCATAACATCAGACCTGCGGCAAAGGCAGTTTTAGGGTACTCACTAAGTTGGGGACTAACCGTCAGTTTTCAATCATTAGCCTGTTTGAGCATGGCTATCAGCGCCTGTCGCACTTCGGTTGGTGTCTGCGCCGGCACAGGAAAATCAATACGTACAATGCGTTTTCCGACACGCTGATGAAAACCAAAAGCATCAACGCCAACCATCTGCGGTGCCACACCCTCAGGCACCGCTATCGCAGCCTGCTCACAATATCGAACTAGCGCATCGGCATGATCAGCATTCATATGCGCACAGACATCGGCTTCAGCTTCGCCAGCCAAGGGGTTCACAGTGAAAAGCTGCTCAGGCTCAATCCAATGAATCTGCCCAAAACCGGCGATAAAACGCACCTTTTCAGGTACTAGCCGGTAAAAGTCAAAATCCAGCTCTTTGACATAACTTTCAGCCTGCGGATAAAAGCGGCAATAACGCGCAACCGTTTGCGCATGCTCGTCAACATTCAGCTTTTCGGCCAGACCTAGCAACGTCACCCGCGCACAGGTTTGTACGTCTCGATTACCCAACTGCGTAATATCACTCAACATTAAAGAAATTTTAGGGTTTTCAGCAATATTACGGGTATGTTGAGCTAAACGGCTAATTAACAAAATCGGCCGGTTAACATCATCAAAGCCCACGGGCACAATTGAGCCAAAAGGGTAGCCGGAGCAATCCGAAGAATGGGTCGAAAGACTTCCTACATCCTGCCCTAGCAGCACATTTCTCACCCGAGCAATCAATTCAATTGACATATAGTCACCGCAGAATAATTACAATTACCGATTTTCAAGCTGCAACCGCTTACGCGCCAGAACAATTAATACCAGCACCGGCAGCCCCAACAGCGTTGTTAGTATAAAGAAGTTGCTGTAGCCCATGTTTGACACAAAAGTACCGGAGTAACCACCTAGAAATTTTGGCAGCAGCGTCATCAACGAACTAAACAGCGCATACTGCATGGCGGTAAAGGA
>Ga0209395_1007413_pt1 | contig 11549 bp, 9 predicted proteins | sample GOMGulsemesocosm_3_FD_184635 | JGI IMG/M metagenome (GOLD analysis project Ga0209395, IMG submission 184635) | Methane-oxidizing microbial communities from mesocosms in the Gulf of Mexico - GOM9D Gulf of Mexico (SPAdes) (version 2) | ecosystem: Environmental > Aquatic > Marine > Cold seeps... | reverse complement strand
AACAATTGAGCCTTTAAGTAATTCTTTCATTGCTGATTTATCGGTGACCGTTGAGTTAACACTCATAGAAGCTCCATTTCGGTTATAAAAAAACCTCGATTACATAAATTGCGGTCGAGGTTTCTATAGGGATTTATATGTTCTCGAATCACATGCTACGTGGGCTTTAATTTACCTTGTTTATCTTGTTTTCGTTTTAAATTAAGCATGTGGCATTCTCATTTTGATGAAAAAAACATTTAAACGTTTATTATTTATCGTTTAATAATTCTTCATTCACTGCAAAATGTCAAGCAGGATAATACATAAGAAAAATCAAACCTGACTATCCCACGTGGTAAAGCGATACTTAAGTTACGTCGAAGTGCCTAATCAGCTAACCGAAAGGAGAAGATATTGAAGTAGTTTGGGTATATACTCTCCGGCCAAATCTTCGACCAAATTAAGTAAAGAGTCCAGACCCATGATCAGCAATAGCTATACCCTAGCAAGTCAATTACTAGCACGTAATACTGCACATTTTGAAGATAAAGACCTGTTGATTGCGGGTTACATCGAAGATACATACCCTACTGAATTAGCTAAAATAGCGAAAAAAGTAACCTTATTCAGCTACGATTACTCTGCTAAACTTCATTATGATAATGTCAGCAATATTGATAATCATTGCTCTACAGAATATCAAGCAGTGAAGAAACACCAAGTCGCTTTGATTTATATGTCAAAATCAAAAGCAGAAGTAGAATACCTATTAGCCAATATTACAGAACATCTTGAAGATGACGCGATGATCTTCATGGTGGGTGAAAATAATGCCGGTATTCGCAGTGCCAATAAATTCTTTGCCCCGTATGGCGATATTTGCAACAAACTCGATGCCGCACGTCGTAGCTCACTGTTTGTAACACAATTGAATAAGCCTGTGGCTAAGTTTGTGCAAGATGATTGGATCACGTCATTCCCGATGACAGTGAAGGGAATCGAGCTAACAGTATGTACATTACCGGGTGTATTTAGCCACGGTAAACTGGATACAGGCAGTAATATCCTACTTAATAACCTACATAAGAAACCATCAGGTCGTGTGCTTGACCTTGGTTGTGGTGCAGGTATTATCGGTAGTTATATCGCGAAACGTTTCCCTGAGAGCAAGGTTGAAATGACAGATGTTAGCGCACTTGCAGTTAAATCAAGCCAATTAACATTAGCGGCGAATGAATTAGCGGGTCAAGCTTACCTTTCTGATGTGTATTCTGATATTAGCGGTAAATTTGATTATATTATTTCTAACCCACCGTTCCATGCTGGTTTAAAAACCCATTATGCAAGTACTGAGACATTCCTAAAAGAAGCGCATGATTACATTAATCCACGCGGTCATTTAGTCTTAGTTGCAAATAGCTTTCTTAAATACCCAGAAATCATCGAAGCAAGTTTTGGCCATTGCTTACTACAAATAAAATCATCTAAGTTCGCGGTCTATTACGCTAATAAATAAGTCGCCAATAAATAGTGACGCTAATAACGCACAGCGTTAATCAATAGCACAAACAAAAACGCCCATCACAATTCGATTGTGATGGGCGTTTTACTATTAATCCCAAATTATTTACCTTAAATTAAGCAACGGTATTATTCAGGGTTAATACTTACATTTAATTAAACGTCTCTTGCTTCTGCAGATAACTCGTCAATACGCTTTTTCATGCTCGCGTGTATATCAGTTGATAGCTTTCTTACCGCACTACGTTCTAATCCCACCGTTGGAACCGGCGCCATGATCTCAATAATCACTTCACCATTATCCCAGCGGTTTAATTTAATTTTGTTATGCGTATTTGAACAACACACTGGTACAATTGGTACTTCAGCTTGAATAGCCGTATGGAATGCACCCGTTTTAAACGGTAATAAACCACGACCACGACTACGTGTACCTTCGGCAAACATCCAAATACTCAAGTGACCTTTACGAATACGATCAGCTACCGCAGAAATCGTACCAACCGCTTTACTTTTGTTATTACGGTCAATCAAGATATTACCTGACAACCAATATACAAAACCAAAAATCGGCACCCAAACTAAGCTTTTCTTACCGACTGATACTGTGCCTGGTTGTACCGCAGCAGTCATGGTGATCAAATCAAAATTGTTTTGATGATTACCAACAAATACATACGGGCCACCATCATTTAAATCCGCAGGTTTCCGTACGATTAGTTTAACACCCATAAGTCGAGCCAAACGCGAGAAGTTTCTCGCTACACATGCCACGTGTTTTGGGTTTCGAGGTTGTAAACTAAAGCGCAATACACTCATGATCAATAAATAGATCATAAATAGCATGACCAAGACTAAACGACTAATTAATAACATTTGTAACCCTCTTTTAACATGCCAGCAGTATACCTAGCCGATACTCAGTGTACAAGCGTTAGCTGAATTATTCATCCACAACTTCTAACGTATCAACGCGCTGCAATCCGCGTGGTAACTTAAACCCACGACGTCCACGCTCACCTTTATAATGTTCTAAATCAGCAGGTTTTAAGGTTAATTTACGCTTGCCAGCATAAAGTGTTACTGATTGCCCCTCGGGAACGATCGCCAGCATTTGCACAAATTCTTCACGAGCTTTGACGCGGGCTGACGGGATATTCATTAACTTATTCCCTTTACCTTTCGATAATAACGGTAATGATGACAGAGGGAAAATCAGCATGCGACCTTCGTTCGAGATAATGAGACAATGATCCGTCGTTATATCTGTCACTGCTTGAGGTTCAATCACCAAACCGCCAACAGGCAAGGTTAATAAGGCTTTACCGTTTTTATTACGACTGACCATGTCGCTAAACTTGCCAATGAAACCATAACCCGCATCAGAACTCAGTAAGAACTGCTGACTATCTTCAGCCATAAGCGCATGAGCAAAGGTTTTCCCCGCCGCTAACGTAAAGCGCGTCGTTAATGGTTCACCCTGACTACGCGCAGAAGGTAATGTGTGCGCATCAAGTGCAAACGAACGACCACTTGAATCAATGAATACCGCAGGGCAGTTACTGCGTCCTTCTGCGGCATCTTTATAACCATCGCTGGCTTTATAACTGAGTCCTTTAGCATCCACATCATGACCCTTGGCACAACGTGCCCAGCCTTGTTGTGATAGCACGACTGTCACGGCTTCATTTGGCATTAATTCTTTTTCTGTTAACGCTTTCGCTTCTTTACGCTCGATGATCGGTGAACGACGTTCATCACCAAACTTCTCTGCGTCCATGATTAACTCTTTTTTCACTAATGTCGCTAAACGGCGATCTGAACTTAATAATTGCTCAAGTTTATGGCGCTCGGTATTTAATTCACCTTGCTCACCACGGATACGCATTTCTTCTAACTTGGCTAAGTGACGAAGTTTAAGTTCCAGTACCGCTTCAGCTTGTTTAACCGATAAATCAAAACGTGAAATGAGCTCAGCTTTCGGATCATCATAGTTACGAATGATCTCAATCACTTCATCAATGTTTAAGAATGCGATCAATAAACCATCAAGCATGTGTAAACGTGTAAGCACTTTATCCAAGCGGAATTGCAGACGACGACGCACCGTTGTACGACGGAACTCCAACCATTCTAATAATATTTTCTTTAGACCTTTAACTTGAGGTTTGTCATTCAAACCGATCATATTCAAGTTAACGCGGTAGTTTTTTTCAAGATCAGTACTGGCAAATAGATGCGCCATTAACTGTTCGATATCGATGCGGTTAGAGCGTGGTATTATCACTAAACGCGTTGGATTTTCATGGTCTGACTCATCACGTAAGTCAGCCACCATCGGTAATTTTTTAGCCTGCATTTGCGCAGCAATTTGTTCTAAAATTTTACCACCAGACACTTGATGTGGTAGTGCGCTAATCACGATATCACCACTTTCAATGCTGAATACCGCACGCATCTTAATGCTGCCCTTACCCGTTTCGTAGATCTTAGCGATATCTTTTTCTGGGGTGATAATTTCTGCTTCAGTCGGGTAATCAGGGCCTTTCACATACGCCATCAATTCTGATAGTTCAGCTTTTGGCTTATCAATTAAATGCAGGCATGCATTCGTCACTTCGCGCACGTTATGTGGCGGAATATCGGTTGCCATACCAACTGCAATACCCGTTACCCCATTTAATAAAATATGCGGTAAACGCGCTGGTAATAATTGCGGCTCTTTCATGGTGCCATCAAAGTTAGGTGACCAGTCAACAGTTCCTAGCCCGACTTCACCGAGTAATACTTCCGCAAATTTGGATAATTTAGCTTCGGTATAACGCATTGCCGCAAATGATTTAGGATCATCTGGCGCACCCCAGTTACCCTGACCGTCGACTAATGGATAACGATAAGAGAAAGGTTGCGCCATCAGTACCATGGCTTCATAACAAGCACTATCACCATGGGGATGATACTTACCTAATACATCACCAACGGTACGCGCTGATTTCTTATATTTCGCACCCGCATGTAAGCCAAGCTCCGACATAGCATAGGTAATACGGCGCTGTACTGGCTTTAGTCCGTCACCAATATGAGGCAAGGCACGATCCATGATCACATACATTGAATAATTCAAATACGCTTGCTCAGTAAATTCTCTTAGCGGTTGCTCTTCGACACCCTCTAAGCTCATATCAATAACGTCAGTCATCAAAGTTCCTGTTATTTAGAATAAAGTAAAAATTTCACATTCAAAGGCGAAAACAACATATACTATTTTTTAGCATTTATATTATGATAAAACGCGCAATAAAATTATCTTAGATAATAACAACAAATTGTATTGTTTAGGGCAGTTATAGATAGTTATTTCAACTATAACGCGCCAATATTGTGATTATCTAAAGTGACTTTAATTAGCTCAAAATCCGATTAAAAACAAAAATGGCAGGAAATTAATCATGGGGAGCAGTGCATTATATTCTCTTATAGAAAAAACTAAATTATTATTTCCATCATTCACAAAACGCGTAAACACGTTACGTTGTTCGTATCAGTCTTTGCCCAGTGTTCACCGCAAATTACTGCCGGTATTATCACTGACTGTCATCGTGTTACTCATCATTCCAACAGCAGATGAAACGACGAATAGTGAAGAGACTAGCAATGAACGCAAATCAATCGCATTGACGATCACAACGACACAAAATGTAGCAAATAAAGCGGGACTAGGACAGAGTCAAACCCGTAATACCCCGCCTCCGGCACCAATTAAACTGCTCGATCCTGAAAATATCGACGGTGAATGGCGCGCGCATGTAATTCGTAAAGGCGATTCTGTTTACCGTATTTTTCGTCAATATGATATTCCCTCTTCTGTACTGCATGATTTAATCGCATTACGTACACCAGAACAATACATTACGAAAGTAAAACCAGGGCAGATCATGTCATTTTATATTTCAACGACAGGTAAACTCATACAACTTCGCATTAGTGATGTAGATAATGAACCTGTGCTATTTTCGTTACGTGAAGATGGCAGTTATATTTATCAATAACATCATATTTAGATCATAAAAGGACAGGGTAACTTAAGCGCACACTTGATTTCGCCCTGATTCTTTTGCTTTATATAATAATTTGTCTGCTTCTTTTATTACATCTTCAGGGCTTGTTGTTGACTTTCGCCCTTGGGCTACGCCAATACTAATGGCTACCCGTACGACTTTTTCAATCTCTTCTACGCTTTCATTATCAATATGTTGAGGATCCTCGTCATGTGGTACTCTGCGTCCAACAGGCTGACGGATTTGAAAAGGGTAATCAGCAATCAATACTCTAATCTCGTTTAAGTAACCAATACAATCTGATGCCGATTTACCTTTAAATAGAATAGTAAACTCTTCACCGCCATAGCGATAAACTTTACCTCGGCCTCTCACTGTTTCTAGTTGTGACGCCACCATTTTTAATACCATATCACCCGTATCATGACCGTAAGTATCATTAAACTGTTTAAAGTGATCGATATCTAACATCGCAATACTGTACTTACCACTCAAATGTGCGAGATCAATATTTAACGCGCGCCGCCCTGGAATACGAGTAAGATCATCTATAAATGCTTGCTCATGACTGCGCTTCAATATACTTAATAACAGTAATATCGCGCTGATGAGGAACATGCAAACAGATATCCACTGCTTATCAAACTCAATAACTGTTAATGTACAAGCAAGTAACGTACTTAGCAGCGCTTGGTCTGAAGACTCTTCTCTAAATAGCATCACAATTGCCGCTGTTAATACAGCACCAACTAATAAGCCAAGTAAAATACTCGGTAATACCGAAAATCCCCCCATAACCAAGAGCCAAGGTTCGATAACGGTGAGTATATGGGTAACCAGAAATAATTGCTCAGGTTGAATAAACCAGTAGAAAGCAGCTGCTTGCAGAATCAGGATAACGTGATAGGAGAGCGCTTTAAAAGAAAACAGCGAACGTTCAGGCAAGAATAATAGTAATACGAGATTGATGGGTAATACTAAAGCCAGAAAATAAAATTCAAATAACGTACTCCCCATAGCCAAGGGGGTCTGTAAGCGCTGTTGGATAACATTATAAGCCACCAGCATTAATAACGCGGCAAAACCACTACGACCTTGCTTAAAAAAATGGCTAAGAATAATCACGAGCAAAAAAAGGAGAGTCGGTAATTCAACTAACATAGCCTGCTGCGCGGCCGAGAGCGCAGCAAAAAACGGCGGGATCCAAAGCCCAGCGAACATGATGACAAATGTAAGTAATAATTTTGAATACATTGATATCACTTATTATTGCGGCGCAATACTTGCGCGCAATCTAGCTCAACTCGATTCGGCTTTATAATAACTCCGTTCAATTTAGTCTTAGCTCGGTTCAATCTTAGCAATATAGTAATTAACAGAAATAGCGGCGGAGATCAGCCCCATGCCTATAGCAGTCATGATCAACAACATTATCTCGCTAAAAACTAATCCTTCAATCGTAAATTCAGTGTTATATAACTGAGCAAGGTTAAGGACGGTATCCTCCATCCAATACACCATAAATATAGTCACTAACCAAGCTAAGATCCCACCGATAGCACCATACCAAAATCCGGTATATAAAAATGGCCGCTGCACAAATGCATTAGTTGCACCCACCAATTTTAATACTTCAATTTCAGCACGATTGGATAAAATGTTTAACCGTATGGTATTACCGGTTATTAATAACACTGAACTTAATAATAGTACTGATACCACTAATACTGCATCACTGAAGATCGAGATAATACCTTCTAGCCGTGCTAACCACATAATATCCAACTTACCTTGTTGGACTTCAGGTTCGCGCTCTAACTTCGCTAATAGCTCTTGAGCCGCAATTGAGGTGCGGTAATAAGGCTTAGGGGTAACAACAACAACGGCAGGTAATGGATTATGATCTAACAGTGTCAATGCCGAAACTAACCCAGAAGAACGCTTAAATTCTTCCATGCCTTGTTCTTTAGAAATGTACTCAAAAGTATCAACTTCTTTGTAGGTTTTTAACCGATGTAATAAATTTTTATAACGCGATTCAGGTAAATCTTTCTTTAAGAATAGATTAATGTCGGTCGGGCTAGTCCAGCCTTCGCTAACTGTTTGGCTATTTTTTAATACGACGTACAAGGTGCACGGCAAGGCTAAACTGACGCCAAGTACCAGCATCGTCATTAAAGATGCAATAGGTGTACGCCACACATCGGTCAAACTCGATATAGCTTGGTGGATATGCTGCTGACAACGAATTTGGATACGTTTAATAAATGATGCATCAGGTCGGTTAGATTGCTTATTCATGTTAAACCCCTTGTAACTCGTCATTACACATCTCACCAGCCCTAATACGTAAGGTACGATAGCGCATTTTAGCAATCAAGCCCAAATCATGAGTGGCAATCAATACCGAGGTACCAGTGCGGTTGAACTCTTCAAACAGCTTTATTATTTCCATTGATAATTGCGGGTCTAAATTACCGGTAGGTTCATCGGCCAATAATAATTTAGGACGAGAAATAATGGCACGGGCAATACCCACACGTTGTTGCTCACCACCCGAAAGCATAGGCGGGTAACACTTGGCTTTATTGTATAGCCCTACTTTATCTAATGCCGCCAATACTCTGTTTTTAACTTGCTTGGCAGTATAACCTTTGATAATCAAAGGCAATGCAACATTGTCAAACACGGTGCGATCGACTAATAAGCGATGGTCTTGAAAAATAATACCAATATCACGGCGTAGAAAGGGGATCTCAAATTTACTAATTTGAGTGACATTTCGACCATTTAAAATGATCTCGCCTGCGGTTGGTCGTTCTAACATGCTGATTAGTTTTAATAAGGTACTTTTACCGGCACCCGATGGACCTGTTAAAAAAGCCATTTCACCTTTTCCAAGATGAAAATTTACCTTTTGTAGGGCAGTAAGGCTGCCTGGGTAAACTTTAGATACATTATCAAACCGAATCATGATGACCGTGTCCTTGGTATGTGTTGTATAAAACTACAGTAATGATAAAAAAATACTCACCGTATTAACGGTGAGTATTTTGCCGTAAATGATAGGTAACATGCGCTAACAGTGGTAAACGTTGAGCGATGTAATTATCATTGAGCCGCTATTTTTGCTCTTCATTGCTAAAGAGGGCTTCGATAAATTCTTCCGAATTAAAGGTACGTAAATCATCAATACCTTCGCCGATACCAATAAAGCGAATTGGAATTTCGAACTTATCTGCCACCGCAAAGATGACACCACCTTTAGCGGTACCGTCTAACTTGGTTAAAGTTATGCCAGTAAGACCAACAGCATCTTTAAATAGTTCCGCTTGGCTTAACGCATTTTGACCAGTACCCGCATCAATCGTTAACATGATCTCGTGCGGTGCAGTTGCATCGTGTTTTCGCATTACGCGAACCACTTTCTTCAGCTCTTCCATTAAATGCGCTTTGTTCTGTAAGCGACCCGCAGTATCCGCAATCAAAACATCTACATCCTTCGCTGTTGCCGATTGCATCGCGTCAAACAGTACCGAAGCACTATCTGCGCCAGTGTGTTGAGCAACCACAGGGATATCGTTACGATCACCCCATACTTGTAACTGCTCAACGGCAGCGGCACGGAATGTATCACCTGCAGCGAGCATCACAGATTTACCTTCACCTTGGAATTTCTTCGCCATTTTGCCGATAGTCGTAGTTTTACCCACACCATTCACACCAACCATTAAGATCACGTGTGGTTTGTTGTTACTGTCGATCTCTAACGGCTGCTCAACTTTTTGCAGCATATCCGCCATATCTTTTTTCAAAATATCGTACAGCGCTTCAGCATTTTTTAATTGCTTACGCGATGCTTGCTGCGTTAAGTTATCAATAATACGAGTCGTTGTCGCAACACCTAGATCAGCAATTAATAACTGCTCTTCAAGCTCTTCAAATAATTCATCATCGATATGTTTACCGCGGAATAAGTTTTTGAAACCACTGCCGATATTACCTTTTGTACGTGATAAGCCACGTTTTAAACGGGTAAAGAATTTTTCTTTATCAACAGGTTCAGATTCAACGGCTTGAATATCAGAAGCACTTTCTTCAATCACTTCTTCTTTCGTTGCAAGGTCTTGCGCTGTTTCCGCGAGTTCAGTCTTCTCAGACTCGACGGTTTCAGGCTCAACTGCAGCAACAACTACATCCACGTCAGCCACAACCACATTTTCTTCAGTAACAATATGTTCATCAGCCGTCGTTGCGCTATTGTTTTCGAAGTCAGCGATAAGTTGTAAGTCAGCGGCTCTACGACGCGCTTTTTCTTCTTCTGTTTCGTCATCGCTAGCAGCCAAAACTTCAGTGCTAACTTTATCTTCATCCGTGTTGTTTGTTTCTTTTTTACCGAAACCAAACCAATTCTTCATGCTTTTTTTTGCCATTTTTAGAAAACCTTACTTTCGCCAGTCTTGAACTGCTACAATGACCAAATATCAATATGATGACATATATTATCACCTTTCTGTCCAGACAAAGAATTACTATGGCAAAATCTAGCACAAAACAACAAAATCAACGTCCTTCAGGGCATATTCGGATCATCAGTGGTCAATGGCGCGGTCGAAAACTTCCTGTTAAAGATGTTATTGGTCTACGTCCGACAACCGACCGCGTGAAAGAAACCGTGTTTAACTGGTTATCACCTTACGTGCGAGACAGCCATTGTCTCGACCTATTTGCGGGTAGTGGAGGGTTAATCTTTGAAGCATTATCACGCTATGCAGAAAGTGGCTTACTGTTTGAAAAAGACGCTGGCGCAGCTGCACAATTACAGCAAAATATTAATTTGTTAAAAGCAGAAAATGCCCAGTTAGTACGTGGTGATACACTACAATTATTAACCAAGGTGCCAGCACAACGCTATGATATGGTGTTTATCGACCCACCTTTCCGTCAAGACTTATTGGAAGATTGCTGCGCTAAGCTTGAAGCAAACAACTGGTTAAGTGCCGATGCGGTAATTTATATCGAGCGCGAGAAAGAACTTAATCAAGTTAAGCTACCAGCTAATTGGACCATTTTAAAAGAAAAACAAGCAGGACAAGTTTGTTTTGAATTGTATCAGCGTCAGTAATAATTTAATAATACAGTGACTAAAGTACAAGCTGAGAGCTATTAATTAATTCGTACTTAACTGACGGTATTGGCGTGGTGAGATACCCACCAGCTTTTTAAAATAACGCCCCATGTGGCTTTGGTTCGCAAAGCCACATTGCAATGCAATATCAGCCATACTCCCTCGCCCCTTAGTCACAGATAACTTCACCTGTTCAATTCGAACCGCTAACAAATATGCTTGTGGTGTTTGTGCCATGCTTTGTTTGAACATCCGACAAAAATGATACTCACTCAGTTGTGCTAGTTCAGCTAACTCAGCTAGATAGATCTGACGATGAAAATGAGCCTGCATGTAATCACATACTAAGGCTGAAACCTTTGGCGATAAGCCCCCTTTTATCGGAGCGGTAAGTTTAGTGATCCCCATATTCTGCAACATCGACACTAAAATTGTATTCGTCACTTGCTCCATAGCCAGATGGTCATAACCACTACACCAATCACTCGTCGCCATACAATGACGAAACAAAGCTTCGGTTGCAGCATCATTGGTAAAGGTTAATTCCGGCAGTTGTAACATTCGCGGATCAATATCAAATACTTTTAACGCCAACTGTTTAAGATAATCATCACTGAAATATAAGTGCATGAATTGCTGGGTTTGACCCAGTTGCCAATGGCTTTCAGAATCTTTCGGCATCAGGCAAAACTTGCCAGGCGCGCCAAACCCTGAATTCACATCAGTGCGGTGAGTTTCATAACCACCCGACATGTACAAACTCAAGGTATGCTGTTTTTCATTCACATAAAATAAGCGGTCATGTTCATTTTGATAATGCGCCCACGACAGTGCATCCGTTAATGACGCTTGGCGTAAAC
>Ga0209395_1007410_pt1 | contig 11551 bp, 7 predicted proteins | sample GOMGulsemesocosm_3_FD_184635 | JGI IMG/M metagenome (GOLD analysis project Ga0209395, IMG submission 184635) | Methane-oxidizing microbial communities from mesocosms in the Gulf of Mexico - GOM9D Gulf of Mexico (SPAdes) (version 2) | ecosystem: Environmental > Aquatic > Marine > Cold seeps... | reverse complement strand
TATGGCGGAATTCAACAAGCTGATACGAGCTAGTGCTCCCAAGTCGATTATCAGTAAAATTTATCCGCTAGGCGATGAGTTAGCGCACCCCTAATACTTGGGTTGTGAATAAGTACGCTCAGGTAGGGGCCTTTGTTATTCTCCCACTCTACTGAACGTTTACGACTAACTCAGCATTTAGAGAAATTTTTTCGTTACCTGTCGGCGCGTGTTAGATAACCCTAGATTTTTGTACTAACGAATGGGCGTTATATTTGTAGGCTGTGAAAGTGGTTCACATAAGCTTTCCCCCGGTATGAATTGTTATCGTTACTTGCCAATGCTGGAAAAAGCGATTAAGAATTTCGCCTTGAAATAGCCTAGCAATGCGATTAAACAGAGCATTTGGTCAGTATCATCGATATGGATAATAACGCAGGATCGCGAAACGTCGCGGATCGCTGCGGCTAGTAGCAATCTCCCTCAATTTTCTGGTTATGGGTTCTTAGAGACGTTAGATATTCTCGGTGTCGAGCAAGGTATCAATAGCTTATAGAGGCTCTTTGATAGTTCTGTCGCCTCTAACATTAACCATTTTCTTCTCCGCGAGTATGACCTTGCCCGGCTAATGGCCAAACGAACACTCGCTCACCCGCGCAGTTGATCCTACTTTCAACATCCGTATATCACAGCTATCAACTGATCATCACTCGATACGCTGTGGGATAAGCCTAATAGGCACATTTTTGTGACGCTATTCACAAAACCTACGAGGGCTAACTTTATCCTTATTCTCTCCTTATTTCTTACTCATTTTTTGATTAGTGTCGGCTTACGAAACAGAAACTAACGGGCGGGGTATGTTATGAACTTTAATAAACAAGTAAAGAGGGTAGTTGGAGGGCTTGCACTGGCGGTCAGCTCACTAAGTCAGGCGCAGTTGCTCGACTGTGAGCTAACTGCCATTGACAGTACATGGATCGCTAATGGCTGTATTGCAAAAACACTGCAACAACAGATTGGCGAGGGACAGGGTGACTCAGATACTGCCGGTTCGTCGGTCTATTTAATCAAGCGTGATCCAGCTCGCTCCATACGCAGAGGTCGGCAGCTATTCCAACGTAAATTTTCTTTATATGAGGGGTTGGGGCCGCGAGTGAATTCGAGTTCAAGTGGCGACGTTGTCAATAGCCGTGCCTTGGGGGCTGGGTTGACTGACAGTTGTGCAGCCTGTCACGGAAGACCCAAAGGCTCTGCCGGCTTTGGTGGGGATGTAGTGACTCGACCTGATAGTCGCGATGCCCCGCACTTGTTTGGATTAGGTTTGGTAGAGCAACTAGCTGATGAAATGACTGCAGAGCTGCGCAGCCAGCGACAGCAAAGTATTAGTCTTGCGATCAACAATGGTCGGGACGAGCGCGTTAAGCTTCAGGCCAAAGGCGTTGATTTCGGTCATATAACGGCTTTTGCTGACGGCTCGGTAGATGTTGACGAGATTGAAGGCGTTGATAGCGATTTGCGGCTGCGACCATTTTTCCATCACGGACAGACGGTAAGTATTCGAGAGTTCATTATTGGGGCGTTCAAGGACGAGATGGGCCTGCAGGCCTGGGATCCGGTTTTGTGTCAGGTCACCGATCCCAATAATGCCAAGGCTATGACTAGCCCTTCCGGTTTTGTTTATGATCCAGCGCTGGACAGCTACGAGCGCCCAGCAGTGTGTGATGCTGGCGAAGACGCAGACGAAGATGGCACTGTCGCCGAGCTAGATCCGGCGCTAATTGATCATATGGAATTCTATTTACTCAATTACTTTAAACCCGGCAGTTACCGCACTAATCGTGAAAGCGATCGCGGTCGTCGGGTTATGCAAGAGATCGGCTGCAATGGCTGCCACAGACCAAACATGACGATTAACGCCGATAGACGCATAGCTGATGTTGAGACCGTTTATGATCCCGTCAACGGTATCTTCAACGATTTGTTCGCCACTGCCTCTACCCGCTTTGACGTGGTCGATGATGGCCATGTCTATCCGATGTTATTACCGCAACGGCAGCCGTTCTTAGTGAGCGACGTCTATTCTGACTTTAAGCGCCACGACCTAGGACCCGCATTTTACGAGCGCGACTACGATGGCAGCATAGTGACTAAGTTTGTCACTGAGCCATTATGGGGCGTTGGTTCCACTGCACCCTATGGCCATGATGGACGTAGTATCAATCTTGATGCAGTGATACGCCGTCACGGTGGCGAGGCCGATCGAAGTGCGCGGCGTTATGAGCGACTCGGCGATCGCGGCCAACAACAATTATTGGCTTTCCTGAATACCCTGGTGCTATTTCCACCAGATGATACCGCCTCAAATCTCAACCCGGGATCACCGAACGAACGAGAGGCCATTCAAGATCCCACCCATCACGGTAGTATTAACTTGGGGGCACTGTTTCAGATACCAGAGCAAGGCGCCGAATAAAGGCGACATATTGGCACCGCCAGGGAGGGCGAGCCGCTTAGTCTCCGTAGGGCCATGTAAACATTATATATATCTTTTATTGGATGGAAGGCTTCAAAAATATGCCATTTTTCATAGATAACAATGCAACTCGTACGCCGTTAACTCGCGGCGCTCATCGATATTTTTCGTGCTCACTAACTGCAGCATACTTTTTTTAGTATCTACGTTTTATCCAGTCGCACAAATATTTCCTACTCACGAGTGTATTCCAGAATTAGCGTGTGACACCACGAAGACGCTACTCATCGGTATATTTCAGCTACAGTATTAACTACCGCTTGGCCACAAAGCTAGCCGCACTACCATTATGCATCGATAGTAAACTCGATAACAGGCGACTGCCCACACCACGCAATGGGTTGACACTAGCAAGGCTGTTTGCAATAGTGTAAACAGTAAAAGCGCCGTAACACTTGTTAGTAACAATATATTCATTGAACTGCTGTTTGTTTTGGTTTTTCCGAGTCGTTCATCTAACAGATAGACCCTTGGCTCGATAGGTGCAGGTTATAAAATAATACCAATGTCGTAATCATGTTCTGAGTTAGCCCTGCCTTATTACCGGGCCTAACACTATAAAAATAATGTTGATCTACGCCAAGAGCACAGCCTATGTGTGGAATATTTGCAGCAATGACTCGCCGGGGTGTTGCCCCGGAACGCCTCAGAAATGCCTTGAACGTATTAGAGCATCGTGGCCCCGACGGAGCGGGCTCATGGATGTCGGCTGATGGATGCTGGGTGTTGGGGCATACCAGGCTCTCTATTATAGGTTTGAATAACGGCGACCAGCCGATGACTAGCCGCGATGGCACAGTACACTCCGTGGTCAACGGTGAATTCTACGGCTACCGGGAAATTCGTCAGCAACTTCAAGCCAGTGGTTGCCAATTCCAATCTGACAGCGATAGCGAGATTGCGCTGCACTTGTATCAACAGCGGGGCACCCAAGCGGCGGCGCAGTTGCGCGGTGAGTTTGCAGTGGTGATTGCCGATGAGCGTCAAGGCGCGATGATCGCGATTCGCGATCGCTTCGGCATTAAACCGCTGTTTTATAGTGTGGTCAACGGAGAAGTGTTTTTCGCCTCAGAAATAAAGGCCTTACTCGCGCTGGGTGTGCCCGCTAGGTGGGATCTCGAAGGCGCCATTGGCGGCATGGGCAGAGCCCACGAAAAAACCGAATTTGCCGGTATCAGTACCGTTCCCCAGGGCTGTTATGCTATAGCCAAAGACGGCGCCGTGTCTATTTATTCATACTGGGATTGGGACATACCAACGGCCGCTGAGCTCGCAAAAGACAGTCGCAGCGAGGCCGACATCGTCGCCGAGTTTCGCGAAGTGCTGCTGGATTCTGTGCGCCAACGAATGGTCGCCGATGTTGAAGTGGCCTCATATCTCAGTGGGGGTATCGATTCTTGCGCCGTTCTGGGCCTTGCTCAGCAGCACATGGACAGGCCTATTCGAGCCTTCACTCTTACCTTTGACAACCCTCTATACGACGAGGCCAAAATCGCCGAAGCGCAGGCAAAATTCGTGGGAGCCTCTTACCACCCGGTACCAATAACGGGGCGTGATATCGCCGACAACTATGCCGACACCCTCTGGCATACGGAAACCCAGATGTTCAATGGTCACGGTGTGGCTAAATATTTACTCAGCAAAGCGGTACGCGATGCCGGAATTAAAGTGGTATTCACCGGTGAGGGCGCCGACGAAATGCTGGGGGGCTATAGTTTTTTCCGGCTGGATGCGATTCGGAATAATCCGGCCTTAAGTGACGCCCAGAAGACGGCCATGATCACCGAAATGGTGGGTAGCAACGAAGCCACTGGCGCATTAATGCTACCTGAGCAGGTAAGCAGCGACGAAACAGAAGCAATAGCGCGGCGATTGGGTTGGAAGCCGGCGTCACTCAACATGAACGTAGTACAGAATAATGCAATCACGCCTTTTTTTCGTGATGACTTTGCTGCCCAAATACAGGGCTATAGTCCTATAGAATCAGCTCTGGATCGACTGCCGTTGGCGCAGCGTGTCGGTGGGCGGGATCATCTCAACCAGGCGCTTTATATCTATTCTAAGACGGTGTTACCCAATTTTATATTGAGCTACTTAGGTGATCGTATGGAGATGGCGCACTCGGTAGAAGGTCGGGTGCCGTTTCTAGACCACCGGGTTGCAGAAGTGTCTGCGCGTATTCCTGTCAATATGAAAATTAAGGGCATTCGCGAGAAACATGTACTGCGGGAGGCGGCTAAAGAAGTGTTAATTCCCGAGGTCTATAACCGCGAAAAACATCCTTTTACCACGCCACCTAGCCGCGACAAAAATGATCCTATGCTAACATTTTACCGAGATACCTTTGCTAGTCAGGCAGCCAGAGATCAGCCGATATACGATATGGGTAAAGTCGATGCTGCACTGAAGCAGTTGTTTGACTGTCCCGATGCGCAACGCATTGCGGTGGAGGGTACGTTGCAGCGCATAGCTAGTGTAGTGGTGATGCACGATAAATTTGGCATGAGTTAATCCCAGAGGATATCACCCGTGAAAATAATAGGTTGTGGATTTGGTCGTACCGGTAGTATGTCAATGAAACAGGCTCTAGAGCAGTTAGGTGTAGGTCCCTGTCATCATATGGACGAGGTCATCGCCAATCCCGAAACACAATTACCGCACTGGTTGGCGGCAGCAAAGGGGGAGCCAATAGATTGGGACACAGCGCTAAAAGGTTACAACAGTTGTGTCGACTGGCCAACAGCGGCTTATTGGCCGCAGTTAGCAGCGCACTACCCTGACGCCAAAATACTATTAACTACTCGCAGCGCCCAGAGCTGGTATGACAGTATATCCAACACGATTTTCAAAATTATGGACGATATGGCCAATGCAGCGGCCGCCGCAAGTCCTAACCCTTTTGGCGATATGTTGAAACAAATGATTCAGGATAATACTTTTGATGGTAATATTTCCGATCCAGAGCACTGTATGGCGGTGTTTAATCGCAATGTTCAGTTGGTTAAGGATACTTTTTGTGGTGACAAACTATTTGTTTACAGCATTGGTGACGGTTGGGAAGGGCTGTGCCATTGGTTAGATGTGCCCGTGCCGGACACGCCTTTCCCGCGAAGTAATAACCAGCAAGAATTTTTCGAATTAGCGGATAAAACGCGACAATGAGTAGCCTCAATCTCAAGTTTCAACAGTTAATCAACATTGCAACCCTCACCTGTTTTCAGCGAGTAAAGGCAGTACAATCAAAACCCCGGATACCGTCGCCAGTAGCCTGGTTTCCACCACTAACAGTCGCAGTTTGTTATGAGTAGTGCCGATATGTCTGAGCTGGATGCTCACTCCTGCGCGCAGAGCGATTTTTTGGGGCTGGACCAACACACACTCAAAGATCTGGAGATTTTTGAGACAGATTCAGGGCACACTAGTCTTTATGAGTTTTGCAATTATACCAAAACGTCGGGTGGAGCCAATGTCTTAAAACGGCGTATGGCGCAACCCTGGTCTAAGCCCGAACGCATTCTCGCCACGCAGCAGGCACTGCGATTTATTCGGGATCATCGCCATGCCTTTAACGGCTTGCCTACAGCGTTTGCCACCGGGCGAGTAGATCATTACAGTCACGAAATATTACCGATGATTACCGCGGATAATCTGTTCGAGTTTGCGATGGGTGTATTGTCACTAAGTTCAAATGACGACCCTCACTATCAAAGTATTGTTCGCGGTGTATTAGTCAGCTGTACGCTTATTCAAGTGCTGCGCCAAATGATTGCGCAAATCGAGCTCAGCGAGCCCGCAGGTGAGCTGGCAAGTTTGTTAGACGAAATGCGGGCGCTATTAGTAAGGCCGCGATTGGCACAAATTCCCGCGCAAGAGGTGGGCGGTTGGGGCTGGCGTATTCTACGCCTCGATCAGGTTTTTCGCCTGCATGAGAAGGTAGCAGTTGCCCGTTTATTGCAAATTATCTACGAGATCGACGCACTGGTCGCCATGGCTGATGCCACCGACAAACACGGCTTTACTCTGCCACAGTTAGAGCAGGGCGCATTGAGGGTCTATGCCGAGGGGTTAGTACATCCCTTTGTTGACAACGCCGTGGCCAATCCGGTATCTCTCGACCAGCAGCGTCGTGTACTGTTTATTACCGGCCCTAATATGGCGGGTAAAACCACCTATATGCGGGCCTTTGCCACTGCTTTATATCTGGCCCAGTTGGGTATGGGTGTGCCCGCGAGCACCTTTCGCTTTGTACCGGCACAAAAGATGTTCAGTTCAATTTCGCTGAGCGACGATTTACGCAACGGGGTGAGTTATTTCAAAGCAGAAGCCCTGCGGGTTAAGGCGATCGCCAGCGCGATTGCCGACGGCTCACGAGTAGTAGCGCTGATGGACGAACCTTTTAAGGGTACCAATGTTAAAGACGCACTGGACGCATCTCAGGCTATATTGCAGCGTTTCTCTGTTAGAGAGCAATGCCTGTTTATGTTTTCCTCCCACCTCATCGAATTAGGTGAGCAATTGCATGTTAATGATCCTATCGACTGCTGCTATTTTGAAGCGGACGAGGGTGGCGAGCGATTGCACTTCAACTACACGCTTCAGCAGGGGGTTTCTAGCCAGCGCTTAGGTATGCGCGTGTTAATGGAGGAGGGGGTATTTGCACTGTTAGACGCCAGCGATAAACATGCAGTGCAACAAGAATAGGTATAGGTGTGGCTGTTGATTGAGGGCTCTATAACTTGCCCAGGGGTACCTCAACTAAGGCGTCTTGCTGCAGTTGTTGCTCATTGACAGTGAGCGTCGTTTCGCCATCCGAAATTGACCAGCACCAAAACTGCTCTTTACCAACCTGTTCTGTCAACGGCGATAGAGTAATAGTTAACTCGCGACTGGGATCGACGGTAAAAGGCTCTGGTAACGGAAACAAAATTTGGTCCCAGTGGGTAGTCATACTATTTGGGCCGGTACTAAATTGCACGCCGTCGCTTAGCTGGGCGCTAAACCATCCGCACAGAGCAAAGATCTCGGTTTTTTCACTGGGTATTAATGTTGTGGTGAATACGCGCGGGCTGTCGGCCTTGGCAACCGTATGCATGTTTAGTGAACCCAGCAGTGCCGTACTGTCCAGCAAACTCTCGGGATCCAATATCAATAGGTCAGATTGCTGAAAGGGCACGTGGGCAATCGGCGAAAAATCCAGGCCGTAGGGCCGCTCCGCTAAAAAAGATAAATCCTCTAACACCTCTTCATCGGTGACCAAGCCCACATGCAGACTAACCTGGGCAGGAATCATCACCCCGTCTTTGGCCAAGTAACGGTCTCTTACTGCCAACAAGGGTTCTAACATAGCCTCGTAAAACAGACAGTGGCCCATCCACTCAGAAACAATAACATCAACTTTTCCGTCGAGCTGAAGCGATTCGTGATCGTCATGATAAAACGTAATGTTGTCAAATCCGTTGCTCTGGGCAATGGTTTTCGCATTGTGGATAAAGGGCGAGCGATCGACAGCGATAACCTTGTGCGCGCCTGCTCGGGCGGCAAACATTGCCAGCACACCACTACCACAACCAAAATCAAGTACGCTCAAATCCGGCGTAACGACGTCGTTAATCGACTTTTCGTAGGCCTCGGTACGAATAAGGTCCTGTAACATCACTTTATGCATCGCCACGTCGCGATAGGACATACGGTGGCGGCCAAAACTACCGTCGGTATCGTTAGCACTGATGTCGCTGTTGCTGTCCGTAGTCATAGCCATCTCGTATTTTCTGTTATTGCGGTGATGTCGTGTTCAGGCTATTGAATCTAGCTTTGCTTAAGCCACATCCATAACGGGCTGCTGGCTAGCCAGGTACTCATTATATTTGCCCTGGTAGCTAATCACCTTTTGGTCTTTGATTTCTACCACGCGAGTGGCCAGAGACGACACGAACTGACGGTCGTGACTGACAAATATCAGCGTACCATCATATTGTTTCAGGGCGACATTGAGCGCTTCAATCGCTTCCATGTCCAAGTGGTTGGTGGGCTCGTCCATAATCAATACGTTGGTATCCATCATCATTAACTTGCCAAACAACAGCCGGTTTTTTTCGCCGCCGGAACACACTCGGGCCTTTTTATTGGCATCATCGTTGGTAAATAACAAACGTCCCAACATACCGCGCACCATCAAATCATCGTGCTTGGGCGTGCGCCACTGTGACATCCAGTCAAACAAGTTCAGGTCGCTGTCAAAGTCCGCGCTACTGTCCTGGGGACAATAACCAACCACGGCATTCTCTGCCCATTTCACCGTGCCACTATTAGCCTGAATTTGGTCGATTAAACAGCGCAAAAACGTGGTTTTGCCCGCGCCATTCTCGCCTATAACTGCCAGCCTTGCACCGGCCTCTAGAATCAAGTCACCCTGGCTGAACAGTGTTTCGCCGTCAAAGCCATGAGACATGTGTTCTAGGACCAGAGCTTGGCGGTGAAGTTTTTTACACTGCTTGAAGCTGATTGAGGGCGTGCTGCGACTGGAGATTTTCACTTCGTCGAGGCTGATCTTGTCCATCTTTTTGGCTCTAGAACTAGCCTGTTTGGCCTTGGAGGCATTGGCGGAAAAGCGATTAACAAAGGCCTGTAACTCGTCGATCTCAGCGCTCTTTTTCGCATTTTCGGTTAACAGTTGTTCCTGGGTTAATGCCGCAGCTTCCATAAAGTATTCGTAATTACCCGGATAGATGCGCAGCTCGCCGTAGTCGATATCTGCCATATGGGTACAAACAGAATTGAGAAAATGGCGGTCGTGAGAAATGATGATCATGGTGCTCTTGCGCTGATTAAGAATATCCGCAAGCCAGTTGATCGTGTAAATATCCAAGTTGTTAGTTGGTTCGTCTAATAGCAGAATATCGGGGTTGGCAAACAGCGCTTGTGCTAACAAGACTCGCAATTTCCAGCCGGGGGCGACCTGTGCCATCAAGCCGAAGTGAAAAGCTTCTTCAATACCCGCTTCTAGTAATATTTCACCGGCGCGGCTCTCGGCGCTGTAACCGTCCATCTCCGCAAATAGTGTTTCTAGATGGGCTACCCGCATACCGTCTTCGTCAGACATCTCAGGCATAGCGTAAATACGGTCGCGCTCCTGTTTCACCTCCCACAGTTCGACATCACCCATGATGACGGCGTCTACCACGCTGAACTCTTCAAAGGCAAATTGATCCTGGCTCAGTGTGCCCACCTTGCGGCCGGGCTCGATTGAGACATTACCGGAGGTGGCTGCCAGCTCACCACTGAGAATTTTCATAAAGGTCGATTTACCGCAACCGTTGGCACCAATAAGGCCGTAGCGATTACCGTTGTCGAATTTCGCAGAAATATTTTCAAACAAAGGCTCGGCGCCAAATTGCATGGTGATGTTTGCAGTAGAAATCAAAGGTGTATTCTCGGGAGATGATGAATAGGGGCATTAGTCAACGTTGCTATAGGCTAGAGCGACGATAGCCGTAGAGCGCGCGCACTATATAGAATTATGCGGCTAATGTCGAGTTTATCTGGTTATTAATTGTGCAGAAACAGTCCCTGGCAACTATCAATAGGTAGGCGTAATCGACAGTAATCATAGGCGTGCTAGCGGAGAGCTTAATTACTGCCTGCCCTGCGACGGGCGAATCGCGGTTGTTGCGCTAGATCGGTCTATTTTTCGGAAAGATTTCGAGGCCCTGGGCAAAATGGAAAGTGTGACAAGCCACGGTAAATATAGGTGCGGTATTGCCGAGGCAGCGCCTCAACGGCATGCCCGGTTTGATGCCTTTCCCGACGACAACTTCGAATTTCGACACCAATGCTTATTTTTGTGAAACATGCTAAGCCATTACACGCAAATTTAACGCCGCAATGGATTTTTTCGAGAGTGTTCGTATTATGCTGTCAACGGCACAGCTCGGCTCTCCTCGATCCGTCGTTGTGGCATATTCCATGGGGAACTGTGCTGTAGCTAAACAATTATTCCATGAAGCAACACAGAAAGTCGTAACTATTAACCCTGTTAGTTAAGCTTTATTTCATCATGGCTTGTATTACGATAGGATTGGGTACTAAAAAATAGGGCTGTCAAAGACCTTGTAGGTGTTAGAGACTAACTACATGAATAAAAACACTAATAACAAACTGAATAAGAAAAAGGTCTGCGTAGTTGGCGGTGGCCCCGCCGGCCTGACTACTACAAAAACCCTCATTGACGCGGGCCACACGGTCGATTGCATCGAGATGTCGCCTTATATTGGCGGCCACTGGGTACTAGAAAACCCCAATGGCCGCTCTGCTGCTTATCGATCACTGACCACCAATACTACCAAAAAAATGAGTCGCTTTAGCGACTATGAGCTACCTGAAGATTTGCCGACCTATCCTCGTCACGAGCAACTGCGCAACTGGCTGGAAAGCTATGTCGATCATTTTGCGTTCCGTGAGTGTATACACACAAGCACTGAGGTAGTGGCCACCCGTCCGCGGCCGGGTGGGGGCTGGACTGTGACATTGCTACGCGATGGTAGTGACAAAACGGAACAGGTTGAATACGATGCTCTGGTAGCCGCCAGTGGTAGCTATTGGGATTATCAAATACCGCAGTGGCCCGGCACCTTCGACGGTACTATTATTCATGCTCAGGACTATATTGATACCAACAAGCCCTTTGCCACTAAGCACGCCAATGTAGTGGTAGTGGGTATTGGTAATACCGGCTGCGAATTGTCCTGTGAAATCGCAGGGTCGGGAGCCGCCTCAGTTCACTTGTCGGCCCGGGGAGGTACATGGGTACTACCACGCTTAATTAATGGCGTACCCGCCTCCGATAGTACCCCCATGGTTCACCCCAGCGACCCAATTCCTTCCTTGTTGCGCTGGACACCTACGGCCTATCGGGAGCGGTTATTTGAATGGATGACGGCCAAGAAAATCCACAAAATGTACGCTGCAAGGATGGCGCGTTTTCAACAGCTAGGTTTTCCAGCGGCGCCACAGAACCCCATATTAAAAAGGCCGACAATT
>Ga0209395_1007402_pt1 | contig 11557 bp, 9 predicted proteins | sample GOMGulsemesocosm_3_FD_184635 | JGI IMG/M metagenome (GOLD analysis project Ga0209395, IMG submission 184635) | Methane-oxidizing microbial communities from mesocosms in the Gulf of Mexico - GOM9D Gulf of Mexico (SPAdes) (version 2) | ecosystem: Environmental > Aquatic > Marine > Cold seeps... | reverse complement strand
CGACTAGTGGTATTTGATGGATAAGCTATGTTCGATGTAGATCAAAACACACTAAAATTTTCAGTATAAATTTTCATATACTAAGCTCTTCAGTGTGGCATAAGTCTATTTATTTTTCGGTGTTGGCCAAACAAAGGGAGTGGGCTTGGTAGAAGTTGTTTCTGCTAGTGCTTTATTTTGGGCGAGTATCGCTCTGATTAATTTCCCTGTTTCTTTATGCTTACTACAAAATGTTTTTAGGTATAAGATTTCAACTCTACTGCGTGCCCAAGGAGTTGTGCGCAGAAATTTTAAGCTTGATTTAAGACGTGGTTTATTGGTAAAACAACGAATATTAAGTAACTCACCCATTTTATCCCAACCAACTTTCTTCTCCAGTTCGGTTAAAATCTGTTCAAGTTTCACGCCGTGTAGCGGGTCATTACTGTTATTCATAGTCTACCTAAAATATAAAATAGCATTGTAACAACTTTCCTAAATATTTACAGACTTATGCGTTTAACTCACGTAAAAGAACGCCAAGAACTTTATGGAGGAGCTAATCTCCCTATTGGGCTTATAACAGCCCTAAAATAGATGAATGATTACGCCTGTTTATACAAACAGGCTTAAAATTTTCAGGATGGCAAATATAAAAGCAATACGAATTTAGAAAATAAAAAGAAAGGCTTCAAAGTAAACTTTGAAGCCTTTATGTCAGTTAATTCACTGCTATGTTTCTGTACAGTTATTTCTGAGCTGTTCTTTAGAAACAGCGTTAACAAGTATTATTTCGTTTTGCTATGTTGCTCAGCAAGGTACAACCATGTTGGCAGTACGGTATCAGGGTTTAACGATACGCTGTCAATCCCCTCATCTACCAACCATGCAGCAAAATCTTCGTGATCACTTGGACCTTGACCACAAATACCTACATATTTTCCGCGCGCTTTACAGGCTTTAATCGCCATCGACAATAATGCTTTAATGGCTGGATTACGTTCATCAAACAAATGAGCAATTAATCCTGAATCTCGGTCTAGCCCTAAGGTTAACTGCGTTAAGTCGTTTGAACCAATTGAGAAGCCATCAAAGTGATCTAAAAACTGATCGGCAAGTAATGCGTTTGATGGAAGCTCACACATCATGATGATACGTAAGCCATTTTCGCCACGCTTTAACCCGTGTTCAGCTAAAATATCAATAACGGCTGTTGCTTCTTCTACGGTGCGTACAAAGGGGATCATAACTTCTACGTTAGTGAAGCCCATTTCATTACGAACACGTTTAATCGCTTCACACTCTAGTGCAAAACATTCTCTAAAATCTTCAGAGATGTAACGTGATGCGCCGCGGTAGCCAATCATCGGGTTTTCTTCTTCTGGTTCGTAGTTTTCACCACCCACCAAGTTAGCGTATTCGTTTGATTTAAAATCAGACATACGCACAATCACTTTTTCAGGGGAGAACGCCGCAGCTAACGTTGAAATACCTTCAGTAAGCTTAGCAATGTAAAATTCTATCGGATTGTCGTAACCGGCAATAATATCAGTAATTTCTTCTTTTAAATCGGCAGATTGCTCGTCAAAGTTAAGTAATGCTTTAGGGTGCACACCAATCATTTTATTAATAATGAACTCTAAACGTGCTAAACCAATACCCGCATGAGGTAATCGAGCAAACGTAAATGCTCGGTCTGGGTTACCTACGTTCATCATTATTTTAAGTGGAAGTTCTGGCATTTCATTCACTTCAGAAGTAGTCACTTTGTAGTCTAACTTTCCTTGGTAAATAAAACCGGTGTCACCCTCTGCACATGACACTGTTACATTATCGCCATTGGCTATTTTGCTGGTTGCATCGCCACAACCCACAACAGCAGGTATACCCATTTCTCGAGCAATAATGGCTGCATGACAAGTACGTCCACCGCGATTAGTCACAATCGCTGAGGCACGTTTCATGATAGGTTCCCAATCAGGATCTGTCATATCAGTAACTAACACATCTCCAGGCTGAATTTTGTCCATTTCAGCTAAAGATGCCAGCACTTTAGCTTCACCGCTACCAATTTTGTGGCCAATTGAGCGACCTTCACAAATAATGTTAGCTGTTTCTTGTAATTGGAATTGCTCCATTACATTAGCGTTTTCTCGACTACGAACGGTTTCAGGACGAGCTTGAACAATATATAACTTACCGTCTAAACCGTCTTTCGCCCACTCAATATCCATAGGACGCTGATAATGTTTTTCAATGATTACTGCTTGTTTTGCAAGCTCCATCACTTCATCGTCGGTTAATGAGAATCGGTTTGACTGTGCTTCGTCTACATCAACAATTTCTACTTGTTTACCGTGTTCTTGATTCTCGGCATACACCATTTTAATGGCTTTACTACCAATATTCCTACGAACAACAGCTGGCTTGCCTTTAGCTAACGTTGGTTTGTGTACATAAAATTCATCAGGGTTAACGGCACCTTGTACTACCATTTCACCTAAACCTAGGCTAGATGTAACAAATACTACGTCTTCAAAGCCTGATTCGGTATCAATAGAGAACATAACACCGCTTGATGATATGTCGCTACGTACCATACGTTGAATACCAGCAGACAAGGCAACACCACGGTGGTCGTAGCCTTGGTGAACACGGTATGAAATAGCACGATCGTTAAATAATGAAGCAAATACGTGTTTAGTTGCCACCATTACAGCGTTAAATCCACGTACATTTAAAAAGGTTTCTTGTTGGCCTGCAAATGATGCATCAGGCATATCTTCTGCGGTAGCTGAAGAACGAACCGCAAAAGAAGCTTCATCTGAAAATTCGCCAGCAAGTTTGGCGTAGGCTTGTTCAATGTCAGCCTGCATTTGAGGTAAGAAGGGTGTATCAATAATCCATTGACGAATAGTAGAACCACATGAAGAAAGTGCATTAAGATCACTTACATCAAGGGTGTCTAATAACTTATATATTTTGTCGTTTAGTCCGCTTTGTTCTAGAAACTCATTAAAAGCAAAAGCTGTTGTAGCAAAACCTCCCGGCACTTGCACACCTACGTTTGCTAGGTTTGAAATCATTTCACCTAATGATGCATTTTTCCCGCCTACGCGTTCAACATCATTCATTCCCAGTTCTTCATACCAAAGTACGTTTTCTTCCACGACATTATCTCCAAGACAATCAATATAAAAGTGTATAGTGAAGTAACTTTATTCAGTAAATCATAAATGTACAGAAAGCTACTTAAGTATAGACCCTAATAAAAAATTGGCTAAATGTTCATGTTTAAACAATAATCGTTGATGTTAATAGAGTAAACATTCTACACTGTAAAAAACAAAACTAAAACCACTTTTAAAAGTTTTCATATTAAGGAACAAAAAATGCGAGCCGCCTTTTATATTTCAGATGGAACAGCGATCACCTCAGAGGTATTTGGTCATGCGTTGTTATCACTATTCCCCACTGAGTTTGAGCACCACACCCTCTCTTTTGTGGAAAATATTGAACAGGCGTTAATTGCCAAAGAAAAGATTAATAAGGCCAGTAAGCGAACAGGCGAACCGGCTCTGGTTTTTCACACCTTTGTAAACCCAGAAATACGAGAAATAATTGACAGTTGCGACGCACTCATTCACAACTTCCTTGAACAGTTCGTCGCTCCAATAGAAAAGCAATTAGGTATTAAAGCAAACCCACAACCCCACAGAACACACAGCATTCATGAGAAAAGTTACGACTACCGAATAGACGCCGTTAACTATGCATTAGCTAATGACGATGGCACCAAGATCAATAATTACGACAATGCAGATGTAATTCTAGTGGGTGTTTCTAGATCAGGAAAAACCCCTTCTTCGCTTTATTTAGCCCTACAATATGGTGTAAAAGCCGCTAATTATCCGTTTATAGATGACGATATGGAAGAACTGAAAATCCCTGATTTTTTAAAGAAAAACAAGAAAAAAATCTTCGGGTTAACTATTGATGCTGACCGATTAATGGATATACGAAACAACCGTATGTCGAACAGTAAGTATGCCTCTGCCCGACAATGTAGAATGGAACTAAGAGAGGTTGAAAAGCTCTATAAAAAAGAAAAAATTCCATTTATTAACACTACAAAGTGCTCGGTGGAAGAAATTTCAGCTAAAATATTGTCAGAAATGGGACTACAACGATACAAGTACTAAGTGAATTATTTTCATAAAAACCAATATAAACAGAACCATAGAGTGCAACACCTATTAAGGCAGTGCACTCAAAACACTAATGTAACCTTAACTGAAACAGTACAAAATATTTTCCGTGTAAAAATAATCCAATATAAGTTAAGTAGTTTGTGGGGAAGATAGACTGGTGCTAATAATACCCTCTTTTCAAATAAATCAGGGCTTTTTTCTCTTTTTCAGTACTCCAACCTGTCGTCAATATAGCTGAAAATAATCTAATTAACTTAGTATCATTTTTTATCTCATATAAGAGGCGGCCTCCACCACGCTTCTTAATTTCACCTAAATAATACATAAGTATATCATCAGAATCTGAACTGAATTTATCTTTTAGACGAGCAAAAATTTTATACACCATAGATGTATTATTTCCGTATGTTTTTAATATCGACTTAGCCAACCCAACCTCATCCATACTTAAAGTTAAAAAATTTCGGTTGCCATGCTGAATACCCAAAAGTTGATAGTCATTAATCATATCAATAACAGCATCTCTTTTTTTACTTAAAAAAGGAGATGCAACTAACCATCTATTCTTAAAAGCAGTCCACCCAGAAAGTGATACTGGAGGCGAACCACTTTTAACCTGCTCAATTGCAGTTAAAATCACCATACTGATAATTTCTTTAGTTGCATTGACTGCTAAACGCCCCTTTAAACTAAATTGACCAATTTCCGAATCTGCGCTCCTCCAATGTTTATCATATTCGGAATGCCCTTCTTTATCTTTCCCTGCGTATTTCAATACTCGAGTTATTCTTCCAGGAGCATGTGGAGAAAGAGACTTTTCTCTTCTAGCATGGCCTTCTGCAAATGAGTCCTGCATAGCATGACAAGCATAACCAAGCTCTAAGACCCAAAAAGATGGTTTCTGTGATTTAGAAATACTTTCTTGGCTATCAATAAGAACATTAAATAACCTTTTACTAGCAATTAGAGCATTCTTTTTAATCCAATTAACACCATCTTGATATGCTTCAAATTGACTTTGGCCGTTAAATTTACGCATAAAATGATGACTTTGACCATAATCCCCCCAATGTCCCAAATTCACTATATCAGCAAGATCCCTATGAATAACTGCATTAGCGAGATCTGCGGAATGTAAGCGAGATAAAGCTATAGCATTTTGTCCTCCATATATAGTAGCGTTAGCGGTATTTTTAAGTTCCTGTACGGCTTGTTTAGTGATTTTCCAATGTCCTGATAATTTACTCATGATTATCTTCCTTGTTAATATTCTACTGAATTTTTTTCAACTGATAGCTTCCAATATCGTGCCAACTAAAGGCATTAATTAAGCATCCATGAGGATATGAGATAAAGCAGTCTTTTTCTTGATATCTATAAATAATTTCATTTGAACCAAGCTCTAATACGTATCTAATTTCCTTATACTCTGGTTCTGAAATTAATTTGCCATCTTTTACTTTCGTAACATTAGTAAATACATCGCCATAACCTAAATCAATAGGTAAACCACAACCATCAATTCTTCCACTACATAAAAAATAATGTTCTTCTGCACAACGAATAACACTAGCCAATAGCTTTTCATCAGCTATTTCTAAGGTTACAGCTTTGCAATTTTCTTCCCCTTTTAGCGAATAATTTTTAATAAAATTGACCTTTACAATTCCACTATCTTTTTCACCATAAACAGTTACGGGGTTTGCCCACTTTGTAGTAAACGCCCAATCCCCTTTAAGTGATTTAAGTTCAGGAATAGATTCATTCGAACTAAATGAAAATGTCGGAGGTGATATAAAAAGGATGAGCAAAAAGAATAAAGTAGATAATATTACAGAGGATCGCGTGCTTGTTTTAAGAATAATATGCCATTTGTACCATATCGAAACATGCAATTTATTCATATAAATAAAGTTCCTTTTTCATTTCGCGTTAACGCTTTTGAATTAATGTGGTCAACAATATAATTGAGCCCACGTTCCATATTCGGATAAATATTACTCTATGGTATATTAAGCAGCAAGGTTTATTCATTTAGGCTTTATACACACTACCAATAAATGATAAAGACTATGTACGATTACATATTGAGTTTACTCGCTGATTTAAATAACAATAAAATTTATTTCACACTCATTAATATGTTATTGTCTTACGATAATAATCATTAATTAGGAGTATATTTACATGGAATTATTAATACCACTTATATCAAACCCCGTTGTATGGATCACTTTAGTTGTTTTATTCACGATCAAAAAAGGCATTTATTTTGTTCCGCAAAACAGAGGCTACGTTATTTATACGTTAGGAAAATACGATAAAACGTTATCCGCTGGGTTAAATTTTATTATTCCTTTCATTCAGTCTGTGGCTGCCGACAGAAACCTTAAAGAACAGTCTTTAGATATTTCTTCTCAATCTGCAATTACTAAAGATAATATTTCGTTAGAGCTTGATGGCATTTTATTTATGAAAGTAACTGATGCTGCTGCCGCAACAAACAACATTACTGATTACAAACTTTCTGTAACTCAACTCGCTATGACAACAATGCGTAATGCCATTGGGTCAATGGAGTTAGATGAGTGTTTTCAATCAAGAGATAACATTAATGCGACAATACTTGCTGCAATGACGGAAGCTACAGCGCCATGGGGCGTAATGGTGACACGTTATGAAATTCGAGATATTAACCCTCCACAAAGTATTCGTGAAGACATGGAAAAACAAATGACAGCGGAACGTGAAAAACGCTCTGTTATTTTAACCGCTGAAGGTGTTAAAACTGCCGCTATTACAGAAGCAGAAGGTTTAAAGGCTGCCAGAGTTTTAGATGCTGAAGCGTCTAAAGCCGAGCTAGTACTTAATGCTCAAGCAGATAAAGAAAAACAAATTTTAGAAGCTACAGGTAAAGCAGAAGCAATAAGATTAGTTGCCAATGCAGAAGCAGCAGCCTTATCAACAGTAGGACAAGCTGCGGAAACTCATGAAGGTAAAGCAGCTGTTACGTTAACTTTGGCTCAAGAAACTATTGCAGCACACCAAGCTATTGCAGCACAAAGCACCGTAGTACTTACTGATGGCAAAACGGGTGATAATATTGCCAATACCGTTGCACAAGCCATTGCTGTTTCAAGCTCATTAAAACTACCTGAAACAGACTCACCACAAATTTAGTCATGGGGAATGTTATGGAAATAGTTAATTATTTTTCAGAGCACCACGCTCAACTGTTTTATTTAATTGCGGGGTTAAGCTTTATTGTTGAGCTTACCGTTTTAGGTATGAGCGGACCACTAATATTTATAGCTATAGCAAGCGTTACTACCGGAGTTTTAATTAGCTTAGGTTTGCTTTCAGGTTGGGAAAGTGAAGTATTAACCGCGGGTATTTTAACAGCAGTGGTTACAGCGCTATTATGGAAGCCATTTAAAAACTTTCAAAATTCAGGTGGTGGGCCTGACACCAGCAGCGATATGATAGGTAAACAGGTTCCTAGTGCTACTGACATAACACCTGTAGAAGGTCATATCCGTTATTCAGGGATCAACTGGAATGCTCGGTTAGACAGTACTTCCAACGATGAGGTTATTAAAGCAAATACCCCGTGTGTTATAACTGGCGTTGAAGGTAATGTAATGTTCGTAAAACGTTTATAATTATTTGCGTTTATGGTGTTCACAGCACCATAAACGCAGCACTCATTAAATCAATAACCTAAAAACACAGAATTCAACTATCCCTACCATTCAAATCTATTTTGATACTTACACAATCCCCCCTATTGAAAGTAAGAAAAAAATTACGATAAACCATTAAAGTTAAACATTAATCACTTGATTTTATATACAATTATTACACTGTAAAACTTGTGCCCCCAAAAAAATGTAATTTACTCCTGCCAAATAAGAAAATTTATCTATACTCAATAGTAGTAAAAAGTAATTTACAACGGTGTAGAAAAGAACAAATAGTTCAACTTCGCCTGATTGAACGAGGTGTTAAATGTTAGATAAATTGAATTTTAAAACCAAATTACTCGCAGGTTACGGTTTAATATTATCTTTGATGTGTGTCATCGCCATCATTGTTTTTTTTAGTGTGAAATCACTTACTAATAATTTTTCGTGGGTTGAACACACTCATACGGTGTTAGCTAAAGCGTCGAGCATTGAAGCTGCAGCTGTTGATATGGAAACCGGTATGCGAGGTTATTTACTAGCTGGCAAAGAAGAGTTTTTAGAACCTTACGTCAATGGTAACAAAACCTTTAACAAACTAACTACCTCTCTCAGTCAAACTGTTTCAGACAACCCTGCCCAAGTTAAATTATTAAAAGAAATTTCCACCACAATCTCCGTATGGCAAGAGAAAGTCACTGAACCCGTAATACAACTGAGAAAAGATATCGGTGATGCTAAAACCATGAATGACATGGCTGTAATCGTAGGGCAAGCAAAAGGAAAACAATATTTTGACAAGTTTCGTCAACAATTAGCGACTTTTATTCAGCGAGAGCGTGTATTAATGGAGAAGCGCCAAAAGCAAGCGAAAAGAAGTACCAATATTAATGAATTAAAAAAGCTAAATCAGTGGGTTGAACATACCTACAAAGTTATTGCTACAGCTCAAAGCATAGTTGCAGCTGCGGTAGACATGGAAACAGGTATGAGAGGGTTCTTACTTGCTGGGAAAGACGAGTTTTTAGCACCTTATACTGGCGGAAAAAATAAATTCTATCAACTAATTGAGGAACTATCCCAAACTGTATCAGATAACCCCGCGCAAGTAACATTATTAGCCGAAAGTAAAACCACCATTAATGACTGGATAGAATTAGTTGTAGAACAACAAATCGACTTACGCAGAGAAATTGGTGACGCTAAAACTATGGATGACATGGCAGACTTAGTGGGAGAAGCTAAAGGAAAAGTCTATTTTGATAAGTTTAGAGGGCAAATAAAAACCTTTAAAGACCGAGAAAGCAGCTTAATGAAGGTAAGAAATACTGAACTGAAAAGCACAGAATCAATGGTGATCAACACCACCGCCTTAGGTACTCTATTTGCTATTTCTTTAGGTTTATTTATTGCTTTTTGGCTAACACGCCATGTCATGAGTCTATTAGGTGGTGAACCGTCGTATATCGCAGAAATGGCTAAGAAAGTCGCTTCAGGAAATCTTTCTATATCTTCAAATAATAACGCTTCGGATCAAGGCATTTATGCAGAGATGAGAAACATGATTGCGAACCTGCAAGAAAAAACAGATCTCGCTCAAAACATAGCTTCAGGAAAGCTCAACCTTACTGTTAAGTTGGCGTCTGAAGAAGACTCATTAGGTATAGCGCTACAAGAAATGGTAACTAATTTAAATGATGTATTAGGCCAAACTCAACAAGCGAGCATAGAAATATCAGATGCAAGTAATAGCGTGGCAAGTAGCAGCAACGAATTATCAGATGGTGCGGTAAGCCAAGAATCAAGTCTTGAAAATATATCATCATCCTTGAATCAACTTTCTACCCAAATAAACCTAAATGCAGATAATGCCACTAAAGCCCAAGAGCTTGCATATAAAGCTCAAATGGAAACCCAAGTAGGCAGTAATAAAATGCAAGAAATGATTGCCGCTATGGCGGAAATTTCTACTTCCAGCCAAAGTATTTCTTCATTTATTAGTACGATAGATGAAATTGCAGCACAAACAAATTTACTTGCCTTAAATGCTGCTATTGAAGCTGCTCGCGCAGGAGAGCAAGGTCGAGGCTTTGCCGTTGTTGCTGACGAAGTACGTAATTTAGCAGCAAGAAGCACAGAAGCTGCCGCAGAAACCGCACAATTAATTTCTGGTGCGGTAGAAAAAACGCAAGTGGGTAATGACATAGCCACACAAACGTCTGAAAGCCTAAAAGGGGTTTTTGAAAGTATTTCTCAAACATCAGAGTTAGTTGAACTTATCGCCACAGCAAGTACGGAACAAGCAACAGGAGCTAATGTCATCAACGAAGGTGTTTCAGAAATAGATAATATTACACAACAAAATACCAGTGCGGCTCAAGGTAGTGCCGCAGCCGCGGAAGAGCTGTCGCATCAAGCACAACAATTACAACAGATGTTAGCTCGTTTTCAGTTGAAAGCCTAACAAACTGAGCTTGGGATCAATAATACACAGCAAAGCTATTTTATCGGCTGTCATTGCTGTGTATTACTACAAGTGAGGTAATCATTTTCTAATATTTTATGAAAATTATCCTCCCTACTCTTAGTTAAGTACTTTCAGCAAATACTAAAATAGAGAACTAACATAATGAGAAATTTTACAATAGTAACTTCTAGCATATGTGTATTTTGTGTGGGTAGCCTACAAGCTCACGAGCTTAATATTTATGCTTTAGGACACATGTCGGTTGACGGTGTAGACGATGGCATATCATCAAGTGTGTATATTGCCAGTAACTCTTCGCGTTTAGGTGTTAATGGAAAATATAACGTCAGTGACGATTTCAGTGTACTCTTTCAATACGAAACAGGTGTAGATTTAACTGCCCAAGGAGGAAATGATGGTAATGGCGGTGCTCAATCTTCTGGTCAATTATTTACTAAAGGGCGTCCTTCATATCTAGGTTTACAAGGGGGTTTTGGTCAAGTCCTTGTAGGTCACCTGCCCTTTTTAGATCAATGGGCGAATGACTATAATCTTTTTGCCGATCAAGTAGGAGATTTAGGAAACTTATGGGAAGCATCTGGCATTCCAGGCCGAGCTGACAACGTTATTTACTATAAAACACCTGACTTTTCAGGGTTTAATATAGCCGCTTCGGTAGTGCCAGAAGAAGGATATGACGACTCTACCGTTTACGCTGTTAAAGGCAGTTACACTAGCGATGCTTTAAAGCTTGGTCTAGTATATTCCAGTATAGGCAAAGGTTGGGGAGTAAATACTGAGCATACTGGATATGCGCTAACAGTTGGATATTACTTCGATGGGATTAGTGTTGGTGGTGGTTACCAACAAGAGAATGATATCAGCGGAGTATATGATAACGACCGAACCAGTTATAGCGCAGGCGCAAGCATGGACATTGGACAAAGCGGAAAAATAAAAATCCAATTTGCTACAACAAGTACAGATGCTACCGCTGACGAGGCCGATGCGACACAAGTTGCTATTGGTTACGATCATAAGCTTGCCAACGATGCCATTCTTTACATAGCTTACGCCAGAATGGATAACGACCCAAACGTTAACTTTAGTGTTAATGGTAAAGGACATGGTGACAAAATCGTTCCTCTTATTGGTAACGATCCAAGCGCACTATCAATTGGCATAATCTACAAATTTAACCATAAACTTTATTAGGG
>Ga0209395_1007400_pt1 | contig 11560 bp, 8 predicted proteins | sample GOMGulsemesocosm_3_FD_184635 | JGI IMG/M metagenome (GOLD analysis project Ga0209395, IMG submission 184635) | Methane-oxidizing microbial communities from mesocosms in the Gulf of Mexico - GOM9D Gulf of Mexico (SPAdes) (version 2) | ecosystem: Environmental > Aquatic > Marine > Cold seeps... | reverse complement strand
CTTTCTCGTGAGAACGCTCGTCGCGTTCGCATGTACTAAGTAAACCTTAGTTAATTTTTGAGTCTACTAGAATTAGTAATATGAGCTTACTCATACAACTCAAAGACGAAATGAAAAACGCCATGCGCGCCAAAGACAAATTACGTCTTGGTGTTATCCGTATGGCGTTATCTTCGATCAAGCAAGCCGAAATTGATCACAATACCGAAGCAACAGACGATAATATCATTGCGATTTTGACCAAGATGGTTAAACAACGCAAAGAATCTATCAAAATGTTTACTGACGGTGGTCGTGACGATATGGCTGCAACTGAACAAGCAGAAGTAGAGGCATTAAAAGATTTTCTTCCTCAACCTCTCACTCAAGAAGAAATTAAACAACTGATTGATAATGCAGTTGCCGATTCCGGTGCAGCGTCTATGGCTGACATGGGAAAGGTAATGGCAATATTAAAACCTGCTATGCAGGGTAAAGCTGACATGGGTGCGATAAGCGGCCAAGTGAGAGCAGCTTTAAATAGTTAATGTTTCTTGAGCATTCGGTAACATCGAGAATTAAAACCGCACCTTTTTAGATGCGGTTTTTTTATATTTACTATAAAGTACAAGCTCTGTTTTCTTATGACTAAAATAGGTTATTAATTTTAATGGCAGGAATGATCCCTAGACAATTTATCGACGACTTATTAGCACGCGCTGATATCGTAGAACTAATTGATTCCCGTGTGCCATTAAAAAAGGCGGGTAAAAACTACCAAGCCTGTTGCCCTTTTCATACTGAAAAATCGCCCTCTTTTAGTGTCAGTCAAGATAAACAATTTTATCATTGTTTTGGTTGTGGCGAACATGGCAATGCAATTTCATTCTTAATGGAATTTGACCGCTTAGAATTCCCCGATGCCATCGAAGAACTTGCTTCCCATTACAATATGGAAGTGCCACGAGAACAAAACAATCAATCACCGGCACAAATTCAACAACAACAACAAGCGTATCAGCAAAAGCAAGACGACTATGAACTGCTAGGTAATGTTAGCCTCTTCTACCAAAAACAATTAAAAACAGCTCAAGACAAATCCATTGCTATCGACTATTTAAAAGGTCGTGGTTTAAGTGGTGAAATCGCGAAAACATTCGGTATTGGTTATATCAGCGATAACTGGGATGGCATGATGAATGCGTTTGCCAATAATCAAGATATTACCCAACAGTTGATTGATTTAGGTATGGCCATTCAAGGGGATAAGAATAAACCTTACGACCGCTTTCGCGGCAGGATCATGTTTCCAATTCGCGACAAACGTGGCAGAACAATTGGTTTTGGTGGGCGAGTATTGGGTGATGGTACACCAAAATACCTTAACTCGCCGGAAACACGTATTTATCATAAAGGCCAAGAACTATATGGATTGTTTGAAGCGAAACAAGCCAATAAAAAACTGAACCGCATAGTGATCGTTGAAGGCTATATGGACGTTGTTGCCCTAGCCCAACACGGCGTTAACTATGCCGTAGCATCGCTTGGTACCGCAACAACCCCTGAGCAATTACAAACACTTTTTAGAACCGTGAAAGAAGTTATCTGTTGCTATGATGGTGACCGAGCTGGCCGTGATGCCGCTTGGCGTGCCATGGACAATGCCTTACCTTTTATTCAAGATGGCTTTACCCTAAAGTTTGTCTTTTTGCCGGATGGCGAAGACCCAGACACACTTATTCGAGACCAAGGTCAACAAGCCTTTGAAACCATTTTAGATCAAGCAAAACCACTCACTGAGTTTTTATTTGAACATCAAATGCAGCTAGTTGACATGAACTCATTAGAAGGTCGTGCAGGTTTATTAGAGTCATTTCAACCGTATTTAGCAAAAATGCCAGACAGTACAATTAAAGATGTCATCAAAACAAAACTCGCCAATAATTTTGGCGCTGGCAGTGATCAGCAACTGGCAAAATTAAATAAAGCCACTTCTACAACAAGTGTGCAAAAAGCAGCAAATAAACCAGCTAAAATTACTCCTGTTAGATTAGCTATTGCATTATTACTAGAGCATCCCCATATAGTAAACGCACTGCCTGATCCGTCAATTTTAGCGCAATTAGAAATGCCGGGGGTCGCCTTACTTAACCAATTGATTTCATTATGTAAAGAAAATGAGAAAGCCAATAGTGCACAATTAGTTGAGTACTTCAGAGGCACACCTGAAGGCAAGCAGTTAACTAAGTTAATGTGCTGGCAACACCATGTGGTAGAAGAAGCCGCAGAAGGCGTATTTTTAGATAGTATAGAAAAATTATTAGACAATTTTGTTGAGCAACGAACCGAAGTTTTGTTGCAAAAAGCAAGAGCAGGACAAATGAGTTCTGCTGAAAAACAAGAACTGCAAGCGTTATTAAATGCATAAAAACATTTTAAACTAAATATCCTTGCTATAATTTATTGAATAAACTAATAAGCTACGACTTTATCGCTGGTAATTTTACATACAACTTGTTAAAATTTCCGGCTTACTGTTCGTAATTTGATAGCCAGAAAAGGTGGACCCTCGTCAATGGATCAAGCCCCACAATCTAGACTTAAAGAGTTAATAACTAAAGGTAAAGAACAAGGTTATTTAACTTTTGACCAAGTTAACGATCATCTCCCTCAGGATATAATTGATTCTGATCAGGTTGAAGATATTGTTCGTATGATTAACGACATGGGTATTCAGGTATTTGAAAATGCACCTGATGCCGACACGTTGATGATGACCGAAGGAAATACCGATGAAGATGCTGCCGAAGCTGCTGCTCAAGCACTTGCTACGGTAGAAAGCGAAATAGGCAGAACAACAGATCCCGTACGTATGTATATGCGTGAAATGGGCACCGTTGAACTTCTAACTCGTAAAGGCGAAATTGTAATCGCCAAACGTATCGAAGAAGGTATTAAAGAAGTTCAGCGTAGTGTTTCTGAATTTCCACCAGCCATTAATTATTTATTAGAACAATGGGATAACTTTGAAGCTGAAGAAGCTCGTTTAAGTGACATCATTGTTGGCTTTTTAGACCCGGATGCTGAAGAAGAAGAAATTCCAGTAGCTGCTACTCATATTGGTTCAGAACTCACTGATGAACAACTTAAAGACGAAGATGGAAAATCTTCTGACAGTGATGATGAAGACGAAGAAGAGGAAGATACTGGTCCTTGTCCTGAAGAAGCAAGAGAGAAATTTGCTGCACTTCGTGAAGCCTATGAAAATGCGAACAAAATTATTGAAGCTAAAGGGCGTGGTCATGCTGATGCACAAGCAGGCATTGATGCGTTAGCTGAAGTATTTAAAGAGTTCCGTTTAATACCAAAAGTTTTTGATAAATTAGTGAAAAACATGCGCAACGTGATGGATCGTTTACGTATCCAAGAGCGTTTGATCATGAAACACTGTGTTGTTGGTGCAGGTATGCCAAAAACAACCTTTATTAAAATTTTCCCAGGTAATGAAACCTCTAAATGTTGGTTTGAAGAACAAAAGAATGCTGGTTTACCTCATTCTGCCAAAATGGCTGATATTGAACTAGACGTTGAACGCTGTATCTACAAGCTCAACATGCTTGAAGAAGAAACTTTCTTAAATGTACATGGCATAAAAGACATTAACCGTCGTATGTCAATTGGTGAAGCAAAAGCTCGCCGTGCGAAAAAAGAAATGGTTGAAGCTAACTTACGTTTGGTTATTTCAATCGCGAAAAAATATACCAACCGTGGTTTACAATTCTTAGATTTGATCCAAGAAGGTAATATCGGTTTAATGAAAGCGGTTGATAAGTTTGAATACCGTCGTGGTTATAAGTTCTCAACTTATGCTACATGGTGGATCCGTCAAGCAATCACCCGTTCAATAGCTGACCAAGCACGTACTATCCGTATTCCAGTGCATATGATTGAAACGATTAATAAATTAAATCGTATTTCTCGTCAAATGTTGCAAGAAATGGGTCGTGAGCCAACACCTGAAGAATTAGCTGAACGCATGATCATGCCAGAAGATAAAATTCGTAAGGTATTGAAAATAGCTAAAGAGCCGATTTCAATGGAAACGCCGATTGGTGACGATGAAGATTCACACTTAGGTGACTTTATTGAAGATGGTAGTGGCGAATTACCTGTTGATTCTGCAACATCTGAAAACTTAAAAGATGCTACTCATGAAGTACTTGCTGGTTTGACCGCGCGTGAAGCGAAAGTATTAAGAATGCGTTTTGGTATTGATATGAATACCGACCATACGTTGGAAGAAGTAGGTAAGCAGTTTGACGTAACTCGTGAACGTATTCGTCAAATTGAAGCAAAAGCGTTACGTAAACTACGTCACCCTTCTCGCTCTGAGCAACTTAAGAGTTTCTTAGACGGCGAATAAATGATTTAGTACCTTTAAATCATTTACATAAAATCCAGCCAATCGGCTGGATTTTTTTATGCCTAATTTTGTGGCTCACCATGTTTTGGAGCAGCTAAAAATTCTTCATCGGTGAGTGTTGCAAGAAACGCTAATAAATCGACCTTATCTTGCTCACTCATTTCAAAGCCTTTAATAAACGGCGACTTTAACGGGTTCTTTCTACCATCACCTTGGTACTTTCCTTCAATAACACTTCGTCCGCCTGCAGCGTAAAAATCTAATACCGCTGACAAAGTTTCAATACTACCGTCATGCATATAGGGAGCTGAAACAGCTATATTCCGCAGGGTAGGCGCACGAAATCTACCATTATCTCTTGGCAGCGTTGATATCTCAGCAAGGCCAATATCTTGCTTTGGATAACCTTTCTGCTCTGATAGAAAATATAAACCAGTATTATGAAAAGGTCTGCGATCGATGATTTGCTGCTCATGACTGGTCGATTGGGTAAAATTAAATCCACCATGACAATGATGACACTCCAGTTTTTCTGAGAAGAACAAATTCATACCACGAAGTGCTGAGTCTGAAATAGCATCATCATCACCAGCATATGCATACTGATCGAAAGGCGATTGAAGCGATATTAGGCTACGAACAAAGCTTGCTAAGGCTTTAACGATTAAATCAAAACTCACTTTCTCGTCAGGAAAAGCGGCTTGAAATAATGATTTATATCGCTCGGTATTAAAGCGCGCTAAGACTTCGTCATCATGACCTGTTATCCCCAATTCGATAGGAAATTCACCAAACATCGGCACTAAAACCTGACGCTCTAACGTGGTTAAACCATCATGAGCCCACGTTAAGGTTTTGTTATAAGCAATATTAACTAATGCTGGAGAGTTTCTTCGATGTAACTGCCCTGTGCTGCCTATCGATGTTGTTCGATTTTCAGCAAAAGCTAAAGATTGCTGATGACAACTTGCACAAGACTGTAGTTGATTGAAAGATAAATTTACATCATAAAAAATAGCACGACCTAATTGCACTTTTTCCTCTGACATTTGATTTTCTACTGGCACTTGTGGCTTAGGAAAACCTTCAGGAACCGGCCATTGATAATTTTCACTTGTTGGTGGTTGTCGTTCACAAGCAAGCAACAAAGATGTTAAAAGAAAAACTACGAGCCATTTAGTCATGTCGACTCGCCTTAAAGACTTGCTGTTCATCGCTCATCATATTGTTGAATAACTGCTGACAAGTCACATTGTTAGGAGCAGACAAGCAACGACTATCTGCTTTAAGATTGACTCCTTCTAACAATTTGGCAAGATCAATAATTATCTCCTGCTGACTGTTAAGATCAAACTCAATATAGATACGATTAGGTTGAGCACATTCATTGGCAGGCGACCTCATCACACTCGGGGATTCACAGCCGGTTGATCCTAAATGAAACAGCCAATTATCATCGTCACTTTTCATCTCTAAACGCAAAAACTTATGCCCTGTTTGCCATACCCAAAACATCGAAGATTCATTCAAAGGGCTTGTTTGTGTTAAAGGATTTAAGTGATTTTCGTTAAATGGAATACCGATCATAAAACGGATGTGTTCAAATTTATTCATACCTCCAATTGATTTAAATTCCAATTGCCAATGCCTATTTGACGCACTATTTTTTGTTAAGCAATCTTCGCCAAGTAGGGCAATATTATTTTTTTGCTGAGCGCTTTCTGTCATATCCCATAAACGCCATTGCCCTTCTTGGTTTTTTACTTCCACTTGGCTAATGAAGAATTGCAAAGTTTGATATTGCCAAGCGTTGCCGTCAACATTGAACAATGAGTCACAACTGACCTTTTGCTGCTCAAACATTGGCGTGACCATAATCGTTGTTCGGCCAGAGTTATCTGAGCAACCACCTAATACAATGACAAATATACTTAAAAAAATGACACACCACATATAAATCTCTTTGGTAAAATAAATATTCACTAAACTCAGATGAAAAGACAATAAAAATACTCTATGCTCAAAAACTAGCACCAGCTATAACTTTACAGGTAAACTGATATTTTTCATCCATTTATTATTAAAAAAGGAACACCATGAACAAAACTTCAAAAATGTCTGCATTGTTATTTATGTTTTTTGTTATTGGTTCAGCTCAAGGACATTCAGAGCATGACAAAGCCCGATATGTATCAGTTACTGGTCAAGATAAAGATAGCTGTGACAATGTATTAAGGCCTTGTAAATCTATTGCTTATGCGGTCAAGAAAGCCAATAAGGGTGATAAAATCCTAGTTTCTTCTGGTCGATATGTTATTGATTCAGTTGATGAACTATTTTATTTAAAAAGCGCTCTGGTACCTGTTTTAGGTGGTTATAATCGCTTCGACCATTTTCAATCACAAAGCCCACAATCAAATGTCACCACCCTGACTAATGTTCCAGAAGAAATGGTTAGTGACCTACGCTCGAAAGGTTTTAATGTATTAGCTGATGGTAAGTCGTTTGCCAACAGCAACGAACTAACGAACAAACTCAGCAGTTATAGTCAGCTCAGCAATAGCCAAAGTAATGAAACGTGTGTAGAAGGTAAAGCAGATGTTTTTGATTGTTCAAATGTCGATTTACTCGCTCACTTGCCTTTGACTCAAATGTCCAGTAATCCACATGCCGGTAGCGATATTTGGGGACATGTAGATCTCAATTCTGGTAAAGAATACGCCTTAATGGGGTTATATGACGGTATTATCATTGTTGATGTTACTGATCCCATTGCACCAAAGGAAGTAGGCACTATTGATGGTGTATTTTCGTCTTGGCGTGATGTCAAAGTATATCAATATTACGATAATAACATTAATTTATGGCAAGCCTATGCTTACGCAACAACAGAAGGTTCTCCAGACGGCGAAACGGATTACGTCACTATTATTGATCTCAATAATTTGCCTAACTCAGTCTCGGTAGTCGAGAAAAACCAAATCGTCACTACTGCTCATAATGTCTATATTTCAAATATAGACTACTCATTAAATATAAAATTACCGAATCAAACGCCCACACTGCAATTAATTGGCACAAATACTCGAGGGGGCGCTTTTCAGAGCTTCCAATTAAACCAGCCAACAACATTGTTGCCTGACAGTGAGTTTAATTATGGCAACGGATATACTCATGACGGTTCATCGTTAATTATAGATGACCAACGTTCGGTCAATAATTGTGGGATTAGCATAGGCAGTTGCACGGTATTTATTGATTTTAACGAAAAAGAAATGAAATTGTGGAATATCACCGATCCAAATAAACCGTCGAGTTTGGGTATAGCGACTTATGATGATGTTCCAACAAATAACCAGTATGTTCATTCCGGTTGGGGAACAGAAGACAAAAACTTTGTTCTATTACATGACGAATTTGATGAAACAAGAGGAGGGTTAAATACCACTGTTCGCATTTTTTCCATTACAGATCTCGATAATCCCACACAGGTAGGACAGTGGACAGGGACAACTCAAGCTATTGATCACAATGGATATGTTAGGGGTAACCGTTATTATATGTCTAACTATGAGCGCGGGCTAACCATATTAGATATAACCGATCCAACTATCCCAGTTGAAGTCGGCTTTTTTGATACTTATACACCCGACAATGGTTCCAGCTTTAACGGAGCATGGGGCGTTTACCCCTTCTTACCTTCTGGAAATATTTTAGTAAGCGACATCAATAGTGGTCTATATATCCTCAAAGACAATGCTAAAACGTCAACAAAAGGACAATTCTCTTTTACCGATAAAAATGTAAATACCGAACAAGGTATCACCCTAACTTTAGCCGTAGAACGTAATGGCGTAGATATTGATGAATCTGTTGCAGTAAGTTATCAAGTCATTCCAGGAAGTGCCGAACAAGATAGCGACTTTACTTTAGCAAACGACACCCTTGTTTGGGCCAGCAATGATAACAACGCAAAAACAATTTCAATAGACATCATAGAAGACTTAACAAATAGTGAATACCCTGAAAGCTTCTTTATTCGTCTGTTTAATCCTGAAAATGGTGCAACCTTGGGTGAAAATAGTTATACCACAGTTAACATTGACGGAATATCAGACACAGGCGCAGGCTCTTTCACCACCGCTCAACTGACTGTAGCTGAAAACAGTGGTAACTTCGCCGTTGAGGTAAACCGAAGTGGTAGCAATACAGGCGAGCTAACTTTCGATTATGAGCTCAGTTCGAACCAAGCGGTTATTGGTAGTGACGTAGAAGCAGCAGCAGGACAAATTACATGGGCTGACGGTGAAAGTGATAGTAAAACTATCAATATTACTCTCATTGACGATGACGTTGAAGAAAGCAGCGAAACCTTTACCCTGACACTAACGGCTCTCAATGGTGGAAGAATAGGTAACAATGGCCAAATAATAATAACCATTGCTGATGACGACCAAAACCAAGCACCTAGTGTAACCTTAAGTGAAAATTTTCAAGCTAATACCAGCCAAAACGTTACCTTAACTGCTCAAGCGAGCGACTCAGAAAACGATGAAATGACTTATTTATGGCAGCAAACAGCGGGAGCAGAAATAAGCCTCACCGATGCCGAAGCATTATCAGCCAGCTTTACAGCGCCAAGTAGTGCCGGTTCATTAACCTTTCAATTCACGGCAACTGACTTTAGAGGCGCTTCAACGACTGAAGAAATCACAGTTTCAATTGTTAGCCCTGTGGTAGTAACGCCAACAGAACCAAGCTCAAGCGGAGGAGGTAGCACTTCATGGTTAATACTGATTGGCCTAGCGGCAATATTGCGTAGAAGAAAGTTGTAGATTGGCTTTAGAACTAAACGATCAAGAAATTGGAGGTGAGGTTTCAACCTAACAATGATTTACTTCTTAATACCGGATTATCAACAGCAATTAACCAAATCTTTCGGTTAATTGCTTAACAAATAACCTAACAGCCTCAATAATCGAATTTTTTATTTAGACAATGGTGACAACAAAATAAAAAATGCTTATACTGCACGCCGTTTCACAAATCCTTTTTGTAAAACAGTTCAAATTTAAATGGCCCCTTAGCTCAGTTGGTTAGAGCATCCGACTCATAATCGGCAGGTCCCCTGTTCAAGTCAGGGAGGGGCCACCACTTTTTAAAGTACCTTCCGCGTAATTACTTACTAAATATTTTATTTGCTGTGCATTTTATTTTTGATAACTAACTGCCGTTCAAAAAATACTTAAATTACATATCGCTAATTGTAATTTACTTTTATTTGTTTTTCTGGGGACTCGGTGGAGATGCAAAGTTATTCGTTTAGCAGTAAATATTAATACCTATTTAGAAGATCTCTTTAGTGAAAGTTAAAAAACCACCACATATAAGTTTTATCTCATTCTATTTATAAATATAAATTTTACAGCTTGAATAGCGTGTTAAAAACGGCAATAAAGAAATATCGCAAACACTTCAGCAACGTTAACCTTGACCTATTACTGTACTTGTATGTTTAACAGATGAAACTATACAATGCGGTATAGGGAATAAATTATCGGTCGCCGTTTAATGTTAAAAAAAGTGTTGTTGTTACTTATCGTCATTAGTTTAACCAGTTGTAAGAGTACACAAAACCTCGCCTCATTTCGTAGTGCCGAAACGTTAATTAAGCACGTTAATTCTGGCGATACTGATCTGCTTACTATCGCTCATCAAGCCGTCAAAACTAATGTGCTTTTGCAGCGAGATGTTAATAGCATCAAAGCTTTGCTTGATGAATTGAGTAAACACATCGGCGATGTTTGGGGCGAAAAAAAGCCCCAAATACCTACCAATAAAAAGCTGGTTAAATATACTAATAACTACAAAGCGCGTGCAATTGTTGATTTTGAAAAAGGCACCATTTTCATCGAAACTTTAGTGGATAGCTCTAAGGCTAAAACGCTGAACAATTTGCAACGAGCAATAACCACTACCTTATTATCGACAGCAGATCCTAGAAAAACGGATATATTTTCAAGCGACGCTCCACAGCTATCAGGAAAGCCTTATTTATACCAACAGGTGTTAGATCAGGACAATAAACCCATTCAATTCCAATGGCGAGCTAATCGCTTCTCCAAATATTTAACAGAATTTAGCTTACAGAAATATCACAAAAATCGTAAACAAATTTATGCGGTTAGAATTAAAATGGTTGAAAAACATCAACATTTACGCGAACTAAAGTACAGTAAGCATGTACTTGCGGCGGCTAAACGTTATCAAATATCACCACAACTGATATATGGCATAATTGAAACCGAAAGTAGTTTTAACCCATTTGCAGTGAGTACCGCGAATGCCTATGGTTTAATGCAAGTAGTGCCTAAAACAGCTGGAGCCGATGTTTTTCAACGTATTAAAAAGAGAAAGGGCACGCCAACCAAGCAGCAACTATTTGATCCTGCATTTAACATTGATATTGGCTCTGCCTATTTGCACATTCTCAATAACAATTATTTGAAAGGAGTAACAAATGCAACCAGCCGTCATTATTCAATTATTTCTGCATACAACGGCGGCGCTGGCAATGTATTAAAAACCTTTCATGGTAATCGTAAAACAGCAATAGAAGTCCTCAATAATAAATCGTCGAAAGATGTTTATTATTTACTAACCAAGAAGCACCCAAAAGCAGAGTCTCGCCATTATTTAGAAAAGGTAACGAAGGCTGAAAAAACCTATTTATGAATGAGTAGAAAAATTAACAATGCATGTTCTCGTCAATTCGGCCCTTATCAGCACTAAGCTGTATACTAATGAATGGTTCGTGCTTGTTTATCCCAGATACTTGCTTGCCAATTAGAGATCGTTCCAGAAGCTTCACACCTGTCGCAATTCCACTCAATCATGCCAATGGCAATACACTCTGCTTCAATGCTCCCCACACAAGAAAGTCCACCTGCCCGAGTATTGCATTTCAAATCAACATCAATGAGTGGCTGCTCAATATTCTCAGAAACCGAAGACACAATCTTGGCCAAAAAGTTGAAAACCATTTCTGCTTGATCAGTAAGCTCCAATACGTTCCCTTCTTCGTCTAGAAAATCTCTTAAATCTGCTTTTAATCCCATTTTTTCAACCATAGAATACTAGTGCCTCTAACATATAATA
>Ga0209395_1007399_pt1 | contig 11562 bp, 8 predicted proteins | sample GOMGulsemesocosm_3_FD_184635 | JGI IMG/M metagenome (GOLD analysis project Ga0209395, IMG submission 184635) | Methane-oxidizing microbial communities from mesocosms in the Gulf of Mexico - GOM9D Gulf of Mexico (SPAdes) (version 2) | ecosystem: Environmental > Aquatic > Marine > Cold seeps... | reverse complement strand
GTGACGTTCCTCAATAGTCATTGTTTTAAAAAAGGTTTCGCGGATGTGGTGGAATTGGTAGACACGCCAGCTTGAGGGGCTGGTGCTCGTAAGGGCGTGGGGGTTCAAGTCCCCCCATCCGCACCAACACAATGAAAATGGGTTACAGTGATGTAGCCTTTTTTTTCGTCTGAATTTTGAGTTAAACAAACCCTCGTGATTAAATCAATCGTTATCTTAAGTGCTTGTAGTACAACGCCACTAAACCCTACTGACAAAGCCTATTCAGCCAAGACATAAAACCGCTCAGGGTTATACCAATTCTGATAATTAGCTGATCACTTTTGCTAGCTAAAATCTACGATTAAGCTAGCGCATCCTTCTCGCGCTCCCTACCTGCGCCATCCATGGCTTCGCTGTAGGCAACTTCGTTGCTCTCAATCACACACGCGAGCTATTACTCGGCAATGTGCTCCATGCATTGACTTAATATCGACATTGCGTGCACGGATGCACGTACTTAGGTTCTGCCGGGAGCAGAGAACTTGCCATGTCGAAATCAATCGAGCGCCTCGCCTACAGGACGTAGGTGCTTATGTTCAGTCTGGAACCATGAACATGTGTACTAGTTGATTTTACCTGCGCACAACAAGACCACAAAACTATCGGAATTGGTATTAGATAAAACCTTAAATACACGATAAACTTTAGCCATTAATTAAACGTTAAAACACATAATACGGAAATAATATGCTGAGTAAAATGCTTGGAGCAGTTCTGGTGATCACCGGTTTGAGTGGTTGCGTGGCAAAAATTACCCCCACCGCTGATGATTATGTTGCGGCCCTATTAAGTGAAGATTTAGTGACGTTAGCAGCTTATGAGCGCGATGGATTAAGGGAGTTAGCGTTAGAGCATCAAGCGTCGTTACCAAAACACATTCGATTAACTGCATATCCACTTCACGCGGCGGTTGACCTGGAAAAACTCAAGGTTGTTAAATTTTTACTTGAACATGGCCATGATGTAAATCAGATTGAGGGGCGAAATACACCGCTAAAATCAGCCGTGTATAAAGAGAACAAGGCATTGGTGACATTGTTATTGGAGCATGGCGCCCTGGTCAATAGTACCAAGCACAATATCGACCGTAGGGTGGTTGTCCGGATGTTTCGTTATCAGACCACTGAGATATTAAGACGATTAATTGAGTATGGACTGGACGTTAATGCCGCTGATTATCGTGGTTCAACCCCTTTGTTTTATGCCATGGGAATGGGACGGCTTGATGTAATGAAAGCGTTGATTGATGGGGGCGCAAACGTCAATCATGTGCCGGACAGTGGTTGGGGATTACTTCAAGAAGCGGTGGGTTGTGGTCATAGTGACAAATTCAAGAACGGCGAGATGGTTAAACTGCTCATTGACGCTGGCGCTGATGTTAATAAAAAATTAGACACTGGAACGACGGCGTTAGCACTTGCAGTAACCAACAATCATCCGATTGAGGTCGGTTTGTTGTTAGCGGCCAATGCCAACCCCAACAATAAAGATGTGAACGGTTGGCTGCCGCTACTTTCTGCGGTTCACTATAATCGATTTGGTATGGTTAAAGCGTTAATTGATGCCGGCGCTGACGTTAACGCGGCCAGTTCAACTGGCTGGGCGCCATTACATTGGTCGGTAAACGGTTCAGATGATGATCGCAGTGATATTACTGCGCTGTTAATCGATGCCGGCGCTGATGTAAACCAACTCTCTAAGAAACAGGTGTCACCGTTGAACTTAGCTGTGGCACATCGTCATAACGCCGCATTTTCATTATTTGTAAAGCACGGTGCAAACGTAAATAATCAAGCTGCAGATGGTTGGACACCGCTTATCACCGCAGTATCTAAAAATAATGTCGCGATGGCAAGGGCGCTGATAAATGCGGGGGCCAAGCTTGATCTTGCTGAAGATGATGGCTGGAGTCCGTTACACTTTGTGTTTAATGGCCGTAAGTCGCAACCTAGTGACACTAGCGAGATGCTGGCATATTTAACTGGCGTAGGCGCCGATATCAATCGCAAAAATAATCTTGGAGAAACACCGCTTATCTTAGCGGTGGATAATAATCGCTTTGACGAAATTGAGTTAATGCTTAGCCATAAACCTGATATTGAAATTGCAGATAGTAAGGGCTGGACACCACTTCATCATGCAGCTGCGGGCGGTAGTGAACACGGTATGGATGGCGCCAAATATTTGTCATTACTCATTGGTGTCGGCGCTAACCTTGACGCACGTGTGATAAATGGCCAGACGGCGTTAATGCTTGCAAGTTCAATAGGGCGTATCGACCATGTTAAATTACTGATCGCGCAGGGCGCTGATATTCGAGCGAGTAATGCGCAGGATAATTCGATGACCGCGCTAGACTATGCACGTTTAGGCGGACATCTTGATGTGGTTGAGTTGCTGACTACGTCAATCCCTTAACCAATAAAATCGCTGTATATTTCAGTTATCTTGATTACACCAATATGATAAAAAGGCGATTGCTCATTGAATTTAGCCTGTATTTGGGGGTTAAATTGATAGCTATAAAAAAGTTGATATGTCATGCTCAGCGCCCTAAGAACACGGAGGTTTTTATTGAATGCCTCTTGATGTAGAAACGATAGTAGAGAGACATATGTTAAGACGGATTTTTCAGGTTGTATTGGTAATTGGCGTGCTTATTGGTTGTAGTACTGTGCCACAGATAGTAACACCTACCGCCGACGATTATAGTAACGCGATAATCAATCAAGACATTGCTACACTCAAAGCTTATGAGGACGGCGCGCTTCATCAAGTGGCGTTACGCCATCAAGAATCCCAGACTAAGAATATCAACTATACGCGTTATCCCCTTCATGCTGCTATTTCGCTCGATAAACACCAAGCGGCGAAGTTTTTTCTCGCCAACAATTATGATATTAACCAATTTAATGATGACAGCTTTTCACCGTTGATGATTGCGGTCATTAAGAACAACTTATCGCTTGTTCGGTTGCTGCTAGAGCGTGGTGCTGATGTCAATTTAAAAACACCGACCAACAGTTTTGTCGCCATTAGTCGTGCTATTTATTTAGACACCACCGATGTACTTGAGTTATTGATCGAGTACGGCGCTAATGTCAATCATCAAAGCCCAAGGGGAGAACCGCTACTAATTTATGCGATGAGAGATTATCAACTCGACGCGATGAAGGTGTTGTTAGCGGCGGGAGCAGACGTTTCTTATATTGATAACGACGGTTGGACGGTGTTACATCAAGCGGTGGATTGTCGTCAACATAGAGACGACGACAATGGCGCATTAGTTAAATTATTAATCGATGCCGGAGCAGACGTTAACCAACAATTGGCGTCAGGATCAACGCCATTGGCATTAGCCGTAAGCCATAATCATTTAGCACAAGTTAAATTGTTGCTAGCGGCGGGTGCCGATCCAAACATCGAAAATAATGATGGGTGGCATCCACTCAATCGTGCTGTTATTGAGAATAAGTCTGAGATAGTGAAGGCGCTCCTAGCCGGGGGGGCAGACGTTAATTTGGCTAAAAGGAACGGTTGGGCACCATTACACTGGACGGTTAACATTGCGAAAGAGCAGCAACATGACGGCAGTGCCCTTGCGCAATTACTGATTGACGCAGGGGCTAACGTCAACGCCCAAACGAAAACGGGAAACACACCGACCAAGCTAGCGGCCGCAAATAACCGACTCAATGAATTAAACGTCTTGCTGCGCGCGAATGCCGATGCCAATACGGCCAATGTTGCGGGTTGGACACCACTATTTAGCGCAGTAGATCAAAATAACATTGCGATGGTGAGGTCGTTAATTAAGGGCGGCGCAGATGTCAATCAAGCAGGGCGGTTCGATTGGGTTCCTTTGCACGTAGCTGTTAAAAATCATCAATCACAAAGCGTCGACGGCAGCGATCTGATAAAATTGTTAATAACAGCAGGTGCTGATGTTAACCGAAAAAATAAGCACGGTGATACTCCAGTATATTTAGCCATTTCAAACAATAGCCTCGATGAACTCGACACACTCTTGTCAAATAATGCTGACGTGAATATGAACAGTAATGATGGCCGGACACCGCTTATTAATGCCGTATCGCGTAATAATGTCGCTGGCGCACGGCAATTGATTAAGGCTGGAGCGGACGTCAATATGACCGATAAAACAGGATGGACGGCACTCCACTTCACCGTAAATGGTCACGAAAGTCAGCAATTTGACGGTAGTGAACTGATGAAGTTATTGATAACGTCCGGCGCTAACATTAACGCGAAGACCAGCGCGGGTTATACCGTCGTTGGTCTCGCAGCCGTTAATAACAGATTAGACGAGTTACCTGTTTTATTAGCCCAAAACCCTGATGTCAATATAACGGATAATGACGGCGACACGCCGCTTAGTGAAGCGGTTGCAGAGAATCACGTCGAACTAGTGAAGGCGTTAATAAACGCTGGCGCGGATCTCAACCTTGCCAATAAGAAAGGCTGGACACCTATCCACCTAACCGTTAATAGCCCACAGAATCAAAATTTTGAAGGAACAGAAATCGCTACATTGCTGATAAATGCCGGAGCCAACCTTGAGCTGAGACTTGGCAATGGATTTTCGCCGTTAATGATGGCGAGTTACTTTGACCGATTCAATGAAGCTAAGTTATTAATTAACAGCGGCGTCGATGTTGCTGCAAAGAATGAACACCTCAATGGTGACACGGCGTTAGATTATGCAATCAAAAAAGGGCATAACAAGATTGCTGCATTAATACGTGTCCATCTTAAAACGACTGTTAAATAAAAATTATGCTGTTGCTAGTTATCGGCAGTTCCAATTATGGGTAGAGAGATTGTATGTTTAATAAAGTGATACTCAGTGTTTTTATCATCACCGTACTTAACGGCTGTGCAACTAAGGTTGTGGTGCCGACAGCGGATGATTATGTTGATGCAATAACCAATCAAGACATTGCCGTACTTGAAGTGTACGAACGCGATGGGAAACGAGAGCTGGCGATGGCTCATCAAGGTTCAGCGCCTGAAAATGTTACACATGTCAAATATCCACTTCATGCAGCTATTAAGCTTAGCAAAATGAAAGTGGCTAAATTTATGCTAAACAATGACCATGATATTAATGCCTTTGATGCCGAAAAATATACACCGTTAATGTTAGCCGTTGCTCAAGAAAATCTGAGTCTGGTTGAGTTACTGTTGGCGCATGGTGCTGATCCTGATATCGAGATACCGTTTATCGGCGTTGCTGCCATTGACAGTGCGATTAACCTCGAATCTACCGACATATTGACGGCGCTAATTGAGCATGGCGCAGCTGTCGATAAGCCCAATCGTTCAGGTACCACTCCGTTAATCTATGCCATGAGAATGGGAAGGCTCGATGCCATGAAAGTCCTGATCGATGCGGGTGCCGATGTTAATCATCGAGTAAATAGTGGTTGGACGGTGTTAACACAAATGGTGGACTGTAATAAAGATCGGTGGCGCGACGACGGCGCTATTGTTAAACTGCTTATAGACGCTGGGGTCGACGTTAACCAGCGCCTAGAAGACGGGAGAACAGCGGTGGCACTAGCTGTTGCTCATCATCACTTACCAGAACTCAAGCTGTTATTGGCGGCGGGAGCCGATCTAAATATACTCAGTAACGATGGCTGGTCACCAGTTCATTGGGCACTACAGAGTGTCGACGACCAGCCTATCGACAGCACTGAAGCGCTGGCGTTATTAATAGACGCTGGCGCAGATCTTAATGCGCAAACGGATATTGGTAATACCCCAGTCAAATTTGCGGTCGACAATAATCGATTCAAAGCACTACAGCTGCTGCTCAATGCAAAAGCTAACCCTAACATTGCAAATGACGAAGGTTGGACACCATTATTAAGTGCCGCTGATGGCAATAATATCAACATGGTTAAATTGCTTATTAAAGCGGGCGCCGATGTAAATTATGTCAGAAATAGCGGGTGGGGCATGTTACATCGCATGGTTCGCAGTCGAGAGAACCAAGGTTTTGATGGTAGTGAGATCATTACGGCCTTAATTAGCGCTGGCGCTGACATCGAGAAAAAAAACAAAGATGGTGATACACCATTAAGCATTGCGGCATCAAACGATCGATTAAGCGAATTAAGGTTATTGCTTGCCAATAATGCGCAAATTAACGTTACCGACAATGAAGGGCGTACACCTTTATACAATACAATATTTGGCACTGACATCGAGATTGTAAAGGCACTGATAAAAGCCGGTGCCGATGTCAACATTGCAAGAGATAATGGCTGGACACCACTATACAGCGCCGTTGGCAAAAATAAACTGGCAGTTGTTAAAGCATTAGCCGCAGCGGGTGCTGATGTAAACATGCCGGACAATGACGGATGGACGCCGCTCCATCGAACGGTTAATAGTATTAAACACCAGAAATTTGATGGTAAGAAGCTCATGAAGGTACTCATTGACGCGGGTGCAAACCTTAATTTGCGAACAAAGCACGGAGATACACCTGTTAATCTCGCCGCAAGTAATGACCGTTTGAATGAACTCGATTTATTATTAACGCGTAAACCAAATATCAATATCGCTGACAATCTTGGTAATACACCGATTTCGTCTGCTGTGATGAGAAATCATGTTGATGTTGCCCGTCTACTACTCGGCGCTGGCGCTGACGTTACCCTTGCCGATAATCAAGGATGGACACCGCTTCACAAAACAGTGAACAAACCAGAAAAACAGCACTTCGACGGTACCGAATTAGCCGCACTGCTCATTAATGCTGGCGCGAGTCTTGAAAGCCGAGTTAACAATGGCTTCTCGCCGTTAATGTTAGCGAGCTACCACGGCCGGTTAAATGAGGCTAAGCTGTTTATTGATAGGGGCGCTAACATTTCTGCCAAAAACCAACAGGCGAATAACAAGACTGCGTTAGCGTACGCCCGGTTCGAAGGAAATGCTAAACTCGTTGAGTTAATCGATTCGAGTAAGGCAAAGTAGCGCGTCTAAAACCTCATCGACCACCGAAGCCGGCAGGTAATACTCGCGTATTTTTTAGCGGTTATATTACAAAACGCGTGAACTGCCGGATTTCAAACGCTATTCGCCCTTTCTTATTTAGCTGATGAGACGTTGTCAATGATTTGCGTTCGCAACCACTTATGTCCTTGGTCATGATCAAAATGCTTATTCCAAAGTAATACATAGGCGCCGGGGTCGATGGCCACAGGAAGTGGTAACACTTGGAGTTTAAGTTGTGCAGCGACCTGCGTTGCAAATCTCGCCGGCGCGCATAAGATCAAATCACTTTGCTCACACAAATTCATTGCGCCATGAAAGTCAGGCATATCGATGGCGATGTTTCGACGTAAACCCTGCAGGCTTAATACATCATCTAATAGCCACTGAGCCATGCCACCAAAAGTCACTTGAATGTGACGGTATTGCATGAACGTTGCTAAGTTCCAATTATCGCTCAGGGCAGGGTGGTGATGACGGACTAAACACACTGAATGTTCGCGAATAAGTTCGACATAATTTAATTCACTGGGGATGTCTTTGATGTGAATCGGCGAACGCTTATCCCACTCGCGACAAGCGATGCCCATGTCTAATTCACATTTGAGCAGGTCTTCAAGGCTATTTTCGTTCCAGGTGTCTGTTTTAAGGCGAACATGTGGTGCTTGGGATAGCACGCTGGGCATAAAAAACGGGAACGTCACCGGGTAAGCCGTATCGAGAAAGTGAATATTAAATTGTCGCTGGCTTAGTCCGGGCACAAAACCTGCCGGTCGCGTGATTTGTTCGAGCTGACCGATCACCTGATGTAGTTGTGGCGCCAGCTCTAAGGCTCTGGGGGTCGGCTTTAACCCTTGGGCGGTTCGTACAAACAGCGGATCGTTAAACATCTCGCGCAACTTTGCTAAATGTTTGCTGACCGCCGATTGACTAACATGTAAGCGTTGGGCGCTGGTGGTTACGTTCTGCTCATCAAGTAATACTTGCAGTACTTTGAGTAAATTAAGATCGAGTTTATTCATTGTTAAATTCCAATTTGGAATAATTGTGTTGATAATAATTCATTTTTAGTCATAACGCTAATAACTTATACTATGCGCAATTGTTTTAAGGAACGCTGTAATGAGTAATAACAAGTCACTGCCACTATTAATGTTAATGGTTGTTTTTAGCCCATTGGCCATTGATATTTTTTTGCCAGCATTGCCGCTGATGGCCAAAGATCTGTCATCAACAATGACGTTGATGCAGTGGAGTGTGACGGCATTTTTGTTATGCATGGGAATTGGTCAGTTGATCAGTGGGCCGCTGTCTGACCGGTTTGGTCGTCGTCCTATTGCGATTGCTGGTGTTGTTATTTATGGTGTGTCGGCGTTTGGTTTGGCACTGGTTAATACGCTCGATGCCTTCCTTTTATTGCGAATGACTCAAGGGTTTGGCGCGTGCGCGATTGTTGTGTCGGCGTTTGCAAGTGTGCGCGATAGATACGATCCGGTGCAAAGCGGTGTGATGTATAGTTACCTATCGAGTGTGATTTGCTGCGTTCCTGCGTTAGCGCCGCTGCTTGGTGGTCTGCTAACCGAGCATTTTGGCTGGCGCAGTAATTTTGATGTGATGGCACTTTACGCTATTGCAGCGGGCACTGCGGTGGTGTTTCTATTGCCTGAAACTCGTCCTGATCATACGGTTGTTGAGAATAAATTGATTAGCGTCTCACGCTTTAAGCCAATAATTACACACCCTGTGTTTGCGTTTAATGCGATGGTGATAACACTGACGATGGCAATCATTTTGTCGTTCGTCACCAGCTCGCCCGGCTGGATAATGGTGCATTTAAATCAGAGTCAGGACACGTTTGTGTTTTGGTTTAGCCTCAATGCCGGATTGAACATTGTTGCCTACTTACTGGCGCCGAAAATATTGGTGGCGTGGGGCGTGAGAAAGACCGTGGGTTTGGGGATGGTGCTACTTGTGGCTTCCGGCGTACTGATGTTGGGGCTCATCGATTGGATGGATAGTGCAGGCTTTATGTTGCCGGTGATGGTGAGTTCGTTAGGTATCTCCTTATTAATGGGGGTTTGTTCTGGCCAAGCGCTCGCACCGTTTGGTCGTAATGCAGGCAGCGCCTCTGCGTTAATGGGCTTTTTACAAATGAGCGGGGCGTCGGTTTTAGTGTCATTATTACAGCTGTCACCGCTAAGCGCGCCCGTGCAGTTTTCCTTGCTCGCACTGACGTTTATTCCAATTTATATGTGGTGGAAACGGCCAAAAGGCAAGGCGATATTGTATCCTGCTTGTGTTAAATAGTCGGTTAACATTGCGTTGTGATAATTTCGTGAGGATTAACGCATAGCAGTTGAGTATTATCTTAGGGTCTGTTGACCTTTGTAGCTTGTTTTTGCAGCGAGTTGTTTGGGTTTTTTACAAGGCAGAGCCTATGTGGTGTAGCTGGCTACATGAATAGGCGATAACGCCGTAGAAATCTCAAACAAACGCTGCCCGAACAAAATTCAAGCGAAAAAGAGAAACAGACCCTAATTACTCAGACAAAATGTTAAGATCCCCATGATAAATCGTAACCGAACACTTGGCGCCATATTACTCACTTCGCTTATCAGCGCTTGTGGTGGCGGTGGTGAATCGGCGCAAGCACCGATTGTGCCACTACCTGCGCTGCCTACACCTACAATTTACACAGGCGTGTTTGTTGACTCACCTGTTCATAACCTTAACTTTACGACAGCCACACAAACCGGTCGCACGAGTGTCGATGGTGAGTTTAGCTATCAGTTAAATGAAGAGGTTACCTTTAGCATTGGGGGAATTGAATTTCCGCCGGTCAGTGCCGTTGAGTTAATGACGCCGCTAAGCCTTTTTGAGGTGGACGATGTTAATGATATTCGGGTGGTCAATACGCTGAGATTACTGCAAAGCTTAGATCAAGATGGCGACCCTACCAACGGCATTACCATTACTGATACTGTTCATGATTTAGCGTCGGGACTTGACGTGGACTTTTCAAGCGAGATGTTTCCAGCAAGTGTTTCAGGGTTACTTGAGATGAGTAATGCAGGTATGACGCACTTAATCGATGCGGTGGATGCCATTGCCCACTTTGAGCAGACACTCATTGACTTTGACCTTGCATCACCGAGCTTTTGCCCTAAGACTCACACGAAGATTGGCCATAGCGGTTATTTTAGTACGCTCGCACATGGCGTCTCGGGAAAAGCGACTATCATCGATGACTGTACCATTGAGATCACCGAATTTTCTTATGATGGCGGCGGTCCAGATGTCTATTTTTATGGCGCAGTTGACCATCAATATTCTGGTGACAATGCCTTTGCATTAGGGCCGCAGCTTAATGGTCAGCAATATGAAAATGCCAGCATCACGTTACGTTTACCGACGGGCCGCAGTTTAAATGATCTTACCGGCCTTAGCGTCTGGTGTGTCGACTTTAATGCTAATTTTGGTGAGATGACCTTCACGCCTTAGTTTAATATTACTTTGGCAATCTAAATGATATGTATTTTTATTAAGACGTGTGGTATTGTCCAGCCATCTTAACGCTAAGTAACTATTATCACGCATGATTTTTCGGCTTTATCCCTTGTTCAATTCTTTTTAACTTACGCAACAGGACTGTGTCTTGGGGTGTCGACTATCGCGTTAGCATTTTACTTTTATGTGGTGTCGCAAGGAAAAACGACTCAGTCACAAAATCAGTTGATGCATTTGGTGTACACCATTTTACGTGTGGGGATGGTGCTTGTGTTATGTGGTGAACTAGCGTTGTTGGTTGGTCATTGTTTGCTGGACAATAATCTGTATTGGCAAGATAATCCAGCGCTTTGGATGCGATGCACCGTTTTTTTCGTCATTGTCGCTAACGCGGTAGCGATGCAATGGCGAAAGGTTTCGATGTGGGTGGGCCCTGTGCTTGCAGGAGGATCTTGGTATGGCTATTTCTTCTTTGGCGCGTGGCCAAGCCTTGAACAAACGTACTTGACGATGTTCATGGGTTATCTTGGTTGGTTAGTTGTGTTTGGCGCGATATTGACAGTTGTTCGCATATTGTTAACCCGCTCGCTAAATGAGACATCAAATGAATGCAATGTGGTGGTGTCGCCTCAATAGATAGCAAGGCGACACAATTAATTCACTCTTTCATAAAATACTGAAACGGTTGCAATGGGCCATAACCTGTCTGGTTGTCGTGATAACCGGGGTGCGTGGCCATCATCAATAGATGGTTTTTTAAATCTTCATTATTATGCAGTGGCGTTTTAGTCGATGCGATAGCTTTGTGTTTCGCGGTAATTAACGCGGCTAATCCGGCGACAAATGGTGTGGCCATCGAGGTGCCACTGAGACTTTGATAGCCGCCATTTTTGTAGGTTGACCAAATCTCAGTACCTGGCGCCATGACATCCACTTCACCACCGCGTGATGAAAACCCAGAAGGGTTGCCATTAATATCATGAGCCG
>Ga0209395_1007397_pt1 | contig 11563 bp, 9 predicted proteins | sample GOMGulsemesocosm_3_FD_184635 | JGI IMG/M metagenome (GOLD analysis project Ga0209395, IMG submission 184635) | Methane-oxidizing microbial communities from mesocosms in the Gulf of Mexico - GOM9D Gulf of Mexico (SPAdes) (version 2) | ecosystem: Environmental > Aquatic > Marine > Cold seeps... | reverse complement strand
ACAAAACCAAATGTAGTGTATCAAGTAAAAGTTAATAATACAAACGAAGCGTAATTAAAATTTAAGATATAAAGATGTCTCATTACGAAGCACCCATTAGGGAACCATTAGTATTAGGTGATAAAAGTTACCATGATATTACCGAAGACATAGCAAAACCTATAGAAGGAAAAGCTAATAAAAATTGGTACATAGCATTTTATATTTCTTTAGCAGCAATGTTATGGGGATTTGGATGTATATTTTACACTGTAGGAACCGGAATCGGAACTTGGGGATTGAACAAGAACATTGGATGGGCTTGGGATATTACCAACTTTGTATGGTGGGTAGGTATTGGTCACGCCGGTACACTAATCTCAGCAGTACTATTATTATTCCGTCAGAAATGGAGAATGGCCATTAACCGTTCTGCAGAAGCAATGACAATCTTTGCCGTATTCCAAGCAGGATTGTTTCCAATTATTCACATGGGACGTCCATGGAACGGATATTGGGTATTGCCTATTCCAAATCAATTTGGATCGTTATGGGTAAACTTTAACTCGCCTTTATTGTGGGATGTATTTGCAATTTCAACCTATTTATCTGTATCATTAGTTTTCTGGTGGACAGGTTTATTACCAGATTTTGCAATGATTAGAGATAGAGCAGTAAAGCCTTTCCAAAAGAAAATCTATTCATTATTGTCTTTCGGATGGTCTGGTAGAGCAAAAGATTGGCAACGTTTTGAAGAGGTATCTTTAGTGTTAGCAGGTCTAGCAACACCATTAGTACTTTCTGTACATACAATTGTATCAATGGATTTTGCAACATCTATTAACCCAGGATGGCACTCTACAATTTTCCCTCCATATTTCGTAGCTGGAGCAATCTTTTCAGGATTCGCAATGGTACAAACCTTACTAGGGATTATGCGTAAAGTAACAAACTTAGAAGATTATATTACGCGTTTACACGTAGAGTATATGAATATTGTAATTATCCTAACAGGTGGAATTGTTGCTGTAGCGTATGCTTCAGAATTCTTTATCGCTTGGTATACAGGTTCTCCTTATGAGAATTACACATATATGTCTGTTGGAGCTGCAACCGGACCTTATGCATGGGCATTCTGGTCATTGATCATCTTCAATATTATTATACCGCAATTCTTATGGTTTAAGAAAGTAAGAAGAAGTTTTATATGGTCTTTCATTATTTCTATTGCCATTAACATCGGAATGTGGTTTGAGCGTTTTGATATTATTGCAATTGTATTAAGTAAAGGTCATTTACCATCTACATGGTGGCGTTTTGAGCCTACGTTTGTAGATGTTGGAATCTTTGTTGGAACTATAGGGTTCTTCTTTGTATTGTTCTTATTATATGCAAGAACATTCCCGGTAATTGCACAAGCAGAAGTAAAAACGATCTTGAAATCTTCAGGAGAGAATTATAAAAAATTAAGAGACGGAAATCATGAGTAATAAAGTTATACACGCATTTTATAATGATGATGAAGTTGTTCTTGATGCTGTTAAGAAAGTAAAAGCAGCACATCATCATATCGAAGAAGTATTTTGTCCATTTCCAGTTCACGGACTAGACAAAGCATTAGGGTTAGCCCCAACTCGTTTAGCAATTACAGCATTTATGTATGGATTGTTAGGGTTAGGAGTAGCAATTTGGATGACAAACTACATGATGATTCAAGATTGGCCACAAGATATTGGGGGTAAACCTAACTTTTCTTGGTGGTTAAATATGCCAGCATTCGTTCCAATTTTATTTGAATTAACAGTGTTTTTTGCGGCCCACTTAATGGTAATTACTTTTTATATGAGAAGTAGAATATGGCCATTTAAAGAAGCAGAAAATCCTGACCCTAGAACGACAGATGATCATTTTTTAATGGAAGTTCCTGTTCATAATAATGAAGAAGAATTGACTGCCTTATTAAAAGAAACTGGCGCTGTAGAAATTAACATAGTAGAAAAGCACTAATAAAGAGATGATGAAGAATTTTACAAAAATAATTTTCGCTTTACTTGCACTAGTATCAGTTGTTTCTTGTGGAGACAAACATACAAGAAGTGTACAATACATGCCAGACATGTATGTAGCTGTTCCTTATGAACCAAATGGAGTACATGGTTTGTTGGATTCAATACATGGTTCAAACCTAAAACCAGTGGAAGGAACAATTGCTCGAGGACAAGTACCTTACGAATATGAAAATACAACTGAAGGATATACTGCTGCATTGAATGACTCAAAATCTCCTATTGTTGCATCTGATGCTCATTTAGAGAATGGTAAAAAAATGTATGCTATTTACTGTGCAACATGTCATGGAAAAAAAGGAGATGGAAATGGTGTTTTAGCACAAAGAGACAAGTTTAATGGAGTTCCTAATTATAAAGATAGAGCTATAACAGAAGGTAGTATTTATCATGTAATTATGTATGGAAGAGGAATAATGGGCTCGCACGCTTCTCAATTAAGAACTGAAGAGCGTTGGCAAGTGGTTCATTATGTAGAGAAACTAAGAAACGATTTATTAAAATAAGTTTTTAAAAGATAGAATTAAAAGATATGTATCAATTCTCAGGTAAATTAAAAACATTCTCAATTGCTTTAATGATTATTGGAGCTTTGGGTGTTGGATATGGCTTTTTTAGCGCACCAAAAACATTGGACGATGCGAAAGCTATTTTGGCAAGTCAACATGATAGTCATGGTGCAGCAGCGGCTGATCACGGTGATACAAAAACAGAAGCTCACGCTTCAAAAGATACACATGCAGCGGTGAAGACCGATACGCATACTACTGCAGACTCACATGCAAACGATGAGCATGCAGAGCATGCCTTACATGCATTGCAAAATAAGCCTTGGGCAGCAACCTATGTAGCCTTGTTTTTCTTTTTAGGAATTTCATTGTTAGTGCTGGCATTTTATGCTTCACAAAGAGTTGCATTAGCAGGTTGGTCTGTGGTGTTGTTTAGAGTAATGGAAGCAATTACGGCGAACATTGTTCCTGCAAGTATTTTAATGTTTGTACTTATTATGACTTCAGCGGGTCATTTAAACCATTTATTTGTATGGATGGCAGAGGGAACTTTTGATCCTGCAAGTCCAAACTATGATGCCATTGTTGATGGGAAAAAGTGGTGGTTAAATGTACCAGGATGGACCATTCGATCAGTAGTGTATTTACTAGGATGGAATGTGTACCGTTATATTATTAGAAAGAATTCTATTAAAGAAGATACCGCTAACGACGGAAACAAAACCTATAAGAAAAATTACCATGCGTCAATAATCTTTTTAGTATTCTTTATGATTACTGAATCTATGATGTCTTGGGACTGGATTATGGGCTTAGATCCTCACTGGTTCTCTACGTTATTTGGATGGTATGTATTAGCTACAATGTTGGTAAGTGCATTAACAGTAATTGCGTTTGTAACCATTTATTTAAGATCTAAAGGGCATTTACCATTTGTAAATGACAGTCACATACATGATTTAGCTAAATTTATGTTTGGTTTCTCTGTATTTTGGACCTATTTATGGTTTGCTCAGTTTATGCTAATCTGGTATGCAGATATGTCTGAAGAAACAGTGTATTTCATTGCAAGATTTAACGAATATAAAGTGATATTCTTATCAATGGTAGTAATGAACTTTGTATTCCCTATATTATTGTTATTAAATAGTGACTACAAAAGCAAGCCTTGGTTTGTTGTTATTGGTGGATTGGTTATATTAACAGGACACTATATTGATGTGTTTGTAATGATTATGCCTGCAACTGTAGGTGATCAATGGTTTATTGGAATTCCAGAATTAAGTGCCTTAGCATTCTTTATTGGGTTGTTTATCTTTGTAACCTTCCGTGCTTTTGCAAAAGCACCACCGTTGGCAACAGGAAATCCATTTTTAAAAGAAAGTGAGCAATTTCATTATTACATTATCGAACACGAAGGAGAAGAAGAAAATCATCATTAATAATTAAATAATTAAGACAAAATAATATGCTAGCTTTATTTTATATTTTTATAGCTGTTGCAATCGGTGTTAGCTTTTGGCAAATCACAAGAATTCTGAACCTTAGGTCAGTAATAGCTACAGACAAAGATAATGACACACAAGGGAAATTATTCCTTTGGTTCACAGCATTCTTTTATGCAATGATGATTTATTGCTTAATATACATGAATGTATTAATGTTACCTGAATCGGCTTCTATTGAAGGTGAACACGATGACAACTTATTCAATATTACCTTTATTTTAATTGGAGTAGTTCAATTTATCATGCAATTTTTAATATTTTATTTTGCATACAAATACAGAGGTAAGAAAGAAAATAAAGCCTTGTTTTTTGCCGATAGCCACAAGTTAGAAGCAATTTGGACTATTGTACCAGCTGTAGTTTTGGTTGTGTTAATAGGCTATGGATTATGGCAATGGAATAACATCATGGATTTATCTGACTCAGAAGATCCTGTGATTATTGAAGTATATGCAAAGCAGTTTCAATGGGAAGCACGTTATGCAGGTGATGACAATACATTGGGTAGAGGAAATGTAAATTACATTGACATCTCAAACAACAATACTATGGGTGTTGATATGAGTGATGTGAATTCAAAAGATGATAAAAAATTATCTGCAATTTCTCCGGTTATGTATTTGCCTAAAGGACGTAAAGTGATTTTTAAATTCCGTTCTCAAGATGTATTGCACTCAGCATATATGCCGCACTTTAGAGCGCAAATGAACTGTGTACCTGGAATGGTAACAGAATTTGGTTTTACACCGAAGTTTACAACAGAAGAAATGAGAGTTCAGTCAGAAGTTGTTGCTAAAACAGCCGTGATTAACGAAATTCGTAAAAAGAAAGGGGAAGATCCGTATGAGTTTGATTACATCTTGTTATGTAATAAAATTTGTGGAGCATCTCACTTCAACATGCAAATGAAAATTGTTGTTGTTGAACAAGAAGAGTTCAATAAATGGTATGCAGAGCAACCAACGTTAGGACAAGAATTAGCTATTAAATAAGATATTTAAATAAGACAATAAAAAGTAAGATATGTCAGATCATCATCATAAAGAAACATTTGTAACTAAATATATTTTTAGTCAAGATCACAAAATGATTTCTAAGCAGTTTTTAATAACTGGTATTTTTATGGGAATTATTGGAGTGTTTATGTCAATGTTATTTCGTTTGCAGATTGCATGGCCAGAGAAATCATTTACAATAATTGAAGCGTTTTTAGGAAGTCATCAAACAGATGGTGTAATGGATCCAGATATGTATTTAGCCTTGGTTACAATACACGGAACTATTATGGTATTCTTTGTATTAACAGCTGGATTAAGTGGTACGTTTTCGAACTTATTAATTCCATTGCAAATTGGAGCTAGAGACATGGCTTCAGGATTCTTAAACATGCTTTCTTACTGGTTATTCTTTATTTCTAGTATAATCATGGTAATCTCTTTATTTGTTGAAGCTGGACCAGCATCGGCAGGTTGGACAATATATCCACCATTAAGTGCACTGCCAGAAGCAATTCCAGGTTCAGGATTAGGAATGACTTTATGGTTGGTGTCAATGGCAATATTTGTTGCCTCTTCGTTAATTGGATCATTGAATTATATCGTTACAATTTTCAATCTAAGAACAAAAGGAATGAAAATGACAAGAATGCCATTAACAATGTGGGCTTTCTTTATTACTGCAATTATTGGAGTTGTATCATTTCCTGTATTATTGTCTGCTGCTTTATTATTAATCTTTGATAGAAGTTTCGGAACGTCGTTCTATTTATCAGACATTTTTATAAGTGGAGAAGTATTACATTATCAAGGAGGATCACCAGTTTTATTTGAACACTTATTCTGGTTCTTAGGACATCCAGAAGTATATATCGTATTATTACCGGCATTAGGTATTACCTCAGAGATTATTGCAACCAATTCACGTAAACCTATATTTGGCTATCGTGCAATGATTGGTTCTATTATGGCAATTGCATTTTTATCTACAATTGTTTGGGGGCACCATATGTTTATTTCAGGAATGAACCCGTTCTTAGGATCCGTATTTACATTTACAACGTTATTAATTGCTATTCCATCTGCTGTAAAGGCATTTAACTATATCACCACCTTGTGGAAAGGGAATTTGCAATTGAATCCTGCCATGTTGTTCTCTATAGGATTGGTTTCTACATTTGTAACTGGAGGTTTAACAGGATTGGTATTGGGAGATTCTGCCTTAGATATTAATGTACATGATACGTATTTTGTGGTTGCCCATTTCCACTTAGTAATGGGGGTATCTGCAATTTTAGGAATGTTTGCTGGTGTATATCATTGGTTCCCTAAGATGTATGGTAAAATGATGAACAAGGCCTTAGGATATTGGCATTTTTGGTTGACAATGGTAGCTGCATATGGCGTATTTTTTCCAATGCACTTTATCGGTTTAGCTGGTTTGCCAAGAAGATACTACAACAATACAAGTTTTCCAATGTTTGATGATGTTGCAGATATAAACGTAGTAATTACCTTATTCGCAATCTTAGGAGGTCTGGCGCAATTGTTATTCCTAGCGAATTTCTTTATTTCTATATACAGAGGTAAAGCGGCTTCTCAAAATCCTTGGAAATCAAATACATTAGAATGGACTACTCCTGTAGAGCATATTCACGGTAACTGGCCTGGTAAAATTCCAGAAGTTCACCGTTGGGCATATGACTATAGTAAGGTTGATGAAAACGGAGACTATATTCACGGAGAAGATTTTGTGTTGCAAACAACACCTTTGAAAGATGGAGAAGATCCTTCTTAAAAGATAAAAGAAACTAAAAAAGCCTTTCCAAATTGGAAAGGCTTTTTTGTATATTAGAGTTTTAATGTTTGCAATAGTTATTGTGTAACATTAATCACTTATTAGAACCTTAAATTCAATTATATTTGCATGTATGAATGAGCATTTAAATCCTGAAAACACGAATCTTTCCAATGATGAAATGGATGTAGAAAAAAAACTACGTCCACTTGCATTTGATGATTTTACAGGACAAGATCAAGCAATTGAAAACCTTAAGATATTTGTTGAAGCGGCAAATCAACGAGAGGAAGCCTTAGATCATACCTTGTTTCATGGACCTCCAGGATTGGGTAAAACCACACTAGCGCATATCTTAGCAAATGAATTGCAAGTTGGCATAAAAGTTACTTCTGGCCCCGTTTTGGACAAACCAGGAGATTTAGCAGGACTGTTAACCAACTTGGATGAACGAGATGTGTTGTTTATTGATGAAATACACCGTTTAAGCCCGATTGTAGAAGAATACTTGTATTCTGCAATGGAAGATTACAAAATAGATATCATGATTGAATCTGGCCCAAATGCCAGAACGGTTCAAATCAATTTAGAACCTTTTACATTAATTGGTGCAACAACAAGATCAGGGCTACTTACCTCACCAATGCGTGCTCGTTTCGGAATTAGTAGTAGATTAAATTATTACAAGAAAGAATTGTTAACGACCATTGTGCAGCGTAGTGCCCATATATTAAAAGTACCTATTTCTATGGAGGCAGCAATAGAAATTGCTGGTAGAAGTAGAGGTACGCCAAGAATAGCAAATGCCTTATTGCGTAGAGTAAGAGATTTTGCGCAGATAAAAGGAAATGGAAGCATTACTATAGAGATTGCACAATATGCGTTACAAGCCTTGCGTGTTGATGCACATGGACTGGATGAAATGGATACGAAAATTCTAAATACCTTGATTGATAAATTTAAAGGAGGGCCCGTTGGTATATCCACCTTAGCAACAGCAGTTGGAGAAAATGCAGAAACCATAGAAGAAGTATATGAACCTTTCTTAATTCAAGAAGGTTTTATTATGAGAACACCGAGAGGAAGAGAAGTAACAGAAGCGGCATACAATCACCTTGGCAAGCAAAAAGGATTGAATCAGGGAGAGTTATTTTAAAAATGAAAATAAAAAAAATAATACCCATATTAGAATGGTTACCAAACTATACAAGTTCTCGATTTAAAGGAGATTTTATAGCTGGTATCACGGTGGGAATTATTTTAATTCCTCAGGGAATAGCCTATGCCTTAATTGCTGGTTTACCGCCAATATATGGATTGTATACTGCGTTGGTTCCTCAAATAATATATGCTGTTTTTGGATCTTCTAGACAAGTAGCAATTGGGCCCGTGGCAATGGATTCGTTAATTGTTGCTGCCGGAGTGTCAACACTCGCATTAACAGGAACAGATAGTTATATTGAAATAGCCATATTATTGGCCTTAATGGTGGGAGCAATTCAATTATTAATGGGAATATTTCGACTTGGCTTTATTGTCAATTTTTTATCCCGACCAGTAATTTCTGGATTTACCTCAGCGGCGGCTTTAATTATTGGCTTTAATCAATTCAGAAATTTATTTGGAGTAGACTTTACAAGAAGTAATCAAATTCAAAATGTAGCCATAGATATTTGGAAGAACATTAGAGAATTGGATATTCCAACAACCATTATTGGCTTTTCAGCAGCCGTGATTATCATTGTCTTAAGGAAAGTAAATAAGAAAATACCAAATGCATTATTGGTGGTTATTTTAGGAATAGTCGCTGTAAAATACTTCGGTGGAGCCTTTGAAAGTGTTGCGATTATAAAGGAAGTTCCCTCTGGATTGCCTTCATTTGGAGTGCCAGAAATAGACATCGACCAATTAAAAGAATTAATGCCAATCGCCTTGACCTTAGTGCTTGTTGGTTTTTTAGAAACTATATCTATCGGAAAATCTTTAGAAGCTAAACAAGACGAATACAGAATTAGACCCAATCAAGAATTGGTAGCCTTAGGTCTTGGTAATATGGTCGGTTCCTTATTTAAAGCATACCCTTCTACATCAAGTTTTTCACGTTCAGCCATCAATCAGGAATCCGGAGCAACAACGGGAATGGCAGCATTAATTTCTGTCGGAATGGTGATTGTTACCTTGCTGTTTTTAACGCCTGTATTTTATTTTTTGCCTAAAGCAGTATTAGCTGCAATTATTATTGTGGCTGTATTTGGTTTGGTAAATGTTAAAGAAGGAATTCACTTATGGATAACCAATAAATTAGATTTCTGGTTATTATTTACAACTTTTGTATCCACGTTATTTTTGGGAATTGAATATGGGATTTTTGCAGGAGTCGGTTTATCTATTATCATTTTAATATTTAGAACTTCGAATCCATATATCGCCGTGTTAGGAGCCGTTCCAGATTCAGATTTTTATAAAAATAGTGAGCGCTTTTGTAATGTGGTTTTAGAAGATGACATATTAGTTATCAGGTTTGATGCACAATTATTCTTTGCAAATGCCAGCTACTTTAGAGATAACTTAGACCAATTGGCAGACAAGAAAGGTGCTGCATTAAAATTGATCGTAATTGACGCAGAAAGTATTAATAGAGTTGATAGTACCGGTACAGAAATGCTAATGGAACGGATAAGTTATTATCAGAAAAAAGGAATTATTTTTTACCTGGCGGGTGTTAAAGGACCCGTTAGAGATAGCTTGTTTAGAGCAGGAATTTTAAATAGAATAGATATCAATCACTTTTTTATGAACATTTACACCGCCGTAAAATTTTATAGGACAGGAGATAGAGAACATCAAAAAAAGTATGCAGAATACATTCATCATACTTATAAATAAAATAGAATAGAAGATTATGAGAGTTGAACAAATTTACACAGGATGTTTAGCACAAGGAGCTTATTACATAGAAAGTAATGGAGAGGTAGCAATTATAGACCCTTTAAGAGAAGTGTCTCCTTATCTAGATAGGGCCCAAAAAGACAATGCAAAAATTAGATATATTTTCGAAACACATTTTCATGCAGATTTTGTGAGTGGGCATGTTACACTAGCTGAAAAATCTGGTGCAACTATTGTTTTTGGGCCAAATGCAGAAACGGGGTATGATGCGCATATTGCAACAGATTCAGAAGAATTTAAATTGGGTGATGTTACCATTATAGCATTGCATACACCGGGGCATACCATGGAAAGCACCTCTTATGTGTTAAGAGATAAAAACGGTAAAGACTATGCGTTGTTTAGTGGAGATACGTTGTTTTTAGGCGATGTTGGTAGACCAGACTTGGCGCAAAAATCTGGGGTGTTAACGGAAGAAGACTTGGCTGGATTTTTATACGATAGCTTGAGATCTAAAATAATGACGCTTGCAGATGATGTAATTGTGTACCCAGCGCACGGAGCGGGTTCTGCCTGTGGTAAAAACTTAAGCAAAGAAACTATTGGCTCTATTGGGGATCAAAAGAAAACAAATTATGCGTTAAGGGCAGATATGACCAAAGAGGAATTCATCAAAGAAGTAACAGATGGCTTATTGCCTCCACCAGCTTATTTTCCGTTAAACGTAAAATTGAATAAAGAAGGGTACAAGCATATTGATGACATTATAAAAACAGGTGCAACACCTATGTCTGTAGAAGATTTTGAAAAAGTAGCTAATGAAACGGATGCCCTAATTTTAGATGTTCGTCATCAATCAGAATTTATTAATGGGTTTATTCCTCGTTCAATTTTTATTGGTATCGACGGTGGATTCGCTCCTTGGGTTGGTGCTTTAATCAAAGATATTGAACAACCAATTTTATTGGTAGTTCCTGAAGGTAGAGAAGAAGAAGTTGTTATAAGACTCTCTCGAGTTGGGTTCGATAACACCTTAGGTTATTTAACAGGAGGCTTTAATACTTGGAAAAATGCTGGAAAAGAAGTGGATACCTTACGCTCTGTTTCTGCAGAAACATTAGAAAATGAAATAAGAAAAAATAACGTGCCTGTATTTGATATTCGTAAACCAGGAGAATATGATAATGAGCATATTGTAGCTGTACCAAGTACCCCATTAGATTATTTAAATAGCCACATTGAATCATTTCCTTCAGATACTGATTTCTATGTGCATTGCGCTGGAGGATATCGTTCTGTGATTGCTTCTTCAATTTTAAAAGCACGTGGAATTCATAATGTAATTGATGTTGCAGGTGGTTACGGAGCCATTAAGAACACAGGCATAGAAAGAACAGCAACAGTATGTCCATCAACACTAAAAAAATAAAATGAAAAATATAGTGTTGATATGTGTATTGATCGGTTTCCTATCGTGTAAAGGTCAAGAAAAGAAAACAGAGGCATTTGTAGATGTACCTGTTGAAGTGTTTCAAAAAATGATTCAAAAAAAAGGAGCGCAATTGATTGATGTTAGAACGCCAGGAGAATATGAAAGAGGACATATAAAAGGGGCAATATTGATTAATTATATGGCCGATGATTTTAAAACAAAAGCTTTTGAAGGTATAGATAAATCAAGCCCGGTATTCATCTATTGTGCTTCTGGAGGAAGATCTGCAAAATCTGCAAAAATATATGCAGAAGCAGGATTTACGAACGTGTATAATTTACTTGGTGGATTTAACGCTTGGAAAGGGAAGAATTTAGAAATAGAAAA
>Ga0209395_1007396_pt1 | contig 11565 bp, 10 predicted proteins | sample GOMGulsemesocosm_3_FD_184635 | JGI IMG/M metagenome (GOLD analysis project Ga0209395, IMG submission 184635) | Methane-oxidizing microbial communities from mesocosms in the Gulf of Mexico - GOM9D Gulf of Mexico (SPAdes) (version 2) | ecosystem: Environmental > Aquatic > Marine > Cold seeps... | reverse complement strand
ACCTTGCCAAGTAGAGGCGAGCTTAATTAATACTCGCTCTTTACTAATACCTGCTTCTTGATATAGCGCAATTAGTTTACGGCCCTTTTCAATACTCGCTTGGGTGTTAAACGAGAGTTGAGCATCAACTTCGCTCGAAATTCTGCCGGGAATATGTTTTAAAATTTCACAGCCAAAGTTAACAATCAGTTGATCACAAATATCATCAACGTTTGCGCCCGCTTTGCTAATCGCATCGGTAATGAGATGCTGGTATTGAGGTAGCTTAGCGGCTTGTAATATTAATGATGGATTGGTAGTGGCATCTGTAGGGTTAAGTTGCTTGATTGAGTCAACATCACCGCTGTCAGCGACGACTACCGTAACTTCTTTAAGTTGTTCTAATAAATTCATGATGGGTCTTTTTTAGTTAGATATAGGCTAATACTGCATTAGTTAACTGCTCTGTTTGTGGTTTAAGCAATAGGCAATTTGCAGCTGGTAAGTTCATCATAAGATCTAAACGAATAAATAAGAATAAATGAAATTTAATTTCACCGTTGATTTATCTGTTTTTTGAGTGAAATCAGACTTATGAAACCATAGAATAAGGTGAGTACTGCGATAAATACTTTCTTAACGGGAACAGGGGGAGGGGTTAAGAGATGATGAGGTATTTGATGCTCATCAATTTTTAACATATCATCGGTAAATTTATAATATAAATAGTATTAATAAGATATAATTTATTTGTGCAATATCGTAAAAGCATGCGCAAACATTTGCGAACCACCACTTTTAAAGTAACAGCTATGGACACTTAAGGACTAACACCGACATCATGACACAACTTTCTATTGAAGAAAAACAACTTACCGATTCAGCTTTTTCGCAAACCGTTAATTTGATCACGTTAACAAATAGCAGCGGTTTATGCGTTACCTTGTCTAGTTTAGGCGCTAGCTTGTGGTCAATGACCGTGCCTGAAAAAAGTGGTATTAGTGATACTCCAGTTGACATGGTGCTGAATTATCAATCACTGGCCGATTGGGCAAGCAATGATAATTACTTCGGTATTACTGCTGGCCGGGTTGCTAATCGCATTGGTAATAGTCGGTATCAGTATGACGACCAGCAGGTGGTCCTAGCGAGCAATGAAGGTAAAAACCAACTTCACGGTGGCCCAGCAGGCGTCAGTAAGTTGTTTTGGAGCCATCAAACGTTGCAAGACGCTAGTTCAGTCGCGGTGACGTTTAGTGTGCATAGTGCTGATGGCGACCAAGGTTTCCCAGGCAATGTTGATATTGAAGTAGAGTATCGCTTAAATGAAGCGAATGAGCTGAGTTTAACCTATAAAGCGACTACCGATAAAACCACTCCTATCTGCTTAACGAATCATGCGTATTGGAACATTGCTGGCACTACGTTTGAGGATACTCTTGATTTAGAATTAACCCTTGATGCGGATCGCATTTTAACTTTGGATGACAAAAGTGTTGCTACAGGGGAGTTTTTGGCCGTTAAAGAAACGGCATATGACTTTACTCAGCCAAAAGCTGTCGGCCAAGATATAGATAAAATTGCCAATGGTTATGATAATTATTTTGTTTTTAATCGAGATAATGATCAAACGTTACAGCCGGTAGCCAGCTTACGTGATCCTAAGTCAGGTCGAGTGATGGAGATTTTAACGACCGAGCTTGGTTTGCAATTTTACAGTGCTAATTTTCTTGATGGCAGTTTACTGGGTGGTCAAGGTAAGCCATTATCACAACATATGGGGATATGTTTAGAAACACATGGCTACCCAAATGCGGTTAACCATGAGCACTTTCCAAGTATGTTTATTGAGCCCAATAAGCCTTATCAACAAACCACGGTACATCGATTTTTAAACCTGTAGTGTAAATCTAGAGCGTAAAGGTATAGCGTAAATGTATCGAGTAATTCTATCCCGTAACTCTACCCAGTAATTCTATCGGGTAACTCTATCGGGTGAAATTAGCGAGAATATCACGCCTAGACTGCTCAAATTTAGGCGTTTATATTTGTTCGTTTTCATTAGCTCACAGTAGCCCCTCTGACACACTCTTGATAATCACTGCTTTTAATTTATCGTAAAAGCATCAAAGGTGAGGGCGTGTGGCGCGAGTGCCTGTTGTAGCGTACGCTCAATAGCTGCTAAGGTATCATTAGGCTGCCATTTATCATTGAACACCCATTGCGACATTGATTGATTTTTTAAGTGATGTTTAAATGGGTAAAAATTGTTGGCAGTCCACGGATGGCTATTCTCGCTTCTATTCTTGTTATAGAAAAAGTAGCGCTGACCATAGTAGTTAGCACGAATACGGTCGAGATCTTTATAGTGCTTTTTAAAGATGGCTTTATCGGCCATATTGTCAGAGAACTGTGAATTAATCAGGTAAAACTGCGCGTCATAATGGTGGCGGCCAAGTAAAAAAACCTCGACACCATCAAATGAACTATTGTTAACCACTAATTTTTGATCCGCGTTTCGTTCGCCATCATGCCATAGTGTTGCTGTCTGCTTTTTTTGAAAAAAGCTTGAATGTTCAATTAACGCCCACCCCCTCGGGCACACCATATCGACATAACCTTCAAAATGACAATAAGAGTGGTAATACATGCCACTGTCTTTATTCCATAAACTGACGGTATCGCCACCATCAGCTATTGCTTGGCATTGATGCAAGATAATGCGATTACTGTGTTCAAAACCGCGGATGGCAAATTGATGGTCATCGGTATTATGTAAGCGGCCATAATTATTGATCACCGATAAATTGATTAAGTTAACATCGCTGGCGTCAATATTAACCACAGCGGCGCCCCAATCACTACTATGGTGCTTGCGCCAGTTATTTCGTAATTCAGCATATTCAATAATGGTGGTTTTAGCGGACTCACCAACCAAGGTTAGATTATTACGGGCGATATAGAGTTTTTCGTGATAGCGGCCCGCTTTAATGAATAGAATAACGTTCTTGTTCGTAACTGTGGCATTGATGGCTGCTTGAATTGAGCTGAAATCACCGTGACCTTGCTGATCAACAATATACACGTGTGACTGTGCCCTGCCTATTGGTGGGGTAGCAGTTATTGATGTTGGCGTTGTCGCCGCTGATTTGGCAAGTGCGAGCCCAGAAAAGAGTGTCAGTATTAACGTAATTGCTAAATAATAATTTTTAATCCGTAGGCGACAAGAGAGCATATATTTCACCAGATAGTTTACTGTGGTTAGACTTATACCCGTTTCATTGTGCTTGTGAGCTTGTTGTGCGTAGAAAAACACATCGGTAAGGGGGGATTGCGCAATAGCGGGCTATTGGAGTTGAAAGCAACACCGCCGTGGCGTATGTTAACCAGCGCATCTGAGCAATACTTAATGCAACAGGTGTTATTAGTAGAATATTTTAAAGAGCTTAATAGAATTTAAGCTCTTTAAAATACGGTTATACCAGCTTATGGAAAGCTTTAGTAAAGTATAATAAAGCTAAACTAGCTTAATTAGCGCCGGGTCAATGTCGACAATGGCGCCTTTTTGCTGAATAACTTGTCCCGCTAATTGATTACCCGCAGCGGCGCAGTGTTCAATTGGTTGTGATTGTAACCAGCCACTTAAAAAACCAGCATTAAAGGAATCGCCTGCCGCAGTAGTATCAATGACTTGGTCGACTTTTTCAGTAGCAAATACCGCAATGTGATCACCAATACTATATTGGCAACCATTAGCACCATCTTTTATTACCAGTGCTTTAACGCCTTGTTGATGTAAACGAGCACGACAACTGTCGATGGACGTATCGCCCCATAGGTCAAATTCATCGTCGAAAGTGACTAACGCTAAATCTGATAGCGCATAAATGGCTTTAGTGATTTGCTGACAGTGGCTTTTACTCGACCATAGTGCTGGGCGGTAATTACTATCAAAAATAATCTTGATGCCTGATGCTGCTAAAGCTTTAAGGTGAGAGAGTAAAGCTTCACAATCTTGAACGGGTAAGATCGCTAATGAAATACCCGATAAATATATGGCATCAAAGTGCGCTAATTTATCAATCGTGGCTAAAAACTGTGGATGTTGCACTACGTGTTTTGCCGCAGAGTCATTGCGCCAGTACTGAAAAGTACGTTCGCCTGAATCATCATTTGCGATCATGTATAAACCGGCATTTTTTTCGGGATTGATTAGCACTGAATCGGTATTAATACCGTATGCCTGCCATTGGCTGATCAAATTTTTGCTGAGAGCATCATTACCCATGCTCGAGACATAATGCACATCAACATTATCGTTAGCGAGTTTTTTCAGGTAAATAGCGGTGTTCATACTATCACCACCAAAGCCTTGCTTTAGTAAGTTTTGACCTTGAGGTTGGCTCTGGGAAACATTGGCAGTGACGGTAGATAATTCCACCATACACTCACCAATAACCGCTAGCTTTACTACATTCATTTATAGAGTTACTCCTTTCTTCCAAATAGCGACTTCACGAATATCATTCTTTTCATTACAGGTTTGTTGACCATTAACCACCGCCACCAGTAATTGGACAAATTGTTGATGGGTTTCATGCATAGTAGCACTTCCGACGAGAATGCCGGCATCAAAATCTATCCAACGCTTTTTCTTATTGGCTAGCTCAGAGTTGGTTGATATTTTTAGGGTCGGCACAAAACCGCCATAAGGCGTACCGCGACCGGTGGTAAATAATACCATATGACAGCCTGCCGACGCTAACGCACTGGTGGCTATTGGATCATTACCCGGAGCATCAAGTAAGTTTAAGCCGGGAATAGTTAGGCGTTGCCCGTAGTTAAGCACCGCTTGTACTTGGCTAGTACCCGCTTTTTGGGTACAACCTAACGACTTATCTTCTAAGGTGGTGATACCACCATCTTTATTACCCGGCGATGGGTTCTCATAAATAGGTTGATTATGATCGGTATAATAACGTTTAAAGTTATTGACCATATCCACTAAGTCATTAAAAGTGCCTTGGTCTTTACAACGAGACATTAAAATGGTTTCAGCACCAAACATTTCCGGTACTTCAGTAAGCACTGTGGTACCGCCTTGGGCGATGAGAAAGTCAGAAAAATGTCCTAGAAGTGGGTTGGCGGTTATGCCTGATAGCCCATCACTACCCCCACATTCTAGGCCAAATTTAACTTCGCTCAGTAAGCCAGGCTCACGTTTATCTTCTTTTACTACTTGGTAAATTTCTTCAAGTAATTGCACACCATCATCAATTTCATCATCGGCTTGCTGGGTGATTAAAAATTTAACTCTAGATTCATCAAAGTCACCTAAACCGGCTTTAAGCATTGACAGTTGATTGTTTTCGCAACCTAAACCTACCACTAAAGCGCCACCTGCATTCGGATGCAATACCATATTTTGCAGTAGTTGACGGGTATTTTCTAAATCATCACCTAATTGAGAACAGCCAAACTGGTGCGGGAACACATGTACACCATCAATGGAAATATCAGGGTTTTGCGCGAGGAATTCTTTTTTCATTTGAGCGATCATGCCATTGACACAACCAACAGTGGGGATCAGCCAAATTTCATTACGAATAGCGACCTCGCCATTACTGCGGCGATAAATGTTAACCTCAGGTGAAGCTAAAGCAGTTTGTTGCTCAATAAAATCAGGCAGGTATTGATAGGCTAATTCATCATTAAGATTAGTTTTTATACAATGGGTGTGCACCCAGTCACCTTGCTTAATCGCTTGTAAAGCAAAACCAATCGTTGCCCCATACTTAGTGACATGCTGATCTTGAGTAAGATCAGTTAAGGCTATTTTATGACCCTTGGCTATCGGTTCATTAATAGTTAATGATTGCTCATCGAGACTAATCGTTTCATTAGCCTCGATATTTCTCATCGCAATGGCAACATTATCACTCGGGTGTAATTTTAAAACCGCTTTCATGTTACTCGCCTTTTAACGCTTGGCTTAATACTTCATTTACGCCTAAGGTTAACATCGCTTGTAAATAGCCACTAACCTGACCCGTTAATCCAGGAATATCATTTAAGTCTTGCTCCCAGTGCCACTGTGCGCCTAACACTTCTTTCACTAAGTCGACCACATCGATTGCGTTGTTATCATGATCAGACCATAACTCTGCAAATAAGCTTAACCATTGTTGGCTATCACTTAGGGCTATTTTTTCACCTGCGCGTTCACCTTTGAAGAATAATAGTTGGCCAGCAATCGCCATCGCCATCATCTTAGGAACCGCTTGCTTACTGTTAACAAATTTGAGTAGCTGCGGTAATAACCGGGTTTTCAATTTGGTCATACTATTTAATGAAATAGCCATTAATAAATGGTGAATATAAGGGTTTCTAAAGCGATTTAATACATCACTAGCAAAGGCTTTTAACTCGTCTTCTGGCAGCGACAAGGTTGGAATGATTTCATTAAAAATTAGTTCGCTTAAGTAGCGCTCAAACAGTGGCTCTGCCAGTGCTTGTCCTACGGCATCAATATTAGCCATGTAAGCTAGTGGTACCATTGCGGTATGAGCACCATTTAAAATAGCGACTTTACGCTGTTTATACGGTGAAATATCATCAACAATTTTAATATTTAGTTTAGACCCTTCAAGGCATAATAATTCAGCTAAATGTGCTGGGCCTTGGATAACAAATAAATGGAAATGCTCGGCAGTTACCATAAAGTTATCTTGATAACCAAATTGCTCTTGCAGTGCTTGGTGCTCGTCACGAGGAAAACCAGTAACAATGCGATCAACTAAGGTAGAGCAAAAATCATTGGCGTTATTTAACCAGCTGATGAACTCATCACTAAGTTGCCATAATTGGCAGTATTGCAAGACAATTTCTTTTAGTTTTTCACCGTTATAGTCGATTAATTCACACGGAATAATCACTACGCCACTTTCATTCGAGCCATTAAAAAATTCGAAACGATGATGTAACCACTGGGTAAGTTTGGCTGGAAAAGCTTTCGCAGGTGCATCGGTTATCTTATCGGTACTTATATATTCAATACCGGCTTCAGTAGTATTAGAGAAAATAATGCTTAAGTCAGGATTTTCGGCTAATGCCATATACTTATCAAACGCTTTATAAATTGGAATTTCTTCATTGACTGAACTAATAATACGGTGATCCGCAACGGCTTCTCCTTGCTCATTTAAACCACGAATAATACTGGTGTATAAGCCGTCTTGAACATTTAGTAAGGGGAGGGCGTCGTAATCAATTGGTCTGATGATAGCAATACCCGCATTAAGGGGGGTAGTCTCATTTAAAATATCGATTTGCCAATCAACGAATGCACGGAGAAAATTGCCTTCGCCAAATTGCATTATTTTTGTTGGGTAACTGTTTTTATTGAAGTTTTCTCTGTTTAATACTTGCATCTCGGTTTTCTATCTGCTCTTGAATGGGAGAATATTAAGTTATTTTGCCACCGGTGGCAAATTTTATTTGACAAAATGCCAACGGTAGCAAAGAATGGCAGTCATAATTTAAATGAGTTTACAAAAGTTAACCAAAGATAAGAGAGTCAGATGCAGTTATTCAATCTTGAAGGAAAAAAAGCGTTAGTTACCGGTGCAAGTAGAGGCTTAGGTCAAAAAATAGCACAAGGACTCGCATTAGCAGGCGCAGAGGTTATTTGTAGTAGCAGTGGTGACGGTGGTTGTCAGCAAACAGTTGATACTATCAAGGCTGCTCATGGCGTTGCTAGTCAAGTCAGTGTTGACTTAAGTAATGCTGATGCCGTTAAAACGTTTGCTGCTGACATACTCGCCGCGCATGGCACTATCGATATTTTGATTAATGTTGGCGGTACTATCCATCGTCAGCCTGCCGTAGATTATGACTATGCTCAATGGCAAAACGTCATGCAGGTAAATCTAGATGCTAGCTTTTTATTAGCACAGGCATTTGCGCCAAGCATGATGGCAAAAGGTCAGGGGAAAATTATTAATATTGCCTCAATGCTTTCATACAGTGGTGGCATGACCGTGCCAGCTTACACTGCTAGCAAACATGCTATTGCCGGATTGACTAAAGCACTCGCTAACGAGTGGGCCATTAATAATATTCAAGTGAATGCTATTGCGCCGGGTTATTTCCGTACTGACAATACCCAAGCACTACAAGATGATGAAACGCGAAATGCAGAAATAGAAAAACGGATCCCAGCGGGACAATGGGGTGAGCCTGAACAGTTACAAGGTGCTGCCATTTTCTTAGCGTCAAGTGCCAGTGATTATGTTAATGGCCATATTCTCGCTGTTGACGGCGGCTGGTTAGCCCGCTAAGTAAACTGAAATATTCATGAATACCGAGAATGCAGGGTCCACATTAACTATGTCCCAAGAAAGTATGTCTCAAAAAAGTATGTCCCAAGGAAAAAGGTCTCAATAAAAATGTCCCAAGCAATATCAAAATCAAAGACAACGGCGATGGAAAATCGTTATGCAGTTGGCCCAAACGAAGTGAAAACCTTTGACACCCAACAATTAAGAAATGAATTTCTTGCAGAGAACTTAATGCAAGACGATAAAGTTTATTGGGTTTATACCCATTATGAGCGCTTTATGGTCGGTGGCGCTGTGCCGATATCATCTGAGCTAACGTTGGAAACCTTAGATGCACTTAAAGCTGACACCTTTTTACATGGCAGAGAGCTTGGGATTATTAATGTGGGGCAGGCGGGTACGGTTACCGTTGATGGTGAAGTGTTTTCCTTGGGCTACAAAGATGCACTGTATTTGGGACGCGGTGGCAAAGACGTTGTTTTTGCCAGTGATGATGCCAATAATCCAGCAAGGTTTTACTTGAATTCGGCACCGGCTCATAAAAAACATCCCAATAAATTAGTGACGACTAAAGAAGCGAATGTGTTACATATGGGGGGTTTAATCACCTCAAATGAACGTGATATTAATCAAATGTTGATCAATACCGTGGTTGATACTTGTCAATTACAAATGGGATTAACATCATTAAAACCAGGTAGTGTCTGGAATACTATGCCTGCCCATCAACATGATAGACGTAACGAGGTGTATTTTTATTTTGAAGTGCCTCAAGGGCAAGCGGTTTGTCACTTTATGGGCGAGCCACAAGAAACCCGCCATTTGTGGGTTGGTAATGAACAAGCGGTTATTTCTCCACCATGGTCGATTCACTCGGGCGCGGGCACCCAAAATTATAGTTTTATTTGGGGCATGGCCGGTGAAAACTTAGATTATGATGATATGGATAAGTATCAGCCGGATGAGCTACGATAATTAGCTTTGTTCTCGCTGGTTAACTATTTTTCTAATTTAAATAAAGTTAGCGTATCTAATATAAAGGAAGATAAACCAATATATATCAAGATAACGTAACTTTATTTAACTGAATTTTTCTCATAAAAAGAAAGTAAACATAATGAAAATAATAACCTTAGTTAAGACATTTGTTAAAATCTTAAGTAATAGCTTAAGTAAGAACATCACTAAATCGGTCACTATGTTGCTAACCTTATTACTGTTTAGCTGCACTAGTGACAGTAACAAAGTAACCCTAACCTTAGGTCACACGCTAGATACTCGCCACGTGGTGCATTTAGCCATGGAACATATGGCAAAAAGGCTAACGCATTACTCTAATGGCAGTATGGAAATTGCCATTTATCCCGGAGGGCAGTTAGGCTCTGAGCGAGAAATGATTGAGTTATTGCAAATTGGTAGCTTAGCCATGACCAAAGTGTCGGCGAGCCCGCTTGAGGGGTTTGTTCCAGAGATGCAAATTTTTAGTATTCCCTATTTAATGCGCGACCGAGAACATTTTTGGCGAGTATTAAATAGTGATGTTGGCCAAGGCCTATTGGCAAAAGTGGAAACTGTGCGCTTAAAAGGTATGGGTTATTATGATGCAGGAAGTCGTAGTTTTTATACCACTAACGCTCCTATTAATACGCCTGATGATTTAATTGGTCAAAAGATTAGAGTGCTAAATAGTCCTACCGCCGTTGCTACTGTGCAAGCACTGGGTGGTGCAGCGACACCGATTGCCTGGGGCGAGCTGTATGCGGCTTTACAGCAAGGAGTTGTTGATGGCGCAGAAAATAATCCTCCAAGTTATTACCTATCACGCCATTACGAAATTGCTAAATATTACAGCTTAGATGAGCACACGTTTGTGCCTGATATTATTTTAGCCAGCTTACCGGTATGGAATTCATTAACTGCAGAGCAGCAAGGTTGGTTAAGTGCGGCAATGGCCGATTCGATCACCTATCAAAAATCTTTATGGCAGGCAGCGTCAGATGATGCCTTAGCCAAAGTGAAAGCGGCAGGCACTGAAATTATTTATCCGGATAAAAAAGCCTTTCAAGCTAAAGTGGTCGATTTTCATGCCTCGTTTGCTAATAGCCCCGTTGCTAAGCAAATAACAACAATTAAAAATATGTAAGGTAGTTACTATGCATACACTTATGTCGTTAATAAGTTCATTACTGGAAAAAATACTGATGTTTGCCATGGCCGCTATTGTGTTAACGGTTACTTGGCAGGTGTTTTCACGTTTTATTATTCAATCGCCCAGCTCATATACAGAAGAGTTGGCAAGATTCTTACTCATTTGGATTGGGGTGTTGGGCTCAGCATATGCCTACAAAACCAAAGCGCATTTAGGCTTAGATTTGTTCGTAGAAAGAATGGCAGCCGCGAAACAAAGACAAGTGCGAATAGTTATTGAGTTATTCGTTATCATTTTTGCTGGTAGTGTGATGATTTACGGTGGTGCTTTACTGGTTGCAATGACGGTAGAGCTCAAACAAACCTCGGCCGCGTTAGGGCTAAATATCGGCTTAGTCTATTCTGCTGTACCAATAGCTGGCAGCTTAATCGTGATGTTTGCTGTTGATAATATTCATCAGTTAATCAATACACCAGTTGATAAAACCACTGTGACGGGAGAGTTATAATGGATTTCACGGCAATTATTTTATTAGTGAGCTTTTTCGCTTTACTGTTTTTGAATGTACCTATTTCTATTTGTATCGGGCTGGCGACCTTGTTGTCATTAGTGATGCATATGGACTTTACGCCCGCTACCATGACCATTGCTCAGCAACTTGCGGGTGGTATTGATAGTTTTGCGTTGTTAGCCATTCCATTTTTCATTTTCTCTGGTCTGATCATGGGTCAGGGCGGTATTGCTAAACGTTTAATTGAATGTGCGATGGCGTTAATTGGTTCGTTACCGGGTGGTTTAGCACTGGTTAACGTGATGTCTTGTATGTTGTTCGGTGCCATTTCTGGTTCGGCTGTGGCGGCAACGTCAGCCATTGGTAGTTTTATGGTACCCGAAATGAAAAAGCATGGTTATAGTGCTGAATTTGGTGCCGCGGTTACAGCATCGGCAGCCACAACGGGTATGTTGATCCCGCCGAGTAATATCTTAATTATTTATGCGATTGCCAGTGGCGGTGTGTCTATCGCGGCCTTGTTTGTTGCGGGCTATGTTCCTGGTATTTTAGTGGGTTTAGCCTTAATGACGGTCTGCTCGCTTTAT
>Ga0209395_1007395_pt1 | contig 11566 bp, 8 predicted proteins | sample GOMGulsemesocosm_3_FD_184635 | JGI IMG/M metagenome (GOLD analysis project Ga0209395, IMG submission 184635) | Methane-oxidizing microbial communities from mesocosms in the Gulf of Mexico - GOM9D Gulf of Mexico (SPAdes) (version 2) | ecosystem: Environmental > Aquatic > Marine > Cold seeps... | reverse complement strand
CTAAGGCAGCATCACCAATTTCAACACCTAAATCACCACGAGCAACCATTACAACGTCTGATGCTAAAATGATATCGTCAAGAATCTTGTCGTCATTTACCGCTTCTGCACGTTCAATTTTAGAGACTAAACGAGCATCACAACCGGCTTCTTGTGCTAATAAACGTGCTTCACGCATATCTGCGGCGTCACGTGGAAAAGATACAGCTAAGAAATCTACATTGATTTTAGCCGCTAACTTAATATCTTCTTTATCTTTAGCTGTTAAAGCCGGGGCTGTTAAGCCTCCGCCTTGACGGTTAATACCTTTATTATTAGATAATGGACCACCAACAGTAACTTCAGTAAAAACGGACTGTCCTTCAGTGCTTAACACTCTTAACTGTACACGGCCGTCGTCAAGTAAAAGAATATCGCCAGGGATAACATCTTGTGGAAGCTTTTTGTAATCAATTCCAACTTTTTCTTGGCAACCTTCACCTTTGGCTAACTCTGCATCAAGTTCAAATTTATCACCAATAGCGAGTTTAATCGGACCATTTTTAAAAGTAGATACACGAATTTTAGGCCCCTGCAAATCACCTAAAATACCGACGTAGACCCCTAATTCTTTGGCTATTTCGCGAACATTGTTTGCACGATCAATATGATCTTGTGGAATTCCATGAGAGAAGTTCAATCTAACTACGTTAACACCTGCGGCTAATACTTCTTTTAATACGGCTTTGTCGTCAGTGGCTGGCCCAAGGGTCGCTACAATTTTCGTTCTTCTAGGCATCTTAATCCTTACTTCTATAATTGTATTATTGTTGAATACTAAACAGCGCGTACCTGCATTATCAATAATTACGGTTAATCTTTACGCTCAAAACGTGAGCTGCGTAAACTGTCTTTTACTTTCTTCAAATTATCTCTAAACTTCGTGCCGCGTCTTAGCGTAAAGCCGGTTGCTAATACATCAATAAGAGCAAGTTGAGCAATACGTGATGACATTGGCATATATAAATCAGTATCTTCGGCAACATCAACAGAAAGCACGATATTACATTCTTTCGCTAATGGCGTTCCTTCAGTGGTGATACCGATAACGATTGCATCATTTTCCTTGGCTAAGCTAGCGACTTCCACTAGTGACTTTGTACGGCCAGTATGTGAAATAACGACCACTACATCACCTTGACGACTATTAATAGCACTCATACGTTGCATTAATATGTCATCGAAATAAACCACGGGTACATTGAAGCGGAAAAATTTATTTAAGGCGTCATGGGCCACTACAGCGGAAGCACCCAAGCCAAAAAATGAAATTTTGTTTGCTTGGGTTAAAACATCTACCGCACGGTTGATCACATTACCATCTAAACTTTTACGTGCTAATTCAAGACTTGCCATGGTTGATTCAAAGATTTTATCGGTATATTCATCAGCGGTATCATTTTCATCAACATGTCTATTAACGTAAGGCGTACCATTTGCCAAACTTTGCGCTAAATGCAGTTTGAAATCGGGGTAGCCTTTTGTATCTAAACGTCGGCAAAATCTATTAACAGTAGGCTCACTGATATTTGCCTGTTTAGCTAATGCTGCGATGCTGGCATGAATAACAGTACCAGGTGATGACAATATTACTTCTGCCACCTTACGTTCAGATTTACTGAAAGTATCTAATTCGTTGGCGATCTTTTCTAATACATTCATGACTGTTAGCCCTAGTTTTACAATAAGTGTAATTTATTTTCTGTCTAAATGACGAGAATAATGAAAATTTATTTCATAATTACAGCTAATATAAAACAAAACGGCATTTTTTAGCAAATAAATAATTTATGTTTATCTTAAATTAACTAAACGATTAAAAAGCTTTTAATAAATATTACCCTCAAGTCGTTATTAAACCATAATACCTAAAATGTAATTTAATTACAAAAAGTTCTTTACTGATGTGAATATACCCGCTAAATTAAGCATAAATGTAGCTTAGTTACAATATGAGTTGGAATTATTGATATAACGACAAACTGTTATTATTTACTCATACTTATGTATCTATAAAAACACTCGAAATAAGAGATAATGTTATATGAAAAATTCTGACCTTCAGTCTGCCAGTGAGATTGTACTTTTTGGTGCGATTGGTGACTTGTCTCGTCGTAAATTATTACCTGCTTTATATCAATTAGAGCAAGCAAATTTATTAAATACAGAAAGCCGAATCGTAGGTGTTGCTCGTCAAGAGCAAACGCTTGAAGAATTTACAGCTTTTGTGGTTGAAAACCTGACCGAGTTCGTTAAAGAAGGTTTAGACAAAGACGTACTTACTCGCTTTACCGAACGTTTGGTTTACCAAGTATTAGATTTTAAAGATACTGCTTCTTACACTAACTTAGCCAAAACGCTAAAAGGTGGCCATGAAACACGTGTTTATTACTTCTCAACGCCTCCTGCTATTTATGGTGATATCACTGACGGTTTGCATAGTGCTCAACTTATTACCGACTGTGATCGCGTAGTGATGGAAAAGCCGATTGGAAATTGTTTAGCATCATCAAAAGTGATCAACGATCAAGTTTCTCGTTATTTCAAAGAAAACCAAATTTATCGCATCGACCATTATTTGGGTAAAGAAACCGTTCTGAATTTATTGGTGTTACGTTTTGCTAATTCATTATTTACCAATAATTGGGATCGTAATAGCATCGACCATGTACAGATCACTGTTGCTGAAAGTGTCGGTATCGAAGGGCGTTGGGGTTTTTATGATGATGCTGGCCAAATGCGCGACATGATCCAAAACCACTTATTACAAATATTATCTTTATTAGCGATGGAGCCACCTGCAGACTTAAGTGCTGAGAGTATTCGTGCTGAAAAATTAAAAGCAGTTAAAGCACTTGTACCAATTAACCGGATGAATGTGAAAGAAAAAACGGTTCGTGGCCAATATGCCGACGGCTATTTGAATGGTCTGCCGGTACCTGGTTATTTAAATGAAGAAGGCGCTAATCAAAAAAGTAATACCGAAACTTTTGTGGCAATAAAAGCAGAAATTGATAACTGGCGTTGGGCAGGGGTGCCTTTTTACTTACGTACCGGTAAGCGCATGCCAGTTAAACACAGTGAAATAGTCGTGCACTTTAAGCAACAAGCTCACAATATATTTAAAGATAGCCATGTAGATTTACCCGCCAATAAGTTAACGATTCGTTTGCAGCCTGATGAAGGTGTTGAATTGCAAATGATGAATAAAATTCCAGGCATAGCATCTAAAATGAATATCCAAGAGAATAAACTTGATTTGAGTTTTTCTGAGACCTATGAAAATCAACGTGTTGTTGATGCTTATGAACGCTTAATGCTTGAAGTCGTTAATGGAAATCAATCTTTATTTGTTAGTCGCGATGAAGTTGAAGCAGCATGGACTTGGGCAGACAGCATTATTGAAGCATGGCAGACAAGCAACGAAGCACCTAAAGCATACCCGGCAGGAACTTGGGGCCCAGTGGCTTCACTTTCTATGATTGCCCGTGATGATCGACAGTGGGTTGAATAACTGCGCGATTTTAGTCAAAAGGAAATATGATGTACCAATTAAATGATTTTGCTCAACGAGCAGATTTAGACAACGCCTTAGCGAGTAAAGTTGCTGATTTATTGTCAGTAGCCATTAGTCAAAAAGGGAGCGCTAGTATTGCTGTTTCTGGCGGCTCAACACCTAAAGGCTTCTTTAGTGCGTTATCGAATATAGATATCGATTGGCAAAAGGTGACAATTACTTTAGCGGATGAACGCTGGGTAGAATTTGACTCAAACGACAGTAATACCCGTTTGGTACATGAAAACTTATTAAAAAATAATGCTTCAGCCGCGACCTTCTTTCATTTAAGAAAAGAGAGTGAATTTAATCAAACAACCTTGGTTAAATTAAACAGTGACGCTAAAGAAGCTGTATTACCTCTCGATGTGCTTATTTTAGGCATGGGTGAAGATGGCCATACGGCTTCATTATTTCCTTGTAGTGATCAAATAACAGTAGCACTTGCTATTGATAACTGTGATGCACTAATGAAAGTTGTACCAAAAACTGCGCCGCACGAACGTATAACGTTTACTTACGCACACTTAGTGCAAAGTAAAAATATTATTTTACATGTTTGTGGTGAAGGTAAAAAAGTCGTTTTAGAAAAAGCGCTCGCAAATGATAATCAACAAGAAATGCCTATTAGGGCATTTTTACAAAACCCAGATATCAATACACAAGTGTATTGGGCGGAGTAACATATGACTATTGAAATGAACAAACAAGTTTTAGCTATTACCCAACAAATTATTGAGCGTAGTAAACAAACACGTGCTTCATATCTGGCTAAGATTGATGCAGAAAGCTCTCAAACAGTTCATCGTGCAAGTTTATCTTGTGGTAATTTAGCCCATGGCTTTGCTGCTTGTGGTAAAGATGACAAGCAAACATTAACGGGGATTAGTCATTCTGATATAGCAATTGTCTCCGCTTATAATGATATGTTGTCTGCCCATCAACCTTACGAAACTTACCCTGCGATAATAAAAGCAGCTGTTAAAGAAGCGGGCGGCGTAGCACAATTTGCTGCAGGTGTTCCTGCAATGTGCGACGGTGTGACTCAAGGCCAGCCAGGTATGGATTTAAGCCTAATGAGCCGCGATGTTATAGCTATGTCTGCCGCTGTAGGTTTGTCACATAACATGTTTGACGGTACTTTGATGATGGGTATCTGCGACAAAATCGTTCCAGGTTTACTTATTGCAAGTATGACCTTTGGTCATTTACCTACAGTATTTGTGCCAGCCGGCCCAATGCCTTCAGGTTTACCTAATAAAGAAAAAGCACGTGTTCGCCAACAGCATGCTAAAGGTGAAGTTGGAGAAGAAGAGTTATTAGAAGCTGAATCTGCTTCTTATCATAGCGCGGGTACTTGTACTTTCTTTGGTACGGCAAACTCTAATCAACTCGTTGTTGAAGTGATGGGCTTGCACTTACCAGGCGCTTCATTTATTGCACCTAACACAGTATTACGCGAAGAACTCACTAAAGCGGCGGCACGCCAAGTCACCCGTTTAACGCAGCAGTCAGGCAATTATATGCCTGTCGGTAAAATGGTTAATGAAAAGTCAATTGTTAACGCGATTGTTGCTTTATTAGCGACCGGTGGTTCAACTAACTTAACCATGCATATTATTGCTTTTGCACGTGCTGCCGGCATCATTATAAACTTTCAAGACTTTAATGACTTATCTGCAGCTGTGCCACTGCTTACTCGTATATATCCAAATGGTCATGCTGACATTAATCAATTCCAAGAAGCAGGCGGTATGGCACTTCTTTTCAAAGAGTTGATAGCGGGCGGTTTAGTACATGAAGATGTTGAAACTATTTGTGGTCATGGTTTATCTCGTTATACCCAAAGACCTGTCATGCAAGAAGGTAAATTAGTTTGGATTGATGGTGTCTCAGAATCTGGTGATAAAGAAATCATTGCGACAGTCGCCACCCCATTTAAAGCTGATGGTGGTTTACGTGTTCTTAAAGGTAACTTAGGTACATCTGTTATAAAAACTTCATCGTTACGTGAAGGCAGCTTTGTTATTAAAGCACCTGCTGTTGTTTTTGAAGATCAAAACGAACTTGAAGCTGCATTTAAAGCCGGTGAATTAGAAAAAGACTTTGTTGCAGTTGTCCGTTTTCAAGGCCCTAAAGCACGTGGAATGCCTGAATTACATAAATTAACACCACCACTTGGCGTTTTACAAGATAAGGGTTTTAAGGTTGCTATGGTAACTGATGGCCGTATGTCTGGCGCATCAGGTAAAGTACCAGCGGCTATTCATTTATGCCCCGAAGCTCTAGATGGCGGTTTGATCGCTAAAGTACAAACTGGCGATATGATTTTAGTCGACGGTGAAACTGGGGAACTAACGTTATTAGTTGACGAAGCAGAACTTGCGCAACGTGATAACGCTATTTTCCAAGTAAATGGTCATCACCAAGGCATGGGACGAGAATTGTTTGGTTTCATGCGTCGTAACTTAAGCACCGCTGAAACAGGTGCTTGTTCATTGTTTGACGAATTGAAAGTTGATGAGCTTGGTGCTGATGGCAAAGTATCATGAATAAGCAAACACTCAATTTAGTTGCAGACATTGGTGGAACTAATATCAGGCTTGGTCTTGTCAGTATTGATGGGACCACGGGTGATATTCAAACTTATCAATGTGGTGAATTTAATAGTTTAGCCGATGTTATACGTGTTTATCTTGATAGACATCAATGTGCAGGTAAAACGATAAACGCCTGTTTGGCAATTGCTTGCCCAGTAGAAACTGATCAAATAACCATGACTAACTTGCCATGGACATTTTCTCAATCTGCTCTAAAAGATGAACTGAACATTAATCAGTTATTCTTAATCAATGATTATACGGCGATCGCTCATGCGGTCCCTTTACTCAATGAAACGCAAAAAGTACAAATTGGCAAAGGAAAAGCTATAGCCGGTAAACCCATTTCTATTTGTGGTCCTGGTACAGGTTTAGGCGTTGCGAATTTAGTACCGACCATTGATGGTTGGTGTTGCTTAGGGGGGGAAGGAGGACATGTAGATTTTGCCCCTATAGATGCTGATGAAGTTAAAATATTAAATTATTTGCTTGAAAGTAAACAACATAGAATTTCATATGAACAATTACTCTGTGGTAAAGGCTTAGAGCAAATTTATCAAGCTTTTCTATCTATTGGTAATCACCCTAAAAATATTTTATCGGCTGAACAAATTTCGGCAAAAGCCATAGAGGGATCATGTCCACTATGTGAAAAATCGTTAACTCAATTTTGTAATACTTTAGGCAGCTTTGCCGGTAACTTAGCCTTAACATTAGGCTGTTTTGGTGGCGTCTATATTGCTGGAGGCATTGTCCCGCGCTTTGTGAGTTTTATACAAAATAGTGGTTTCAGACAACGCTTTGATGCAAAAGGCCGATTATCTGGTTTTATTAACAATATTCCGACGTATGTGATCACCGAAGCTCAACCCGGTTTGATAGGGGCATCAGCCTATATTCGTCAGCAAATATCTTCAATGAAAGGACAAATATAAATTATGACCTCAACTAATAAATGGCAGTTATCGCCGGCAGAAATTTTCGATATGGGGCCAATAGTTCCTGTGCTTGTTATCAAAAATGTTGAAGACGCATTACCTATTGCAAAAGCATTACTTGCTGCGGGCATAAAAGTATTAGAAGTAACCCTACGTACTCCTGCAGCTCTAGATGTGATTAAAATTATCGCTAAAGAGTTACCTGAAGCGTGTGTTGGGGCCGGCACGGTCACTAATCGTGAAATGTTACAACGTTGTGAAGATGCAGGCGCTAAGTTTGCTATTAGTCCAGGGTTAACTAAAGATTTATTACAAGCCGGTAATGAAGGGAATATTGCCCTTATTCCTGGTATATCCTCTATTTCAGAAATGATGGATGGTATTGATTTTGGGTACGATCATTTGAAATTTTTCCCTGCTGAAGCTTCTGGTGGTGTAAAAGCAATACAGTCAATTGGTGGCCCATTTCCAAATATTCGTTTTTGTCCAACAGGGGGTATCAACTTAAGCAATGTAAGCAATTATCTTGCGTTACCTAACGTATCTTGTTGTGGTGGCTCTTGGTTAGTTACTGACGAAATTGTGAAGAATAAAGATTGGTCTAAAATTACAGAATTGGCAAAACAAGCTTTGGCACATGTAGAATAATTAGATCACCTTTGAACAATTAAGGCAGAAGTTTTATCTACAAAAAACAGTTATTGTTTGTTGATTAAACTTCTACCTTACTATTTTGAATGGCAATGCTTTTATAGTTAAAATTTGTCAAATAATTTGTTATTTCTTCAGGTGGTAAAGGTTTTGAAAAATAAAAACCTTGAATAAAATCACAGCCTAATTCAGTTAATATATCTATTTCTTCTTTATGTTCGACACCTTCCGCCACTACTGCGATACCCAGTGCTTTAGCCATTGATATAATTGCAGATACCAGTATTTTGTCTTCGTTAACTACAGTCATATCTTTAATAAAACTGCGGTCTATTTTTAGAATATCAATAGAAAATCGTCGTAAATAACTTAACGATGAATAACCGGTGCCAAAGTCGTCAAGCGCTATTTCACATCCGGCTTTTTGGATGTGTTTAAGTAAAGATATATTATTATCATTCTCTGGTGCTAACACACTTTCGGTTAACTCAAAGCAGATGTCGCTCGGCACTAATCCACATTCTTCTATTACATTTAACCACAAATTATTTTTGGCCTGCTTGCGCGGAAACTCATAAATCGAACGATTTACATTAAAAACAATATTTGTAAAACCTTGTTCTTTGATACTTTTCAGAATGAGGCAGGTTTTTCTTAAAACAATTTCTCCAACTTTATCTATCAAATTAAAGTTTTCAGCGATAGGAATAAAGTCAACAGGGGATACCCAGTTGCCTTTGTTATTCCATCGAACGAGTGCTTCGAACTTAGATACTGACTGTGTTTTTATTGAAATAATCGGTTGAAGAACAACTTCAAGTCCATTATTGTTAATTGCTTCTTCAAGTTCATTTTTAAGCTTTAAAGTTCGAGCTGCACTTGCTTCCATATGAGGGGTAAAAAAGGTGAAAGAATTTCTCCCATTGTCTTTAGCATCATACATAGCTTGTTCTGCTTTTTTGAATAAACCATCGGCATTCTTTGCATCATGGGGGAATAATGAAATACCAATACTCAAGGTACAGGTTGTGGTTATGCCATCAATGTAAAAGGGATCTGAAAATGATTTCGATATGTTTTCAGCGATACGTTGAGCACCTTGCTCACAAGGTAGGTTTCGGATAAAGAGTGCAAAATTATCACCACTCGTACGAGCTACAACATCAGTGTCTCGAATAATAGACTTTAAACGCTTAGCAATAAGTACTAATAACTTGTCACCAAAAGCATGTCCGTAAATACTATTAATATTTTTAAACAGATCTAAATCCATTACAAATAGCCCGGACAAAGTTTGTTTATCTAACGATTTTTGGAAGTTTTCTTCAATGACTTGATTTACTTGTTCGAATAACATCTTTTTATTCGCTAACTTAGTCAATGTGTCAAAATAGCGCTGGCGTTTTATCTTGTTTTTGTCTTTATTCTGTTCTGTAATATCTGAGAAAAAAGAAACATAGTGTGTTACTTCATGCTCTTTGTTGTGAATAGTGCTGATAGAAAGCCATTCAGGGTATATTTCACCATTTTTTCGTTTATTCCAAATCTCACCTTGCCAATGCCCTTTATTATTTAAATCACTCCACATATTGTTATAGAAGTTATTATCATGATGACCGGACTGTAATAATTTAGGTGCTTTTCCTAATACTTCATCTAACTGATATCCAGTTATATTACTAAAAGCCTTATTTGTATGAATAATATTGTTCTGTGCATCGGCAATTAAAATGGCTTCATGGCTATTTTCGATGATGATGTTGGTTAGTTCAAGTTTCTCAGAATAGCTCTTTTTATGTAATTCTTTTTCAATAAGCCCTGAAAATAGTAGGAATAACGTTTCAATTTCATTGGTGTTAGCAATAGGCTCTTTGAAGAGGGAAACCAAAATAGCGACGGTATTCCCTTCCACATTTTTAAGGGGAATACCCACATAACCCTCAATACCCATATCTACTAATAAGATATCATTAGGGTAAAGGTGCTGTATGCCACAGGTATGCGTACAAATTGTTGAGTTAAGGGTTTTTTCGCATGGTGTTTCAGCCAGAGAATAAGCGATATTATCAATAATTTCGCCTTCACTAGCTAAAGCAATAGTAGTTGCCAAAGTATGGTTATCACATAATGTTGCTATAAAGACAAAGTCAGCATTGATAGCCTTCCCTAACGAGAGACAAATGTCATAAAAAAAATTAGAACTATTAATATTGGCTAAGCTTTTAACAATGCTTTTAATTCGATATTCATTCATAGGTTAACTTATTATTTATATTGGTAGACCAAAATAAATAAACTCCATGTCACAGGTCTATAGATTCTAGCGTTAATCGTTAACAGTGTAGAGGGGTATTGAACAAGGAGGCGATCAAAGAGAGTAGTTATTGATTAAGATCAATCGTTTTACAGAATATATATTCCGATGAAATAGATATGTAAATAGTAAAAGAACCAAATGTAAAAATTTGGTTCTTGATATATAGCTAAGTTGATTATATTTATTTTTTGTATTTACTAATATAGGAAACTAAATCGAGGACTTTGTTTGAATAGCCAATTTCATTGTCATACCAAGACACTATTTTTACAAACTTATCCGTCAAAGCAATACCGGCGCCAGCATCAAAAACTGACGTGCACGTTTCACCAATAAAGTCGTTTGAAACAACGTTATCTTCTGTATAACCTAAAATTCCTTCTAAATCGCCGTAAGCTGCCGATTTCATAGCATCACAAATTTCTTGGTAAGTGGCGCTTTTCTTAAGGTTAACCGTTAAATCGACAACTGATACGTTAGGAGTTGGCACTCTAAATGCCATACCGGTTAGCTTGCCGTTTAATTCAGGAATAACTTTACCTACCGCTTTTGCTGCGCCGGTAGATGACGGAATGATGTTTTGTCCTGCACCACGGCCACCACGCCAATCTTTAGCTGAAGGGCTATCAACTGTTTTTTGCGTGGCCGTTGTGGCATGAACAGTGGTCATTAAACCGCTTTCAATACCCCACTTGTCATTTAATACTTTAGCAATAGGTGCTAAACAATTTGTTGTGCATGATGCATTGGATACTATGTCTTGGCCAGAGTATTCATTTAGGTTCACACCACAAACGAACATTGGCGTATCATCTTTAGATGGAGCAGATAATACAACTTGTTTAGCGCCTGCAGTCAAATGCTTGCGAGCCGATTCATCTGTTAAGAATAAGCCGGTTGACTCAACTACCACATCTACACCTATCTCATCCCATTTCAACTCTTCCGGATTACGAACGGCAGAAACACGAATAGTTTTACCATCAACAATTAACTGACCATCTACAACTTCTACCGTGCCATTGAAGCGGCCATGTGTAGAATCATATTTGAGCATATAAGCCATATAATCAATGTCGATTAAGTCATTAATACCTACAATTTCAATGTCAGTTCTTTGCGCAGCTGCTCTAAATACAAAACGGCCGATACGGCCAAACCCGTTGATGCCAACTTTAATAGTCATGATAAAACCCTAAATAACGATAATGTAGTAAAATTACATCATTTTGAGATTTATACAAGCAAAACTTTCTGTATATACGGTTTTCTTGATTGAAAAGATGTTTTATTACGGATTTAAATTATGAGCTAGGGTGAATTATAAGTGTATAGCGCTATGCGGTTAGTTTTGTTCGTGGTAATATATGAGCCATTATTTTTCGCATTTTTTTATGGATTTTCTAATATGACACAAGATGATAATTTGTGTGACATCGGCTTTATAGGCCTAGGTGTAATGGGT
>Ga0209395_1007394_pt1 | contig 11567 bp, 8 predicted proteins | sample GOMGulsemesocosm_3_FD_184635 | JGI IMG/M metagenome (GOLD analysis project Ga0209395, IMG submission 184635) | Methane-oxidizing microbial communities from mesocosms in the Gulf of Mexico - GOM9D Gulf of Mexico (SPAdes) (version 2) | ecosystem: Environmental > Aquatic > Marine > Cold seeps... | reverse complement strand
TATTGGCATTAGCAACAAATACTAGCTCGTCATAGGCTGGTACGCCGTGCTCTTCTGGGAAGAAGGCTTTTGCTTTAAAACCTTCAAGTTCAAGCTGGTTGGTTTCAAAATTACGCAAACCACCCCAAATTGCATCTACTTTACCTGATGCAAGTGACGATGATAGTGCCCAGCCTACGTTAATGATCTGTACGTCATCGTAGTTAACGCCGCCTGTTTTTAGCATAGTGCCGACAGTTGCTTCTTCGTTACCTGCAATCGCGATACCAATCTTTTTACCTTTTAAATCAGACATATTATTAATTTTGTTATTGTCGAGTACCATCAAGGTATTGAGTGGTGTTGCAATCAAGGTCGCAGAACGGATTAGGGGTAAACCAGCCGCGACATCAATGGTTAAATTTGGTTGATATGTGATAGCTAGATCAATTTTATTTGCGGCGACAAGTTTTGGTGGCATGCTTGGGTCAGCAGGTTCTTGAATCACCACATTCACCCCTTGTTCTGCAAAGTAACCACGCTCTTTGGCAATAATAATAGGACCGTGATTCGGATTAACAAACCAATCTAGCATCAGTGTTAGGGTCTTCGTTTCAGCATGTGCATTTACCGATAACATAGCTGCTGTAAATACTGCGGCCTTGAATAAGATGTTGTTTTTCATTAAATGTCCTTTTTGTCTTTTAGTTTTTATCGTGAGTTGCCATATGGGGATTAAGTTATTGTGATTAGCTGTAGCTAGTTAAAAGTCCCAAGGAATGAGCTTCTTCAATGCTTTATCAGTGATAAAATAAAGTAAGACTGACAGAGTTGATAAGATCAGTAATGCTGCAAACATTTCATCAATCATCATACGTGCATTGGCTTGGAGCATGAGATAACCCAAGCCTGCACTTGAGCCGACCCATTCACCTGCAACAGCACCAATAGGTGCAATCACCACTGCCACACGGATACCCGATGCTAATGCCGGTAACGAAGCTGGTAGTTGAACATGACGTAGCATTTGCCATTTGGTTGCGCCCATGGTTTTAGCCAAATCGAAATAGCCAGTTGGCGTATTACGCAAACCGTCATAACAACAGGTCGTCACGGGGAAAAAGATGATTAATGCTGCCATTACTATTTTAGAGGTCATACCGTAACCTAACCAAAGCATCAGTACTGGTGCAATGGCGAATACGGGGATGGCTTGGCTAGCAATCAAAATCGGTAATAGCCAATGCTTAATAGGCTTAAACAACAGCATCAGCAGCGCAAAAAATAGCCCCATGAATAAACCGAGTAACAAGCCAAATACAATTTCTTGTGCGGTCACCAATGTGTGCTTAAGCAAGACTTCATGGCGCTCGATTAAGCGTTCAAAGACAGCTAATGGTGTGGGAAGAATGAAAGAGGGCATTTCAAAAATGACCACAATGCTTTGCCATAACCCGATAATAACAAGTGCACTAATGATAATGCGCAGTACCGGGCTAATATGGATTATTTGTTTCTTGTTTTTACTCTTCTGCTGATGTGTCAGGTTTGCACTAATGATATTACTCATGCTCAGCTCCATATTCCTGTGCTAAACAAGTCATGATTTGTTGCTGTAGTTGTGCACATTCAGCATCGAATTGACGCGGTTTCGCCGATGTCGGTACTTGTAAGTATTCTGCCTCAGCAGGCTTGCCTTGCATAATATAGATATGATCAGCGAGGCGGATCGCTTCTTGGGGCTCGTGTGTGATTAAAACGACGGTTTTATCTTTTAACAATTCACAAGCGAGGTCTTGTAATCGATAACGAGTCACGGCATCTAAGGCTGAAAAGGGCTCGTCCATTAATACAACGGGTTTGTCTTGCATTAATGTTCTTGCCAGTGCCACGCGTTGACGCATGCCTCCAGACAGTTGTTGCGGAAAACGATTGGCATTATCAGCAAGACCGACCTTAGCCAGTAGATCGAGTGCTTTGTCAGTTTTTGGTGCTGATTTTTCAGTGCCGAATTTACTGCTTAACATGACATTGTCGAGCACGGACAACCAAGGTAGCAATAAATCTTGCTGTGCCATGTAAGCAATTTGATTGGTTAAGTCTGGTTGAACTAAGTTATTCGCGTTAATTGATAGTTCTCCTGACCACATTATTTTATGATCTAACAGCCCTGCAAGGTAACGCAGTAGTGAGGTTTTACCACTGCCGCTACGCCCTAAAATACAGGTCCACTGCCGAGCTGGCACCGTCATGTTCAGCTTGTTTAATACGGGGTCAATACTGTCGTTATAATGTAAATAACCGTTCTTAATCGCGATGTTTACCGCAAGGCTATCTTCCGATTTTAGCTTTGTCTGCGAGGTGCTAGACATCAGCATGACCAGTAAAGAAGTGATTAACCGGACCGTGGCCGCTACCTATATCTAATTCATCCGCGTGAGCAATGGCGTTGGAGATGTATTGCTTAGCTAACTTCACCGCTTGCAGTAGATCATAGCCTTGGGCTAAGTAGGATGCGATTGCTGAGGATAGCGTACAGCCAGTGCCGTGCGTATTGTGGGTATTAATGCGTTTTGCGGTTAACTGTTCCACATGGTCTTGGAAGATGAGTAAATCGTTACTGTTGTCATCTTGCTCTAAGTGACCGCCTTTTAATAGTACTGCATTGACATTAAGCTGACGCAATTCGCTAATCATGCTGCCCATTTCATCTTCATTGGTAGGCACATCTGAACCAATTAAAGCAGCTCCTTCGGGTAGGTTAGGGGTGATTAAGTCAGCAAGTGGTAGTAGCTCTGATTTAAGCGTACTGATCGCTGATTCTTTAAGCAGTAAGTCGCCGCTAGTAGCAATCATAACTGGGTCAACAACTAAAAATGCTGGCTTAAATTGCTTAATTTTAGCGGCGACGACGTTGATAATATCGCAGTCAGCAAGCATTCCAACTTTCACTGCCACGACGTTTAAATCGCTAAATACGGCATCGAGTTGTTTTTCGATATGTTCAAGTGGGATGGGAAAAATTGCGGATACACCGAGAGTGTTTTGCGCAGTGATTGCGGTGATTGCAGAACAAGCATAACTGCCAGTTGCTGATATTGCTTTGATATCTGCTTGAATACCAGCACCGCCACCGCTATCTGACCCTGCAATGGTTAATACAATTGGTGTTGATATGTTTGTTATAACCTTTAGCATAAATATTCCTAGGGCTGGCGCACAGGAACTTTATCAAGCCAAAGATTGAGAGACGCAGAAGGTCAAATCATGAGAAGCAAGATCGATAGTTCCCTACGTCAGTGTTAACTGAATCAGGTTCAACGGGTCTCGCAATAAATATGCGATCTCAGCCTATTAGGCCCCCCGACTATATGTGTTGCAATAGTAACAAGTTTTGTTGAAATCGCAATCAAACAATTAAGCTATTGATATGATTGTTCGAATTTTAGTGTCTTTTATAATGGATAATGTTGTTTTTGATTAATATATTATTATTTGTAGGCACTGTCACAATTACCTAAAAAGGAGCATGGAATATGCTTGCTATAAAGGCTAATACGAATAAAATCAACGCGATAATATTTTATCTCTTACGGTTTGTAAGGGGTAAATAAATTGTAGGTACGACTCTTGATTATTATAAAAACAAAGGAATGATGAAAATGAACGTAGTTAAAAAGACATTGGCAATTGCAACGTGTTTATACTTAGTTGGTTGCGCATCGGGTGCACAGGTTGAGAATATGGTGTATCAAGGCGAACAAAAAGTATATCCAGCTGCAGTACAAAATAACTTGGCCTTGTCGTCAGTTTCGGGTGGTGAGGATACAAATGCTGCTTGGACATCTGAAATTAGTGATGTTGCTTTTTCTGGTGCAATTAAAGAGAGCCTATTAGAGCAAGGACTTTTCTCTGAAAAGGGAAAATATCAACTATCAGCTAAAATTGTGGACGTTGAACAGCCATTGTTTGGCCTTGATATGACAGTCACGACAAAAGTTAACTACACGTTGACAGATACTTTAAGCGGTAAAGTGATACTTGATGAAGTAGTGAAGGCCCCACATACAGCTACTTTTGGTGATGCATTCTCTGGTGTTGCGCGCCTCCAAATGGCCAATGAAGGTTCAGGGAAGAAAAATATAGAAGCACTACTTAATAAGCTTGCAGAATTAAACATTGAAGCAAATGAAGTTCGTTTAGCGCAATAATATTGCGGCTAGATTTATTTTTTATATATTATTGGTGTTGTTACTTGATACAAACAACACCAATATGAGTAGGCCATGATTTGCTATATATCGAAGGCAAATCATGCATAAGTTTTAGTAAATCCTTTTAAGTTCATTCCCGTTGTTCCCATCCCCCATGAAATTTCATCGCAGAGGTAATACTGTTATCACGTTTTACTGTGCTTAATTTTATTTTTACAGCCATTACAAAACAGGTTGTTACGTTATATTTGTGAGGTTATATCCAGTCAATGTGATAACCTAAAATAGATAAGTCATTGTTCGTATTAATGAATCGCTTGATAACTTTGAACGTATCATTTTAGTTTGTCTTGTCGACCAAAAGGGGCTCAGATAAGTGTTGGGAAAAATAAAGGGAATTATTATGTTGGATAAAAAATATACCGCAGGTGTCTTAGCTATCTCTGTGTTTATGACAAGCGGTTTTATTACTGCTCAAGCTCAAACGTCAGAAGAAAAAGGTTTTGCTATAGCCAAAGAGCGTAAGGTAAGGGATTCTGGGTGGAATGATAGTATCCAACAAACCACTATGGCACTGCGTAATGCAAAAGGGAAAGAAAGTATTCGAGAAATACGGATAAAAAGTCTAGAAGTTATTGATGATGGTGATAAAGGTTTGACTATTTTTGATAAACCCGCAGACCTTAAAGGTACTGCTTTTCTTTCTTTTTCACATATCAATAAAGCGGATGATCAATGGCTTTATTTACCGTCATTAAAACGAGTTAAGCGCATTTCCTCTCGTAATAAAGCGGGCCCTTTTATGGGGAGCGAATTTTCATATGAAGATCTATCTTCATTCGAGCTAGAAAAATTCAAATTTAATTATCTAAAAGATGACATGTTTAACGGTAGCCAAATGTTCGTGATTGAAAGTTTTCCTACCGATGAAGACTCTGGATATACCAAACTGATTAGTTGGGTGGATCAAGACAAATATCTTGTACACAAAGTTGATTTTTATGATCGTAAATCGACAAAATTTAAGACGCTTACTGCAAATAACTACAAGCTATATCTTAATAAATTTTGGCGAGCCGAATCGATGACCATGATTAATCACCAAACTGGGAAAAGTACGACAATGACTTACCATGATGTGAAGTTTAATCAAGGGTTAACAGTACGCGATTTTAATAAAAATTCATTAAAGCGTGCGAGATAAGTTTAATCCTATGGGATATTTAGAGACTTCGTTGAAATACAATAATAAGTCCTTAGTTGCTGTATTAAGTTTAATTATCTCCACGAGTTCATTCGCTGCGATAGACTTAAGTGGCTTGGTGGGCCTAGAAACTCGATATTTTATACAAACACCAGTTGACTCGGAACAAACTGATGAGCAGTTATCACTAAATTTTAGCCCTGAACTTTATTGGGAAGGGGACGATCAAAGCGTTCTTTTCAAACCTTATGTTCGTTTAGACAGTGTGGACTCTAACCGTTCCCATTTTGATATTCGAGAAGCTATCTATTCTACATATCACGATACTTTTGAATTGAAAGTGGGTATCGGTAAGGTTTTTTGGGGGGTAACAGAAACGCTTAATTTAGTTGATGTAGTTAATCAAAATGATGCAATAGATCGATTTGATGAAAACGAAAAATTAGGTCAGCCTATGTTTCATTTTTCAACCTTTAGTGATTGGGGAAATGTAGAACTACTGATATTACCTTTTTTTCGACCTGTTATTTTTCCTGGTGATAAAACACGTTTTCGCCCAACCCCTATCGTATTAAGAGCACTTAATTCAGGGCGCTCTAATGGTATAGGACCTACATATATAGATATAAGAATAGATAATAGTGATCCTACATATGAAGCGAAGAATGGTGAATCACATATAGATCTAGCAAGCCGTTGGACAAACAGTATTGATAACTGGGATCTTGGGGTAAGTTGGTTTAATGGTACATCAAGAGAGCCTAATTTTAACGTATCGATTGATTCCGATGTATTATCGACTGGACAGGTAACATTGAAGCCATTTTATCCATTGATTAATCAGTTTGGCATTGATACTCAGTACATTTATGATGATTGGATACTTAAGCTAGAAAGTATTAATCGAAGTGGCGATAAAATCAAAAATTACACTGCATTTGTTACGGGGTTTGAATATAATTTTTATGCTATTCAAGACTCAATGATCGATATAGGGATGATCGTTGAATATGCATGGGACTCACGTGACAAGATCAAAAATTTAAATGAAAATATGAGTAATCTAGAAGACATTAAGCGTCAAATTGAGAGTAATAATCTCAGCATTAACCGCAATAACATATCTGTTGCATCAAGGTTTACATTTAATGATATAGAGTCGAGTGAACTACTGATAGGAACAAACCAGAACCTTGATTATAAAGGTTCTCGAACAATATTTATTGATATAAGCACCCGAGTAGGTGAGTCCACTAAAATATCTGCAAACGCGACGTTTATTTGGAGTGACGATCCATTTGATCCTAGCTATATGTTCCGACAAGACGACTATATTCAAGTCACGGCCGAGTATTACTTTTAATTAAATGAGCCCTTCAAGGGCTTATTTTAGCTGTGTTAGTCACTTAATTTAATTCCCCATATCCATACAGTTAAATCCCTCCTTTATTATTTTTACTTGAACTCCTGCACTTTTTATCGACTCTTTCGTTATTGAAAATACCCACGTTTAACTGTTCGTTATCGACCACTTGTAACAGTGGAAGCGGATATTAAATTTTATAGATATGTTAATAAAAAAAAGCATTTAAATACTCCTATTTGGATACCCTGTTTATGCTAGTTATAATGAATCATGTTACCCAATATAGGTGAATTCTTTTATTTACAATGATTTATGCTCAATTTGCAGGCTGGTTCTTTTATTTACAACAATTTAACATATCCACTCTATTTTACTGGTCTTAGCGTTTTAAACTAGGGTTTAACCCCTGAGAGGTATAGTGTGGTGGTAGTTTCATATTTAGCAGACTATATGGCTATAAAGTGGTTGTATATGACACCCTGTCACTCATGGTTTGTTTTTATATCTTCTAAATCAATAGCTTACACGTTGAAGCTGGCCATTCTAAATGTTATCTTTTTAAATGTTAACGAAAAGTAATGTATCAAACGTATCAGAAAGTAAATTTAAAAAAACCACTCTGTAATGTTCGTTCGCTCACTGCTGTGGTTCTTGTACTATATATTTAGGATGGATATTGTAAATGGAAGTCATAAAAACCTCTTTACTGATTAACTTTGCTATTAAAAGACCAAAACTAACAATTTGTTTGTTCACATGTCTGATCTTTGTTTCAATTTTTGGCACCCTGAACCTCAGTTTTACGTCTGATTTTAGATCTTATTTCAGTTTAGACAATCCCCAGTTAAAAACATTTGAACAACTTGAAACTGACTTTAATAAACAAGACACACTGACTTTTCTTGTTGAGAGTTCGAATAATAATCCAAGTATCTACCAGGCTGAAATTATTCATTATCTTGAATTATTAACCGATGAAGCATGGGCTATTCCTTATTCTCGGCGTGTTGATTCACTGATTAACTTTCAAAAGATGAGCGTAGATGAAGATGATTTACAAATAAATGATTTAGTACCCGGAAACAGTCATTTGACACCGTCTTTTTTACTCGAATTAAAGCAGTATGCAGAAACTCAACCTAGGCTACTTAACAATTTAGTCAGTGTAGATGGAACGCTTGCAATCGTTCAGGTTACCCTCACTTTACCTGAAAGTAATGAGGCTGCGACTCCAGAGCTAATTAGTTATGCTCGAAATAAGCTTGAAGAAATAAGTAATAGTAATGTAAAAGTCCAACTTTTTGGTACTTCAGTTATTAATATTGCGTTAATGGAAGCGGTTGAGCGTGATATGGCGCTACTTATTCCGAGTAGTTATTTATTAATTTTTGCTGCAATATATTTCTTATCTCGCTCTATTTCTGGCGCTACTCTGTCTCTTGGTGTGACCTTGATGACAGTATTGTCAGTGTTTGGTATTTTTGGCTGGCAAGCGCATCAACTCACTCCAGTTGTTGGTGCTGTACCGTCAATGATTATGGTCATTGTAGTTGCTGATTGCATGCATTTACTTGTCTCTTATCAATATTATATACGCCAAGGCCTTAAGCAAGAATCTGCAATTCGAGAGGCTCTAACAGCCAATATTAAACCTATTGTTATTACTTCAGTCACAACAGCGATAGGGCTTCTTTGTTTAAACTTTAGCGAGTCACCACCTTATCGAGATCTTGGTAATCTCGTTGCTTTGGGGGCGATTATCGCCTGTATTTTGAGTTTGACTTGGTTTCCGGCTGTTTTATTACTATTGCCCGAACCGAAGAAACTGCCGAATATTGATAACGGATGGTTACACTCCATTATTATGAAGTTTAGTCAGCTGCTGACAACACATACAAAGTTATTGTGGCTATTCACTTTTGTGCTTCTTTTGGCTGGTGGTTTTGGCGCAACTAAATTAGAACTAAATGATCAATGGCATCAATATTACGATGAGACCTTCGATGTTCGTCAAGCAATTGAAACTCAAAATGATAAATTAAATGGCGTTAACTTCATTCAATACTCTGTTGCGTCAGGTGGTGAGTTGGGCATATTAACGCCTGAATATCAAAAAGATTTAGATAAGTTAATTCAATGGGTTCGCACACAAAATAATGTCGGATATGTTGATGGGTTTAGTCTACAAGTTAAGGAGTTAAGCCAAAAACTTAATCAAGATAATCCTGATTTTTATCAGGTACCAAATAGTAAAAATGCGATAGCTCAATCTGTGTTGCTTTATGAAATGTCACTCCCTTATGGTATGGGCGTTGACGAGCAGGTTAATTTTGATAAATCAGCGACACGATTAACAATCAATTTACATAAAATATCCTCTAAAGAATTATCAGCATTTGATCTGAAGTTAACAACTTGGGCTGCAGAGAATACACCTACGCTGTTGCTAACAGAGGGGTCGGGTGTTGATATGATTTTTGCAAAAATTTCAGATCGTAATAGTGAGAGCTTGCTGAAAGGAACTGCGCTTGCGTTGATCTTAATTTCAGTATTACTGAGCTTCTTGCTGCGCTCTTGGAAGCTAGGCCTTATTAGTATCATCCCTAATATTATTCCGATCATGATGGCTTATGGTATATGGGGGCTTATGGATGGTCACATTGACCTAGGTCTTAGTATCGTCGCAAGTATGGGGCTAGGGCTTGTTGTTGACGATACTGTTCATTTTCTATTTAAATATCGTCACGCGAAACAAAATAATATGGCGACGACAGAAGCGGTTGAGTACGCATTTAATACCGTTGGTATAGCCATCATTATTACATCGATAGTACTTACTTTAGGTTTCGGACTGCTGACATTATCACACTTCTCACCGACCTACGGAATGGGAGCATTACTTGCCTTAACAGTGATGCTTGCTGCCGTTATTGACTTCATTTTATTACCGTTACTTTTACTCAAGTTCGATAAATAACTCAATGGATGAGCCCATTAATAAATAGGCTCGAATAGTACCAAAAGGACTTTAATCATGACACAAGCTTTAACCCTTAACGACTCTATCCACAAAAGAATACTTGGATGGATTGATGAACGTTTTCCACTTCCTAATGCAGTATTATTTTTTATTTTGTATTTGCTTTCTGCCGTCGTTGCGAGAGCGACGCATAATGGTGAATCGAGTCTTGTTCTGTTTGATATTGTAAGCTGCTTAGTCACTTGGCTATTATTTTTACTTGTTCGTATTTTTGATGAACATAAAGATTACGAGTTAGATGTACTTAATCATCCTAAACGAGTTCTGCAAAGTGGGCTTGTTACGTTAAATAATTTAAAAGTATTAGGCGTTATTTCTATTGTTTCTCAGGTACTTATTTCACTGTATCTAGATGCATTTAGTTTTGGAGCTGTTACCTTTTCCTGGGCAATAATGTTTGTTTATTTATGCTTAATGGGCGTTGAGTTTTTTTGTGGTGAATGGTTAGAGGAACGTCTTACGCTTTACGCTTTTTCTCATATGCTACTTATGCCTATTACCGTTTATTGGTTGGCTAACTTAGCTGTGCCTGGGATTGAACTAAATACCCCATTAATACTGACTATGCTGTTGTCATTTGTGAGTGGCTTTTGCTTTGAAATAACACGTAAAACCAGAGGACCTGAAGAGGAGAGAGAGACGGTCGATTCATATTCAAAAATATTTGGTACTAAAGGTTCGGCATTTGTCATTATTTTACTGCTATCAGGCATGCTTTTTTTGCAAATATTATTACTACTTAGTTTAGACGTTTCAATTGTTTGGATTTATGTTATCGCGTCATCTGCAATGTTTGTTTATTCCTTGAAATTCATTTTAACTTTTATTCGTTATCCAACTTTAGCTGCTCGAGAAAAGAATGAAACTGCTATCGGTCTTAACCTGCTTGTTGGTTATCTCATTGTCATCATCGCAACGTTTATTTAAGCCCAAGGGTAGGATTATAGTATGAGAACCAGAAGTGAAAATATCGTTAGTTACAGCATGAATGATGTAGCTAATACAAAGAGTACTATGTGTGTCGACAAGAATGTCAGGGCTGTGACACTGCTTAATGTTTCTAAATGTCAGTTAACGCTTTCCTGTAAAGAGTATCAATTTAGTTGTGTTGGACAGCGTATTGAAAGTATTAAAATATCTATTCTTGGTCATGCCTTCCAGTTAAATAATTTATCTGTTTATCAGATTGACCAAAATAATGGTGTTGCACAGGTTGAATTACGAAATGAGACTGATAGCGATACTAAAAAAGTGCTGTGGAAAATATGCGATATCTTGCACCTTATACAAGAGCAAGAAAGCAATGGAAGACTGTCTCAATTGCCATTACCAAAAGTACCAGGGCGAGGTTTATACACTCAAGAAGCAAGATTAGACCGTCTTGAATATGTGCGTAGCCATACAGATGCAAAGCTTGAAATGGTGGCTCAGACGACACTCAACGAATCTTCACTAAAGAGTAATATAGAAGCACTAATCGGTTCTGTCGAAATACCTTTAGGTGTTGCAGGTCCACTGCTAATTCGGGGGAAACATGCTCGTGGATTATTTAATGCGCCGATGGCAACCTCTGAAGGTGCATTGATTGCTTCTGCAACGCGAGGTGCTACGGCATTATCTCAAGCTGGCGGGGTGAGCGTTCGTGTATTAGGACAGCGTATGTATCGAGCACCCATTTTTGTGTTCAGTGATTTATCATCAGCCTTATTTTTTGCCGATTGGGTGAAAGATCATTATCAGGAGCTTGTTAAGCAAACGCGTCAA
>Ga0209395_1007393_pt1 | contig 11568 bp, 8 predicted proteins | sample GOMGulsemesocosm_3_FD_184635 | JGI IMG/M metagenome (GOLD analysis project Ga0209395, IMG submission 184635) | Methane-oxidizing microbial communities from mesocosms in the Gulf of Mexico - GOM9D Gulf of Mexico (SPAdes) (version 2) | ecosystem: Environmental > Aquatic > Marine > Cold seeps... | reverse complement strand
CCGTTCAACTGCATCTACTCGACCATCCACGAAGTTGGTCATGCTTGCTATGAGCAGAACATCGACAAGGCCTATTTGCTGACGGCTTTGGGCGGCGGGGTGTCAATGGGTGTGCATGAAAGTCAAAGCCGGATCTATGAGAATCAGATCGGCCGTGGTCGCGCCTTTACTGGCTGGCTTTTTGATCAGATGACAGAGGTCTTTGGTGATTTCGGCATTGAAGATGCCGATGGGTTTTATGCTGCGGTCAACACTGTGCACAACGGCTATATCCGAACCGAGTCTGATGAGGTGCAGTACAATTTGCACGTCATGTTGCGGTTTGATCTGGAGCGGGCGCTGATGTCTGGTGACTTGCAGGTTGCCGATCTCGAGGGTGCCTGGAATGATCGCTTCAAGGCCGACTTTGGCTATGAGGTGGACAAGCCCTCAAACGGCTGTTTGCAAGATGTTCATTGGTCGGTCGGCCTGTTTGGCTATTTCCCGACCTATAGCCTTGGCAACGTCTATGCTGGCTGTCTGAACCAAGCCCTTCAGCAAGCCGTTCCAAGATTGGACCAGCAATTGGCGCGCGGGAACACATCTGGCGCGACCAATTGGCTAAAAGGCAACCTGCAGCAATTTGGAGGTCTGCGCTCGCCAAGGGAAACCATTTCTCACGCAGCTGGTATGGAGCCAAGCCACAAGCCATTGCTGAGTTATCTAGAGGCCAAGTTTGGCGAAATCTATCAGTTATGAATCGATCATAATCTGAAAACTAGTCCATGAAGAACGGTGGAAATCTGTATTCTGGCGCCTGCGGCTACACGCAGGCGCCTTTGCATTTTGGGCTTGTTAAATTCCATTACACAGACGGCGTACGCTCTGTTTAGGTGATATTCTGAATTATATTACAGACTGTCGGCAATCGCGATTACCGTTGGGCCTTACACCCCCAGCACCAGGATCAGGGTCCCCTTGGCAAGGGGCGCTACAGGATGCATTTCACGCACGGGGCTTAGAACCTCCGTCCGCTTCCGTTTTGGTGGTACCACCTCTCTATTCACGACCTCCGAATAGAAAACACAACATGATATGACAGAACCGCAGGGCAATGCCTTCGGACATGAAATAGGGCCTGCTTTTGTGCAAAGCAGGCCCCCGGTAATCATGTGATGATGTCAAATTCCGGCGTTACTCTGCCACTTGCCCATCTGCATCGTCATCATTCTGCTCTGCAATCCATGCAACGGAAACCACGACCTCATTCTTGCCGGTGTTGAACACTTTGACGCCGCCGGCACTACGTGATCGGAAGGAAATTCCCTTAACCGGCACCCGGATGGACTGCCCCTTGGATGTGGCCAACATGATCTGATCGGCAAGGTCGACAGGGAACGTCGCAACAATCTCGTGCCCCTTCATCGCAGCGACCCCCTGACCACCACGACCGCTTACACGGTAGTCATGCGAGGAGGTCAAATTGCCCGCTCCGCCCTTGTTGATAGTAACCAAGAGATCATTTGCAGCGAGCATTTCCTGGTAACGATCCTCGGGCAGAGCGCCTTCGATTTCGTCACCGTTCTCATCTTCGGAAATGTCGCTGCCAAGTTCCGACCTGAACCGCTTGATAAAGGCATTGCGTTCAGATGGATCTGCCTCAAAGTGACGGATCACCGACATCGAGACCACATGATTATCACCACCTAGTCGGATGCCCCGTACACCAGTGGATTTGCGGCCTTTGAAGACCCGCACATCAGTGGTCGGGAACCGGATTGCGCGACCAGCATTGCTGACCAGCATCACGTCGTCATCCTCAGAACAGATCCGCGCATTGACCATCTCAACGCCCTCGGGCAGGTCCATGGCGATCTTACCATTGCGTTTGACGTTGACGAAATCCGACAGTGCATTACGGCGGACATCGCCAGCCGTGGTGGCAAAGATGATCTGCAGCTTGGCCCAGTCGTCCTCGGGCACGTCTACCGGCATGATGGCGGCAATCGACACTCCGGGAGGGATCGGCAGGATGTTGACCACGGCCTTACCCTTGGCGGTGCGCCCCCCCTGAGGCAGGCGCCAGGTTTTCAACTTGTAAACCATGCCATCCGTGGTGAAAAACAGCAGCTGGGTATGGGTATTGGCCACAAAGAGGGTTGTGATGACATCCTCTTCCTTGGTCTGCATGCCCGACACGCCTTTGCCGCCGCGTTTCTGAGCGCGGAAATCGGCCAGCGGGGTGCGTTTGATGTAGCCACCCGAGGTCACGGTCACCACCATGTCCTCGCGCTCGATCAGATCCTCGTCGTCCATATCACCGGACCAGTCGACAATCTGGGTACGACGCGGCACAGCGAACTGGTCCCGTACCTCAGTCAGCTCATCAGAGATGATACCCATGATGCGCTCACGTGAGCCAAGGATTTCAAGGTATTCCTTGATCTTGCCCGCTAACGCTTCCAACTCATCGGTAACTTCTTTGACGCCAATCTGGGTAAGACGCTGCAGGCGCAGCTCCAGAATGGCACGGGCCTGGGTTTCCGACAGGTTATAGGTGCCATCGTCGTTGGCAGTATGGGTCGGATCGTCGATCAGCGCGATATATTCCAGGATAGGCTGCGCCGGCCAGCGCCGTGTCATCAGCTTTTCACGCGCTTCTGCGGCATCCGCCGAAGCGCGAATGGTGGCAACAATTTCGTCGATATTTGTAACGGCGACGGCCAAACCACACAGAATGTGACTGCGTTCGCGCGCTTTGCGTAGCAAATAGGCGGTCCGTCTAGCCACCACATCTTCGCGAAAGTCGATGAACGACGTCAAGAAGCGGCGCAGGGTCAGGGTTTCGGGTCTGCCGCCATTCAGTGCCAGCATGTTGCACCCAAAATAGGTCTGCATCGGCGAGAACCTGAACAGCTGGTTCATCACCACTTCCGGGGTGGCATCACGTTTCAACTCGATGACCACGCGCACACCGTTGCGGTCGGATTCATCCTGAACGTGGGCAACGCCTTCGATCTTTTTGTCACGGACCTGTTCGGCGATCTTTTCGATCATCGCCGCTTTGTTCACCTGATAGGGGATCTCGTCGACAACAATCGCATACCGATCGCGACGAATTTCCTCGATCCGGGTTTTTGACCGGATGATCACCGAACCACGGCCCTCGAGGTAAGCTTTACGCGCGCCAGTGCGGCCCAGCATAATACCGCCAGTCGGGAAATCGGGACCAGGAACATAGTCGATCAACTGTTCAGTGGTGAGGTCCGGATCTTCAATCAACGCAAGGGTTGCATCGATCACTTCGCCCAGATTGTGCGGCGGTATATTGGTGGCCATTCCCACAGCAATACCACCAGCACCATTGACCAGCATATTGGGGAAACGGGCAGGCAGAACCGTTGGCTCCTGGTCCTTACCATCATAGTTGTCTTGAAAATCAACGGTGTCTTTGTCGATATCGCTCAGCAAGAACGCCGCCGGCTTGTCCATCCGGACTTCGGTATAGCGCATCGCGGCTGCATTATCGCCGTCCATCGAGCCAAAGTTGCCCTGACCGTCCAGCAAAGGCAGCGACATCGAGAAGTCCTGCGCCATTCGCACCAGCGCGTCATAGATCGCGCTGTCACCATGCGGGTGGTATTTACCCATAACATCGCCAACCGGACGGGCCGATTTGCGATAGGACTTATCGTGGGTATTGTTGGTCTCATGCATCGCGTAGAGAATACGGCGGTGCACTGGTTTCAGCCCATCGCGCAGATCTGGAATGGCTCGGCTGACGATGACAGACATCGCATAGTCGAGATAAGAGGTCCGCATTTCGGATTCGATGGTGACGGAAGGTCCGTCGTAAATCGGCCGAGATGGCGGAGTTTCATCCATATTTTCAGGAGTGTCCGGCGTATCGCTCACGTGTGCTGCCCGTTGTTATTGATGGGTCTATATCTTGTGGATGCACCCTAACAGACAGGGCATATGAGGCGCAAGCAAACAGAGTTTTTGACTGCCTTTTCGCCGTTAATATCTCAGTAACGCTTTGGTTTTGAGGAAAATTAACTACTTTCACGCTACCATTGTCAGACACACCCAATATTTGGAGGTCAACATGGAGCCACGAGAAACCGAATTAATGCTGAAAGGGTATGGGCTGACAACCGCCGAATTCACCTATCACATGCCCGATTACACACATGTGCTGAACACCTACGTCTGGCAAGACTACGACCTGATGCCGGATCATCCCAAACTTTTCGAGTTTATCGAGTTTTGGCAGAGGGAGATCGACGGGCCACTTCATTCTGTGCGGTTTTGCCACCGTAAAATGATCAGCCCGGGCGAATGGCGCAATGTCACCGGCATCATGACTCTCCACTAAAGGCCCATTAACCATCGCAACCGGAAAATTCGATTTTTTTAGTCCGAATTACTTGAAAAATCCGGCTATCATCGCGGATGTTACGTCGAACAACTCGCGCCGCCCAACACACAAAACTTTGCGCAATGGGCATGGTTCAGGTGCACATCTCGTTCGGCCTCGGCCAGAGTCTGGCCAAGTTCAAATTCTGGAGAATAGGGCAACAAAGTGCAGGCCAGTACCGCGGGGTCAGAAGCGCCTTTGCGTTTAACCACCATGCGGGATGAAGAACACATCACATCATTCGGTGATTTATCGAGAATCCCCCAACAGGCGGTTGTGATCTCAGGCACCTCAACCGCCGCATCCATTTCCGGAAACAAGACGGTTTGGCCAACGTTATTGGCGTCAAGACTGAACCCATGATCTGCAAATAATGCGGCATACCCGGCACGAGAGTCGGCATCACTGTCGCCCCATTGGCTGCGCCCGGCAACGGCCATTGAAAAACCGTTGTCCTGAAGCCAATGCATCCCGAGCAATGTCTTGGCAAAACTGCCGGCGCCTCGTTCCGCGTCGTGCACGGCGCTATCAAAATGATCCAGCGAGACCCGCATCACCAATTGACCAGGAAAGTCGGAATTCAACTGCGCCAAACCCGCACATACAGTTTTGCGCATCATTGGAGCCATGGCATTGGTCAGGATCAACACTTGATAACCACGCGCCAGAGCCAAACGAGTCATATTGATCATCTGCGGATTCATAAAGGGCTCGCCGCCAGTGAAGCCAATTTCTTTGATCGGCCAGTTTCTTTCCTCGATCTGATCCAAATAGATCTGCACCTCGTCGGCAGAAATATAGACCAGTGAATCATTGCTGGGCGAACTAAATATATAACAATTGGCACATTCAATATTGCAAAGGGTGCCGGTGTTGAACCACAGCGTCTCTGGGTGGCTAAGGGCAACACTGGCGCGATTCTGTCCATCGGCAGTCACATGACTGTCTTGGAATTTGCCGATGTTGGCGGTGGCTGGTGAGAGGTCGTTCATTCGGACATTCCGGGCGATTTCTTTCACCGATCTTTAGCCCATACCGGCAGGCAAGTGAAAGGTTGCGAACAAAAAATTGATAAGGCCGTGAAGTCACTCATTCGCGCTGTCAGGCTGGCATTCACCCGAAGATGCGCCTAAACCATATGCTAGCGTTAGCGCAAAACCCAAGCATACGTATGCTCTGATGCACCGAGATTTACGTGAATGGCGGAGGATTAACCCATGAATGTTATAGAATATCCTGACCAAGACATGTTGGCCATTGATGTTGCCAACAGCCTAGCCGGCGATCTTAAAACCCACTTGGTGAGCCATGACACCGCATCTCTTGCAGTGGCAGGTGGCACCACCCCAGCGCCAATTTTTGATGACCTATGCGCGGCAGATGTCGACTGGTCGCGGATTCGGGTGATGGCGACCGACGAGCGCTGGGTGGCAAGCAACAGCGAGCGCTCTAACGCCCGTATGATCAGCGAGCGTCTGTTGGTCGACCGTGCTGCCGCCGCTCGCTTTTTGGCTTTTCATGTGCCGAACCAAGACCCCGAAGACGTGATTGCCGACGTGGAAGCAATGATTGCGCCGGAATTGCCAATCTCCGTTCTCTTACTGGGGATGGGGGCCGATATGCACACTGCCTCACTTTTTCCGGGTGTTCTGGGGCTAGAAAAGGCCCTGGAACCATCGGCAACACCTCTGGCAATTCTACGCCCTGACAGCCAACCCGAAGCCCGTATTAGCTTATCAGCCCGGGTGCTGGATGCGGCTATATCCAAGCATTTGGTGATCTTCGGCGACGAGAAGCGTAAGGCTTTGGAAAAAGCTCTGCTTCTGCCGCCCGAACAGGCACCGATTCAGGCAGTGCTGTCCGAAACAACGGTCCATTGGGCACCCTAAGAATCTTTGCACTGCGACATGCGTCACATGAAAGCAGGCAGACAAGCCGCAATAAGCCCCAGCCATCTGGTTGGGGCTTACATTATGTCCACCTGCAATCAAAGTGGGGCCTTGAGCCTTTTGGAAAATCCAGACCGGTTGGGCTCAACGATCCGAACCGCATCATCCCGCGTGTCATTATAACCAGCATCAGAAGGGCGCACCAAAGCCGCTGACCGTCCAAAAAATCCGTCTACGCTTAAAGTCGTTGAAAGAAGTGGTGATCCCAATTGGATTCGAACCAATGACCTTCGCCTTCGGAGGGCGACGCTCTATCCAGCTGAGCTATGGGACCTCAATACTGGATGTCAAAGAGGTACATCCAGAGGCATTCTATTTCAAACCAACACCTTAACCTTACAATGAACTGTCGTCAGCAGTCGACGATCTATCCATCTGAGTTACAGGTGTCTGTTTCAACGGCGGTATAACCTTGGAAACAAACCGCCGCAATGGCTAATTACGTCGATTTCAGGGACGTTTTATTCGCCGAAGAATGTCGGTGTTTAGACAGCGAACTGTGATATCAGCATGCGCCTGTGAATGGCTCTGAATGAAAGACATGCAGCGCTGCAACAGACGGCAACCAGCTAAAAGAGAAAGCAAAAAAGGCCTGCAAGCTATAGACTTGCAGACCTTATCACAACTTACCTTTACGGCGTTATTCTAGCCGTTCCAGCTACGAACCACGCCGCAGTCCATATGCACAAAATTAGAGCGGCGGTATTTGCCAACACCACCGGCCTGACAGGCCAGGGCGGCTTTAGCCATCTGGCTGACGGACCGCGACGCCAGACGCAAGTCAGCAGCCTGACCCCGCATGTGCAGTGAATTCTTGGCCACTCCGCGTGAGCGGCGACGCAACATGGCGTTGGTTTGCGGGCTGCGATAACCCGACAACATCATATAGGGCTCGTTCACATCCAACAGATTATGCGAAGCCGCCATGATATCGATTGTACGCGGATCGATCGATTTGATCTGATCATTGCGCCAATCACGCATGAAATAGTTGATTTCCTTTATTGAATCTTTGATGTACTTGCCATCGATCCAATAGATCATGTCGATTCGTTCACCAGTACGACCCGAATACATTCGAATACGTCGAATGTCGCCTGAGCCGCGCAAGAATCCTGCTGCATTAGAGAAGGTTGGAGCTGCAACTAGTGTGGTTGCCGCAAAAGCACCCAATAAGCCCCGTCGGGTCATACCCGAAGATTTGGTTTCTACCATTTTACCTGCGCCGTCCCGTACGCTATGCCTGCCTGCGCCCGATGTTACGAGCGCTGTTTTCATCCATCCCCGGATGTAACTTGTATTGCACAGCTCGATTCGTGTGCCAAGAAGGGATTGGTGCAACTTGTATCTACTTCCAATTTTCGGCGACTTTTTGCGCAAATTGCGGCATTAACCAGGTTCTGGCAATTCTTGCGCCACCGTGAGAGCGCTTTGAATGCGTCTGCCCTGCATCAGTTGCGATGGCAGTTCAAAACTGATGCAAATGTGAATGGACTTCTCCCCCTAGTATTTACCAGAATTTCATATAGGCAGGCCTTTTAGATGACCTGCGAGCTGTTCAAGGAACTTTGACATGATGTGTTTTTCCCATGCTGTTTTTCTACCAAAACTAAGAGCCGGTGTTTTCATCTTGGCGCTTGGTGGATTGGGGTTGGGGATAACCACTGCGCCGGTACAGGCTCAGGTCACCGCGTTCAAACAGGCCATCGCCGAGGCCGCGTCTGTGGATGACGAAGTGGCTGCATTTTACCGGCAAAACGACTATCAGCCAATCTGGACCGGGGCAGGTGATCAGGACCGCGCCCGCCGTGCGGCGTTGCTGGCGGCACTGGGCAATATGTCGATCCACGGATTGCCAGATCGATCCGCCGAAGTTGCCGAGCTGACAGAGCAGATGCAAAACGCCCGGACGACCCGCGACCTGGGACTGGTTGAAGTGGCGTTGAGCAGGGCTCTGGTGAACTACGCAAGCGACATCCAAACGGGTGTATTGGTGCCGTTGCAAATTGACGATGGCATGGTGCGTGAGAAACCAAATGCGGACGGCAATGCATTTCTGGTAGGGATGCGCGATGGGCAGCCGATGTCCTATATCCGGTCTTTGACGCCTAAATCACCGCAGTATCGCGCGCTGATGAAAGAAAAGCAGCGCCTGGAGACGTTACTACAACAGGGCGGTTGGGGTCCTGCAGTTGCAAATCGCAAACTGGAGCCAGGCGAAAGCGGCACGGACGTCATTGCGCTGCGTAACCGTCTGATTATTATGGGATACATGCGACCCAGTGCCACCCGGACCTATGACGGAACCATGGAAGCCGCGGTCCAACAGTTTCAGAGCGATCACGGGTTAGAAGCAGATGGCGTGGCCGGCAAAGGCACCATTGCCGAAGTCAACAAGCCGGTTTCAGCCCGTTTGAAGTCGGTGATCGTGGCGATGGAGCGTGAACGCTGGTTGCCGGTTGAGCGCGGCGAGCGCCATATACTGGTCAACCAGACCGATTTCACCGCAAAAATCATCGACCACGGCAACGTCACGTTTGAAACGCGCTCGGTGATTGGCAAGGATCAACACGACCGTCGCTCGCCCGAGTTTTCGGATGTCATGGAACATATGGTCATCAATCCCAGCTGGTACGTACCGCGCTCGATTGTGGTCAAAGAATATCTGCCGAAACTGCAGTCAAACCCCAATGCTGCCGGCCATATCGAAATCACCGACCGTCGTGGCCGCCGGGTTGATCGCAGCACCACGGACTTTACTCAATTTACTCGGGGCAACTTTCCTTTTGCTATGCGCCAGCCTCCAAGCAGCCGCAACGCACTGGGGCTTGTCAAATTCATGTTCCCGAACAAATACAATATCTACCTGCACGATACCCCGGCCAAAAACCTGTTTTCGCGTGAGGTACGGGCATATTCGCATGGCTGTATCAGGTTGGCCCAGCCATTTGAGTTTGCTTATGCGCTGTTGGCGCGTCAGACCGAAGATCCTAAGGCCTTCTTTCACCGCGTGTTGAACAGTGGCAAGGAAACCAAGGTTGAGCTTGAACAAGACGTGCCGGTTCACATCATCTACCGGACCGCTGTCGTTTCTCCAAAAGGACGTGCCGAATACCGCCGCGATGTCTATGGACGTGACGCCAAGGTATGGGCTGCTCTGGAACGGGCAGGGGTGGTGTTAAGCGGCGTTCAGGGGTAATCCTCGGGCCCAAAGCCAAACCACCGGGAAGGGCCTCGAAATGTTCACCATTCGCCAAATAGCCGAGGCCCTGGGCGCTGACGCCCAGGGAGATTTGGATCTCCAGATTTCCCGCGCCGCCGAACCTGGCGAAGCCGGTCCGCAGGATCTGGCGATGGCCATGTCGCCCAAATATGCCGAAACTATGGATCGCGGAAATGCCAGGGCAGCTTTGCTGTGGCCCGATGCTGACTGGCAATCAATGGGGCTTAAGGCTGCGATCTTTGCCCCGCGTCCACGACGGGCTATGGCGGGACTGACCGCAACGCTTGATCCAGGGCAGGGGTTTGGCAGCGGAATTCATCCTTCGGCCGTCATTGATCCCTCAGCCAGTTTGGCTGAGGATGTCTCGGTTGGTCCTCTTACAATTATCAGCGCTGGTGCACGTATCGGTGCGGGATCTGTCATTGGTCCGCATTGTTTTATCGGCGCCGATGTTGTGATCGGAGAGGGTGCTTTTTTGCGTGAAATGGTATCAATCGGGGCGCGTGCCTCGGTTGGTGCAAGGTTTATTGCCCAACCAGGTGCGCGCGTTGGCAGCGACGGTTTTTCCTTTGTGACACCCGAAGTGTCGGGAGTAGAAAACGCCCGCAAGTCGCTGGCAGACCAAGGAGAAGCCAAGGCCCAGACCTGGATGCGGATACATTCACTGGGCGCGGTAACCATCGGTAATGACGTAGAAATTGGCGCAAACTGCACCATCGACAACGGCACCATCCGCAACACGGTAATCGGGAGCGGCAGTAAGCTCGATAATCAAGTGCACATTGGTCACAACACCCGCGTCGGCAAAGATTGCCTGCTGTGTGGTCAAACCGGCGTGTCGGGTTCGGTGGATATCGGCGACAACGTGGTACTGGCCGGCCAATGTGGCGTGAATGACAATATCTTTATTGGCAAAGGTGTTGTCGCCGGTGGCGGCACCAAGATCATCTCAAATGTTCCGGCGGGTCGGGTGATCATGGGCTACCCGGCAGTCAAGATGGACACTCATACAGAAATTTACAAAGCACAGCGCCGTCTGCCACGTCTGATGCGCGACATTGAGGCGCTGAAGAAGGCTGTTTTCAAATAGCTGTTTAGCCGCTAGTTCAGCATCAGTGCTTTTGATCAGAGGTCTAATATGAGCATTCAAAACAAGGTATTTGCCATCATTGCTGAACAAGCGATTTTGGAGCCGTCCGACGTCACCCTCACCAGTACACTAGAGGATCTTGGCATCGACAGCATGGGGGTGGTTGAGTGCATCTTTGCCATCGAAGAAGAATTCGACATCACGATACCCTTCAACGCCAACGAGCCCGATAAAAGCGATTTTGATATTTCCAACGTCAGCTCCATTATCGCTGGCATCGAAAAGCTTATTTCGGAAAAATAACAACAGCCTACGGGCAAAGGTTGATCATATGAAGCGCGTTGTCATCACCGGGGCCGGCACGATCAACGCCTTGGGGCATTCGGTGCCTGAAACTTTGGAAGCAATGCGCGAGGGACGCTGTGGTATTGGCCCGCTTGAGTTCCGCGATGTTGACCGGCTGACCATCAGGATCGGCGGTCAGGTGCGTGGCTTCGAGGCTGAAGGCCGCTTTAATCGCCAACAGATCAGCCTGTACGACCGTTTCACTCAGTTCACCCTGACAGCTGCCAAAGAGGCGATTGAGCAATCCGGGTTGGAGTTTACCGGAGAACTGGCGGCAAAATCCGGGGTTGTGCTGGGCACTGCTGGTGGTGGGGTGTCGACCTGGGATGATAACTACCGATCTGTCTACGAGGACGGCAAAAATCGGGTGCATCCTTTTGTCGTACCCAAGCTGATGAACAATGCCGCCGCCAGCCATGTTTCAATGCAGCACAATCTGAAAGGGCCCAGTTTCACGGTCTCTACTGCCTGTGCCTCGTCCAATCATGCCATGGCACAGGCATTTCAGATGGTGCGAACTGGCATGGCCCCCGCAATGGTCACCGGCGGCTCGGAATCGATG
>Ga0209395_1007385_pt1 | contig 11574 bp, 14 predicted proteins | sample GOMGulsemesocosm_3_FD_184635 | JGI IMG/M metagenome (GOLD analysis project Ga0209395, IMG submission 184635) | Methane-oxidizing microbial communities from mesocosms in the Gulf of Mexico - GOM9D Gulf of Mexico (SPAdes) (version 2) | ecosystem: Environmental > Aquatic > Marine > Cold seeps... | reverse complement strand
CATCGCATCATTGCTCTGGATGCAAAAGTATCCTTCGACGCTAACGCGCTATTCCGTCATCCACAAGTTGCTGAGTTACGTGACAAGACTCAGGAAGACCCTCGCGAAATGGCCGCGTCTGACCGTGGCCTGAACTACATCGGTCTGGACGGCAACATCGGTTGCCTGATTAACGGTGCCGGTCTGGCGATGGGTACTATGGACATGATCCAACACGCCGGTGGCGAGCCTGCTAACTTCCTGGACATCGGTGGTGGTGCTAACCCTGAGCGTGTAGCTAAAGCCTTTAACCTGGTTCTGGCTGACGAAGGCGTTGACGCCATGCTGGTAAACATTTTTGCCGGCATTAACCGTTGTGACTGGATCGCTGAAGGTGTTGTTGAAGCGGTTAAAAACATCGACATGAAAGTACCTCTGGTTGTTCGCCTGTCGGGTACTAACGTTGATCAAGGCATGGAAATTGTTAAAAACAGCGGCCTGCCAATCATCATGGCTTATTCTCTTGCTGAAGCAGCGGATAAAGCTGTTGAAGCCGCTAACGAACATGTAAAAAGTAAAGGTGCTAAGTAATGGCTATTTTAATCACTGACAAATCTCGAGTAATCGTTCAGGGTTTCACTGGCAAGATTGCTACTTTTCACGCTGAAGACATGATGAGCTACGGCACCAACATCGTTGGCGGTACTACGCCAGGTCGTGGTGGTGAAACTCACCTGGGCAAGCCTGTTTTCGATACAGTTCGTGACTCAGTTGAACAAGAAGGCGCTGACGCCAGCATCATCTTCGTACCAGGCCCATTCGCTGCTGATGCGATCATGGAAGCTGCCGAAGCCGGCATCAAATTCTGTGTATGTATTACTGACGGCATCCCTTCTCAGGACATGATCCGCGTTAAGCGTTACATGCGTGCCTTCAGCAAGGACAGCAAAATGGTTCTGACTGGCCCTAACTGTGCTGGTTCTATCAGCCCAGGTAAAGCTATGCTGGGTATTATGCCAAGCCACATTTACAAAGAAGGTCGTGTAGGTGTTATCGGTCGTTCCGGTACGTTGGGTTATGAAGCAGCTGTTCAAATGGCTGACCACGGTATTGGCATCTCTTCCAGTATCGGTATTGGTGGTGACCCTATCAACGGTTCAGGCTTTAAAGATCACCTGCAACTGTTCGACAAAGATCCAGAAACTGACGCGATCCTGATGATCGGTGAAATCGGTGGTTCTCAGGAAGCGAAAGCTGCTGAGTGGGCTCGTGATAACTGCGAAAAACCTGTGATCAGTTACATCGCTGGTCTGACGGCTCCTAAAGGCCGTACCATGGGTCACGCGGGCGCGATCGTTTCTTCTTCCGGCGAATCTGCTGCCGAGAAAGTTGAAATCCTGCGCGCTTGCGGTGTTTCCGTAGCGGTACGTCCTTCAGACATCGGCACAACTGTTGCTGAAGCACTGAAAAAGGCTTAATCGCCATTCTGTCAGGCATTAATGTCTGACAGAATTAAAACGCCAGTTTCCTTGCGGAAAAGTTAGGGTTATAGTTATTAACCCTAACCAGATGCGAAGAACTGGCGTTTTTTTTTGGCTCTAGAACCTGAAGCCTAAGCCCAATCGTTTTATCTATATTTTATTGCTCGACAGGAAACCAGAATGAACAGAACTCCAAGCGCAAGCGCCCCACTAGTTGATAACGGCACGGTTTTAGAAGCGAAAGAACTCGACAATAAAGCCGCCTGGCATGCCCAGGACATGGTTGAGTTTATGGACAGCCAGCTACGCGCAGTATTGACAAAACGCTGCTCGCAGATCATCCCGATTATGGATGGCGAGGCTGAGATTCCCGCCAACAACCCACAACTCCTGAGCGAACTACTTGAAGCCTGGGGCATCTGGTTCCAACTACTAAGTATTGCTGAAGAAAACACCGGCATGAGCCGTCGCCGTCGTGAAGAAAAAACACTTGGCACCGATGCCGTCAGCGGATCCTTTGCCAATGTCTTTGCTAATGCCGCCAAAGCTGGCGTGAGCGCAGAGAAGATCCAGGAATTACTCGACAACGCCTACATCTGCCCGACAATTACCGCGCATCCAACCGAAGCCAAGCGTATTACGGTACTGGAAATTCATCGCAGCATTTATATACTTCTATATCGCCTGGAAGCTCCACGCTGGACCGATCGTGAACGCACCGCCATTGAGCTCGAACTGCAGAACGAAATCGACCTGCTATGGCTGACCGGCGAATTACGCCGTGAAAAACCCTCCGTAGCACAGGAAGTTGACTGGGGGCTGCACTTCTTCGAGCAAGCACTATTCGAACGTATCCCTGAATTAATGTCGCACCTGGAATGGTCCTTAGCCACCTACTATCCAGACACTGAATTCAAAACCAAGCCTTTTTTCAAGTGGGGCTCCTGGGTTGGCGGTGATCGTGATGGCAACCCTTTTGTCACCAATGACGTAACACGCAATGCGTTAAATCGCAGCCGTGAGTTCATCCTGCACCACTACATCAAACGTCTGGATGAATTACTGCACAAAGTCAGCATCGCACAAAAAGGCATCAAGGTATCCGATGACTACCTGAATGCCCTGCAAACACTGCTGAAAGAAACCATGCAAGCCGACTCATTGCCAGCTAGAAACCCTGGTGAATTATTCCGTCAGTTCGCAGCCTGCATGAAGATTAAAATTGAGAACACTATCTCTCATGACTCAGTCAACAGCAGCTACTATCAAAGTCCGGAGGAATTCCTTGACGACTTGCTGGTCATTGAAAATGGACTGATCGCTGCCGATTGCGAAAACCTTGCCAAGAGCATGGTCAAACCATTACGCCAGGAAGTTGAATCCTTCAAATTCAGCGCCGTACGCCTGGATTTACGTGAGAACTCCACCACCACCAATAACACGCTGAAAGGCATATGGTGTGAACTAAACAACGCCAGCGAAGCGCCCGACACAGAAAGCCCTGAATGGCGCGAATGGCTCAATAACCAACTTTCCGCGCCGATGTCCGCCCTACCGGAATTTACCAGCTTGGACGAAGCCTCCGCATCGACGCTGGGCCTGTTTCGCCTAATTGGTGAAACGTGGGAGAAGCTCGATCGCGAGGCCTTTGGTTACTTCATTCTGAGCATGACTCAGTCTGTTAATGACATCCTGGGCATCTACCTACTGGCCAAGTTTGGCGGCCTGTTTGCCGACAAAGAAGGGGTGGGCACCTGTAACCTGCCGATCATGCCATTGTTCGAAACCATCGATGATTTACAAAATGCCCCAGGCATTATGAAAGAGTTGTTCAACATTCCGCTGGTACGTCACTCCATCATGAATCAGCATGGTTCACAGGAAGTGATGATCGGCTATTCTGACTCCAATAAAGATGGCGGTTTCTTTACCTCCAACTGGGAACTAAGCAAAGCCCAATCGCGCCTAACCAAAACCGGCGACGAATCTGGCATCCCTATTTCGTTCTTCCATGGTCGCGGCGGCTCAGTAAGCCGTGGTGGCGCACCGACGGGCCTTGCCATTGCATCACAGCCTGCTGGCTCCATTAATGGCCGTATGCGCACCACCGAACAGGGAGAAGTGGTCTCATCCAAATACGCCAACGAAGGCACCGCTTGCTACCAGATGGAATTACTAGCCGCCAGTGTTTTTGAACACACATTAAAACCCAGCGAGGGTAGCCGTAATCAGGCCGATTACATTGAGCCTATGGAGGCTCTCTCCAGCTTGGCATACGCGGCTTATCGAGAGCTCGCAGAGATGAACGGCCTGTTTGATTACTACCAGGCAGCGAGCCCAGTTGAAGAGCTGACACTGTTGAAAATTGGTTCCCGTCCGGCACGTCGTTTCGGTGCCAAATCACTTACCGATCTGCGCGCTATTCCCTGGGTTTTCGCCTGGACTCAAAACCGTCACATGGTTCCCGGCTGGTACGGTGTTGGCACCGCATTAAATAGCTTCCTTAAAATTCGTGGCGATGATGGCTTAGCGTTACTGAAGGAAATGTATCAAGAGTCGCCGCTGTTTAAACTGATCATTGACGAAGTACAGAAAACACTGTGCTTTGTTGATATCTATGTCGCAACCGAATATTCATATCTGGTGGAAGACGAAGAAATTCGCAAACCGATCTACGACATGTTCAAGAAAGAATATTACCTGACCATGGATACGATTAAGCAACTGGTTGGCAATGATCCCATCGACATGCACTTTCCTGTCTTTGCTCGCCGCCTGCATCGCCGCGTCACAATTTTACGTCGTGTAGGTATGGAACAGGTCAACCTGGTAAACCGCTTCCGCTGTGAAGAGGAAGGTAATCAGAAAGAAGATTTGATTCCTCTACTGCTCTCTATTAACTGCATATCAGCCGCATTGGGCTGGACAGGCTAAACACCACTCGGCAGGCCATATATAAAAGGGCGGCTATTTAGCTGCCCTTTTTATTACCTCAGATTTGCTCCCGGCAACGGTTTGTTACATTAAAGCGATTGCACAGCGCACTTTTATAAAGGCAAAAAAAAAGCCGGGCATAGCCCGGCTTTTTTAGATCTAGCTTGTCACTTACTCGTCGTCAGCATCAACGGCTTGAGCAGCAACTGGACGACCAATCAGCTCGATGTAAGCCATTGGGGCTTTATCACCAGCACGGTAACCACACTTAAGGATACGAGTGTAACCACCTGGACGGCCTTCAAAACGAGGGCCAAGTTCAGCAAACAATTTGCCAACGGTAGCCTTGTTACGCAGACGGCTGAATGCCAGACGACGGTTTGCAACAGAGTCTTGCTTGGCCATAGTAATCAGTGGCTCAGCGACACGACGCAGTTCTTTAGCTTTTGGTAAAGTCGTTTTGATAATCTCGTGCTCTACCAAAGACGCAGCCATGTTACGAAACATAGCTTGACGGTGAGAGCTGTTACGATTGAGTTGACGACCACTTTTACGATGACGCATGTTCGTATTTCCTAAATTCGCTTACTGTTTAGTCACGACGGGCGAGAACGCGATCGTCGTTTTTGAGGCTGGCAGGTGGCCATTTTTCAAGGCGCATACCCAAAGACAGACCCTTTGAAGCCAGCACGTCTTTGATTTCTGTCAGTGATTTCTTACCCAGGTTTGGTGTTTTCAGAAGATCAACTTCTGTGCGCTGGATCAGATCACCGATGTAATATAGGTTTTCCGCTTTCAGACAGTTAGCTGAACGAACAGTCAGTTCCAAATCATCTACTGGTCTCAGCAGAATTGGATCGACTTCGTCTTCATCTTCCATCTCCTCAGGCTCTTTATCTGCTTCAAGGTCAACGAAAGAGGTCAACTGATTCTGCAGAATAGTAGCTGAGCGGCGGATACACTCTTCAGGATCAATGGTACCGTTTGATTCGATATCAATAATCAGTTTATCTAAATCGGTGCGCTGCTCTACACGTGCGCTCTCAACAACGTAGGCCACACGTGTAACCGGGCTAAACGTAGCATCCAGCTGCAGAGTACCAATCGAGTGAGTCTCGCTGTCCAGATCACGGGTTGCCGCTGATTCATAACCGCGGCCCTGTGCAACCTTGATAGACATATTGAGCTTGCCCTTAGTATTAAGGCTAGCAATCAAATGCTCAGGGTTAGCAATCTCAACATCGTGATCCAGCTGGATATCACCAGCAACAACAGGACCCGCACCAGACTTGTTCAGGGTCAGTGTCGCTTCGTCGCGACCGTGCATTGATACAGCAACACCTTTAAGGTTCAGAAGAATATCAATAACATCTTCTTGAACACCTTCGATAGTGCTGTATTCGTGCTGAACGCCATCAATGCTGACTTCAACAATAGCTGCGCCAGGCATAGAGGATAGTAGAATACGACGCAGGGAATTACCCAACGTGTGTCCAAAACCACGCTCAAAAGGTTCTAAAACAACCTTTGCGTGGTTGGCGCTGACTTCCTCAACCTGAATATGTTTTGGAGTTAAAAACTCTGTAACTGGACGTGTCATGCTTAACCCTATAAATAAAAACGGTTACTTAGAATAAAGCTCAACAATCAAACTTTCGTTGATTTCAGCTGGCAACTCACCACGCTCAGGAACAGACTTGAACTCACCAGACATCTTGCCGGAGTCAACTTGTACCCACTCAGGCATGCCACGTTGTGCAGCAACATCCAGAGCTGATTTAATACGCAGCTGATTTTTAGCTTTTTCACGTACAGCTACCACATCACCCGCTTTGATCTTGAAAGAAGGGATGTTTACAGTTTCACCGTTTACAGTGATGCTTTTGTGAGAAACCAACTGACGTGCTTCAGCACGTGTGGCGCCAAAACCCATACGATAAACAACGTTATCTAAACGGATCTCAAGCAGCTGCAACAGGGTTTCACCAGTCGCGCCGGTCAGGCGAGCAGCTTCTTTATAGTAGTTACGGAATTGCTTCTCAAGAACGCCATACAAACGACGAACTTTTTGCTTTTCACGCAGCTGCAGACCGTAGTCTGACAAACGGCTTCTTCTTGCGCCGTGAACACCTGGAATAGTGTCTGCTTTACATTTTGAATCAAGAGGGCGTACGCCACTCTTCAAAAATAAATCTGTTCCTTCACGACGTGAAAGCTTACAGGTTGGACCTAAATAGCGAGCCATGTGATCGTCTCCTGATTACACGCGACGTTTCTTGGGAGGACGGCAACCGTTATGTGGAATCGGTGTTACGTCCGTAATGCTGTTGATTTTAAAACCGCATGAATTCAATGCACGAACCGCTGATTCACGGCCAGGGCCAGGGCCCTTTACATTAACATCCAGGTTTTTCAAACCATATTCTGCAGCGGCAGCATTGCCAGCCCGTTCGGCTGCAACCTGAGCGGCGAAAGGCGTACTCTTACGAGAACCACGGAAACCAGATCCACCGGAAGTGGCCCAGCTCAGAGCGTTGCCCTGGCGGTCAGTAAGGGTAATGATGGTATTGTTGAATGACGCGTGGATGTGCGCCATGCCATCAACAACGGTCCGCTTTACCTTTTTAGTTTTACGTGCTGGCTTTGCCATACTTTTCTATCCTGTTAATTCAATAACCGAGTACGGTAACAAGTGTTACTTACGGATCGGTTTAATTGGACCTTTACGTGTTCTTGCGTTTGTTTTGGTGCGCTGACCGTTTACGGGCAGACCACGACGATGACGAATGCCACGGTAACAACCGAGATCCATCAGACGCTTAATATTCATTGACACTTCACGACGCAAATCACCTTCAACCGAAAGGCTGGTGACTTCACCACGGATTGCGTCTAGCTGGTCTTCAGTCAGACTGCCGATTTTATCAGTCGGCTCAACGCCTACCGTTTTACAGATTTTGCCAGCAGTTGTTCTGCCTACACCGTAGATGTAGGTCAGTGAAATCACTGCGTGCTTATTATCTGGTATGTTAACGCCTGCTATACGGGCCATTCAGCTAACTCCAATTCTCACATCTGGCTGGTTATCTAATCACCCAACCTATTTATTTAAATAAATGCTAACCACGAAGGGCGCAAAAGAATACCCCTTGCCTGACCATAAATCAAGCAATTAAGATTCCAATGCGGTAATTCGTAGTATTAAATGCTTTAACCTTGACGCTGCTTGTGTCGTGGCTCTGCATTGCAGATAACCCGAACAACACCGTTACGTTTAACTATCTTACAGTTACGGCAGATTTTTTTTACAGATGCACGGACTTTCATTTCAATCTCCAAAAATTATTTAGCGCAACAGGCCGCTGCCGCCATATCCGCCTTTCATGCCGGATTTCTTGGTCAGCGACTCGTATTGGTGTGACGTCAGGTGCGATTGAACCTGGGATATAAAGTCCATTGTCACAACCACCACAATCAAAATTGAGGTACCACCAAAATAGAACGGCACGTTGGCGGTACTAATCAATAACAAGGGCAGCAGAGATACAATCGTTATGTAAATGCCACCAAATAATGTTAACCGGGTCATCACGCCATCAATAAACTTAGCGGAATGTTCCCCTGGTCGAATACCCGGGATAAAGGCACCCGATTTTTTCAGGTTATCGGCCACTTCACGCGGGTTAAACATCAACGCCGTGTAGAAATAGCAGAAGAAAATAATCAATGCTGCAAACAAAATAACGTACAACGGCTGACCCGGTGCAATTAACAAGGCAGCTTCTTGCAACCAACCCATGCCCTCGCTTTCACCAAACCACTGACCAACCGAAGCAGGGAACAGCAGCAAACTTGATGCGAAGATAGGTGGAATCACACCCGCCATATTAACCTTTAAAGGCAAATGGCTGGTCTGTGCAGCAAACATCTTCTTACCTTGCTGACGCTGAGCATAGTTGATCGTTATACGGCGTTGGCCGCGTTCAACAAATACCACGAAAGCAACGGTTGCAACAGCTAGTGCGGCAACTGCCAGCAATAACAGAATGTTAATATCACCCTGTCGTGCAGACTCGAAAGACTGACCAATTGCACCAGGCAAACCGGCGACGATACTGGCAAAAATCAACAGCGAAATACCGTTACCAATGCCACGTTCCGTAATTTGCTCGCCGAGCCACATCAAGAACACTGCACCGGCTACAAAAGATGATACCGCTACAACGTAAAAGCTGAAGTTCGCGCCAAAGGTAATGCCTTGACTCGCCAGACCAACCGCTAGGCCAATAGCCTGAACCGTTGCCAGCACTACCGTACCATAACGCGTATATTGGCTAATCTTGCGTCGACCCGCCTCACCTTCTTTTTTCAGCTGTTCCAAATGTGGAACCACCGCCGTCATCAACTGCATGATGATGGACGCTGAAATGTACGGCATGATGCCAAGCGCAAAAATACTCATGCGCTCCAGTGCACCACCAGAGAACATATTAAACAGGCTTAGAATGGTACCCTGGTTTTGCTCAAACAATTGCGCCAAACGATCCGGGTTAATACCCGGAACAGGAATGTGAGCACCGATACGATAAACAATGATTGCCAGCAACACAAAGCGTAAACGACGCCAAAGTTCTGACAATCCTGCTTGTGCACCTGTAGCAGCAGTACCTTTCTTTGCCATTTAGTCCTCGACTTTCCCGCCAGCAGCTTCGATCGCCGCTTTGGCGCCCTTAGATGCTTTGATACCTTTCAGGGTAACGGCTTTAGTGATCTCGCCAGAAAGCATCACTTTAACTGTCTTGATGTTGTCAGTAACGATGTTTGCTTCTTTCAAGGCAACCAGATCAATCACATCAGCGTTAACAAGAGACAGCTCGCTAAGGCGAACTTCAGCTGCATAACGTGAGCTACGTGAAGTGAAACCAAACTTAGGCAAACGACGCTGCAAAGGCTGTTGTCCGCCTTCGAAACCTGGCTTAACACCACCACCGGAACGTGATTTCTGACCTTTGTGACCACGGCCACAGGTTTTACCCGTTCCACTACCAATACCACGACCAACACGCTTGGCAGATGGTTTTGAACCCTCTGCAGGGCTAAGACTATTCAAACGCATGCTATTCTCCTACCACGCTAACCATGTAGTTAACTTTGTTGATCATGCCACGAACAGCAGGCGTATCTTCGAGTTCAACTACTTGACGAATCCGACTTAAACCCAAGCCACGAACAGTCTCTCTATGCTTAGGAAGACGACCAATCGTGCTGCGTGTCAGAGTAACTTTAATTCGTTTCTTTTCTGTCATGACCGCTTACCCTGTAATCTCTTCTACAGATTTACCGCGTTTTGCTGCGATATCTTCTGGAGATTTCATTTGCTTCAGACCATTGAAAGTTGCACGTACCACGTTTACAGGAGTGGTTGAACCGTAGCACTTGGCCAGAACGTTCTGTACACCTGCCAGTTCAAGAACCGCACGCATCGCACCACCAGCAATAATACCGGTACCTTCTGAAGCGGGCTGCATGTAAACCTTGGATGCACCGTGGCTAGCTTTGATTGGGTATTGCAGAGTCGTGCCGTCAAGATCTACAGAGATCATGTTACGACGCGCTGCTTCCATTGCTTTTTGAATAGCAACAGGCACTTCACGTGCTTTACCGCGACCAAAACCAACGCGACCTTTACCATCACCAACCACTGTCAGGGCTGTGAAACCAAAGATGCGACCACCTTTAACTACTTTTGCTACACGGTTTACCTGAACCAGTTTTTCCTGCAGGTCACCGTTTGCTTGATCGTTATTCGCCATGATAACCCCTTAGAATTCCAGGCCGCCTTCGCGGGCCGCTTCAGCCAGTGCTTTAACACGGCCGTGATATTTATAACCAGCACGGTCAAAAGCTACACGAGTGATACCTGCTGCTTTAGCACGTTCAGCAATCAACGCACCAATTTTGGAAGCTGCATCAATATTGCTGGTAGCGCCTTCACGTAGATCTTTCTCTACGGTTGAAGCGCTTGCTAAAACCACACCACCACAAGGTGCAATGACTTGAGCATAAATGTGACGTGGCGTGCGGTTAACCGTCAGACGGTTTTCACCCAGTTCACGAATTTTATGACGCGCTTTAAGGCCACGACGTACACGTAATTGTTTCTTTTCGCTCATGATGCTACCTATTTCTTCTTGGCTTCTTTACGACGCACCTGTTCGCCAGCATAACGAACACCCTTACCTTTATAAGGCTCTGGTGGACGGAATGCGCGAATTTCTGCGGCGACTTGACCAATCATCTGTTTATCAACACCGCGCAGGATGACTTCAGTTACCGATGGTGTTTCAGCAGAAATACCTTCTGGCAACTGGTAATCAACAGGGTGAGAGAAACCCAAACTTAGGTTCAACACATTGCCCTGTACTTTGGCACGATAACCAACACCTTGTAGCTCAAGTTTCTTTTCAAAACCATTGCTAACACCCATTACCATGTTGTTAACCAACGCGCGGGTGGTGCCGGACATTGCACGAGACTCTTTGCTGCTGTTAAGCGCTGCAAAGCGTAAAGTGCCTTCTTCTTGTTTGACTTCTACGGCTGGATGCACGTCCATGCTCAGTGAGCCTTTACTTCCTTTAACAGAAAGTGTTTGACCACTTTGCGTAATTTCTACGCCGGACGGCAAGTTAACCGGATTATTAGCAACCCTAGACATAGCCTTTTCCTAGAAAACCGTACAAATAATTTCACCGCCAATGCCTGCTGCTTGAGCAGACTTGCCAGTCATAACACCTTGAGAAGTAGAAACGATGGAGATACCCAGGCCGTTTCGTACTTTTGGCAAATCACCTTTGCCTTTGTATACACGCTGACTCGGACGGCTGGCGCGTTGAATTTCTTCAATTACGGGCTTACCTTCAAAGTATTTAAGCTCAATGCTCAGCGTTGGCTTAGCTTCGTCACTGTCAACACTAAAGCCAGTGATAAAACCTTCGCTCTCCAGTACTTTAGCTACTGAAACCTTCATGTTTGATGAAGGCATGCTAACGGAGGGCTTAGCCGCCATCTGTCCGTTACGAACACGAGTAATCATGTCCGAAATTGTATCTTGCATGCTCATATTAAGCGCGCTCCTAAATTAAATCTTTGATTACCAGCTGGACTTTTTAAGGCCCGCGAT
>Ga0209395_1007383_pt1 | contig 11576 bp, 10 predicted proteins | sample GOMGulsemesocosm_3_FD_184635 | JGI IMG/M metagenome (GOLD analysis project Ga0209395, IMG submission 184635) | Methane-oxidizing microbial communities from mesocosms in the Gulf of Mexico - GOM9D Gulf of Mexico (SPAdes) (version 2) | ecosystem: Environmental > Aquatic > Marine > Cold seeps... | reverse complement strand
GGGATGATGACATGGGGGGCAGTCTAGCAGTTGGTCTTATCTATATCAAAATATTTTGATATAGATTGCCTCCATGGATGGAGGTATACCCGGCTGACAGGATGTCAGAGGAGGGTATGGGTGGTACTTGTGACGTGTTATGCCGAAGTCGCACTATGATTTTCTACGATATTTGGGCATGGGTGGCCTAGAGCGACAGGACATGAATGCCGAGTTGTGATCGGAGCGCCTTTCGGTTCTCGTACCTCTATAGTCGAGGGCTCTCCGGTTGGGTGATGGCACTTGGCAGGAGTCCAGCCTCAGGTATTCCTGTGGATAACTCTCCATTCTCATTCAGGTCAGGAAAGACAAATCCTCAAGTGCCAAAGCATGGTGCGCAACTTGTCAGCGCTCGAGAATATCCTAGGCTCAACATATACAATTCATTGAGAACGTCAGTGCCGAGGGAGATATGTACCAACACTATCCGTCGCAACCGAAATTTTTGTCTGCGTTACTTGTCGTCCTCATCCAAAGCCAAACCTGCAACGCAAGTATTCAGGAAATCGAGGCGAGAATTGAAGCCATTGAAGCCGAGCTTGCCTTACTCAAAGCAGAGCTCAAAAACGAAGCCCATTCGAAAACTGTAATTAAAAACGCGGATGACATACAACACACCGCGTCGCTGGGATTCTTTGGTTCGTTCAAAACCTCTATCAATCAGATTGAAGACGACGAGGCTATTTCGCAAAATGGTGTAAGTTTTCGCGATAACTCTTCATCTATAGGCATCAATGCTGAATATTCAAACAAGGTCTTAGAGGTCTACTACAAGTCTCTGCTCACCAATCGAACGGATGGCATATTCTCAGGAGGGAATGCTCAAACAAAATTCAACTTCGCTGGAGTGAGAGGTGAATTTGGCGATTTAAAGATAGGCATTGTTTCGCTGCCCTATAAATTACCCTCCCTGATGATTGATCCTTTTTATGACACATCCGCCGCCGCCCTGGGAGCTCAGGCCGGGAAAGATGGTAGCTTAGACGGCGTCTCCTTTGGCGAATCACTGTTTGGTATGGGTTTTTCCAAAAACGCCATTGTCTATAAGAGCCCGTCCCTGGGTCGCTTGACGGTAGACGTTGCCACTATAATAGACGATGACGACACAGATGATCACGGCTATAACTTGGGCTTTACTTACCGATCAGACACGTTCATAAGTGGTCTTCAACACCATATCCTCGGTGGTACCGGCACCATAGCATTCGCGGATCGAGACAATAACGATTTGTCTTTCCTGCAGGGAAACGCCACCCGTCTGTGGATGCAATTAATAGTCGGCGACGCTCGATGGGGCTTCTCTGCCGAGAATGTGGACTACGATACAGTCCTGCTTTCAGAGGATGAGCGTCACTATTATCTTTCTCTGCGCTATAACCTAAACCCAGACTGGGAATTGATGGCCAGCATTGGCGATAGCGACAAGGATAATCCAAATGCCTTGGAAGACACGCGCGTTGGCCAATCTTATACTGCAGCTGCCTACTATAATTTGATGCCTAACGTGAGACTGTATGGCTTATACGCAATGCACAATCGAGAAAACGCCCTGTTGGATGATCGGCAGATATTCTCTCTGGGTGTCGACTTCCGCTTTAGCTATACAAATGTTTTTCGACCTTGAATTACAAATTGGAAAAAACGCCTTCCAAATCTTTCATGTTGATGGGTTTGTGTACAAGATGAGTCATCCCTGCCTCGGTGCAACGTTTTTCTATGTCGCCAATCACATGGGCAGTTAGTGCTATAATTGTGGGTTTTCGAACACCCTCTAAGGATAGGATTTTTTGACTCGCCTCAAATCCGTCCATGACTGGCATCTCACAATCCATGAAGATTACATCATATTCTTTCGCAGAAGCCTTATCCAATGCTTCCCTGCCATTGTTTGCCACACTGGCCTTCAGGTTAAACTTACGTAACATGCCAAGAAGCACTTTCTGATTGACCACATTGTCATCAGCTAGCAAGATTGTGAAATCATAATCCCGCTTTATGGGGACGCTTCTTGGTAAAGCTCCTTCCCTATGTTTCTGATAAAGTAGCGCGATAAGTTGTTCAGAAAGCTCCTCGCCCGACACAGAACTATCACAGAGGTTTAAGCGCCTATCCCAAAGTGCATCCCTTGGAATATCCGACTTGTCTCCATATACGATCAGCACCATTGCCTGGCTATCAGGAAGATCTGGAACGGCATTGTTGTGGGTTTTTAATTCGGATTGTCGATCTCGGAAGACAACAATCACATCATAAGAACAGAATAGGTTTTCTAATTCATTCTGTTCTATGTCGTTTTCGTTTTCAATAATCACACTGTACTGATTGGAAAAAACCTCCAACTCCTTACTGCGCTGGTTATCACTACCCATCACCAATATTCTAGACCCTTTGATCAGATTAACCTTAGTCGATACGTCTCTTGAGGGAGGCTCCTCTGGACTTACCTCCACCGGTAATTCGCTAATAAAAATAGTCCCTTTGTTTTTCACGCTTTGCGCATGAATGTTACCGTCCATTTGTTCAATCAGTGCTTTTATAATGGACAAGCCCAACCCGGATCCTCCGTATTTTCGTGTCGTTGACACATCGGCCTGTGTGAACTTATCAAACATGCTGGACAAATAATCCGCATCAATACCGATCCCAGTGTCCTCGACGGAAACACACAAACTGAAACGCCCTTCATTATTTATGATGGAAGAAATAGAAACTATTATATAACCGCTATTAGTGAACTTCATCGCATTGCTCAACAAATTAAATACAATCTGCCGCAAGCGCACTTCATCGCCTAATAGATGAGTGGATGTGCCTGGGTATATTTGAAAATAAAGTGGAATGTTTTTCTCTCTGGTTGCTGCCAAGAAAGACAGCATTGTCTCACGAATGGATGTTTCTGCATTGTAAGGTTGATGCTCAAATTCTAGTTTTCCTTCCCTGAATTTTGCCAAGTCCAAAATATCATTAATGAGAGCGAGCAATACTTTTCCAGAACTTATGATGGTGTGGGTATAACTTCGTTGCTCGTCATTTTGCTCGGTGCTTTCCAATAATTCAGCCATGCCAATCACCCCGTTAAGAGGGGTTCGCAATTCATGACTCATGGTGGAGAGAAACTCCCCTTTGGACTTCTCACTAGCCTCGGCCTGGTCCTTGGCAATCAAAAGCGCTCGACTCAGTATTCTAAAATGCAACACGCTGTATACTAATCCTGCGGTCGCAATGCCCATGACAATGGCCACAAAATAAAGCAATCGTTCTGAAACGCTCTGCCAGCCCTCTAAGGGTACGGCCGCTATCTGCCAACTGCCAAAGGGCAGGGTGATGCTGACCAACACGGGGGATTGACTGAATACGCGCTCATCGCCGTGAAATACGCCTCCCTCTGCGCCCTTGCCATCTTTTCCTCGTATGGCAATGCGGGTATCAATCAGGGGGTTTCGCCGCAATATATCAGCAATTATGCTTTTAACATCCATCAGAATGGTCGCCAAGCCCCAGAAGGACTCTTCACCATCGCGATAGATATAGATAGGCAACCTTCCGATCACAGCATTGCCACCCTGAAGTAAATCGACTGGACCCGCTAAACGAAACTCTCGGTTTTCAATAGCCTCGCGCACCGGCCCGAAACGTGCGGGGTCAATTTTAAGATCGTGGCCGATGATGGCCTTGTTCGGCTCATAGGGGTAGACATAGGTCACAACAGCGTCGGGAGCCAATTGCAGACTCATCACATAAGGCCGTTCAGCCATTAACGCACGGGCATAATTTTCAAAGGTCTGATCGTCAAAAGATGTGGTAGCCTGAACAAATGCAGACAAACCCTGAACCATCAGCAGGCGCTGGTTCATTTCGGATTCCAGATTAGCCCTGACCTGACTGGCTCTACCCTGGATATTGTAAAGGGTTTGCTGGTGGGACAACGAGGCGCGAGTATCGACATAACCCCAGCCGGCTAGAAGTGTCATAGCGCCAATTAACAGACTGAAGCCTATAGAAAGCCACTCTTGTTTCAATGAATGCCCCGCCTGTAAAGGTAATCAACAACAGCTCAAGCATAGCATCTCATTGGACTCTTACTAGTTATAGACAATACCTATCACACGCTGCATTAGGAGAATGAAAATGAAATCAACAAACCCAAAACTAGTCATCTTGTTGGTTCTGGTCATCGCCCTTGTCGGCTATTCAAAAATAAGTAACCCACACAAAAAATACAGTCAGCAGGCGTTTTGGGTGTCGGCCACTGTTGATGATGTTTACGCCATCCCCAGTGAGGCGTTGTTGCCGGGCAATAAGAATGGGCCGGTGTTGTTGTGGGCGGCGACTACGACAACTGACCCTGAGGTGATTGCTGCGTTGGTGGCGCGCGGGGCGGGTATTAACGAGCAGGATGCGGGGATTATTTTTTCGGGTACGCCCTTAAGTGCGGCGGCGGGTTTTAATACCAACCCTTTGATCATTGATGAGCTGATTAAGTTAGGCGCGGAGATAGGTAAGGTGGTGGGCACGCAGGATAAAACGGCGCTGATTATTGCGGCTGAAATCAATCCGGTTGCGGCGATTGTTGAGCGCCTTATTAATAACGGTGCCGATACGGCCTACCGAGATTTGACAGGGCGCAATGCCTTGGAGCAGGCGATAAAGTTTAAAAATGAATCGGTGTTGGGTGTGTTGAGGACGCACACTCGGTAGTTTAAGCAGGTTGTTATGGGACGAGACATTCGTCCGAGTTATTAAAAGGCCGCGACTTGGTAAGAGGCGCGGCCTTTTTTGTTAAGCTGCTGGCCCTTCATTGGGCGACGGCGTCTTTCATTGAGCTGCAGGCGCTTGGCCATTACGAGAGGCGTTGAGTTTTTCGTGTAGTATGGAATTCTGAATTACGTGGCTGTGCGGCGCGCGGCTGGATAGTGACTGACTTCAATAGGACTGTTATGCAATATTCAAAACTGGGCCACAGCAATCTCTCTGTGTCCCGCGTGTGCTTGGGCACCATGACTTGGGGTACGCAGAATAATCAGCAGGATGTGAACGAGCAGATGGCGCACGCGCTGGGTTGTGGGGTGAATTTTGTCGACACGGCTGAGATGTATTCGATTCCGCCGACACCCGAGAGCTATGGTGCCACCGAGACGTTGATTGGCCATTGGAACGCGGCCAACCCGAGTCGACGTGATGAGTATATACTGGCGAGTAAAATTGCCGGTGTGGGCCTGGCGTGGATTCGAGACGGCAGTGCAATATCCGGCGAGACGGTGTTGCAGGCGATTGATGCCTCCTTGGCGCGCTTGCAAACCGACTACATCGATTTGTATCAGCTGCACTGGCCCAACCGTACGTCTCCGCATTTTGGCAAACACGCCCCCGGCGCGATTTCTTTTACCGATGTGGATACAGCCGCCCACTCGGTGCAGATGTTGGAAATTTTACAGGCGCTGGATGAGGCGGTTAAGTGTGGCAAGATCCGCCACTTTGGTTTGTCGGACGATACGCCTTGGGGGGTGAGTGAATACCTTCGCCTGAGCGAGAAACACAATCTGACTCGGGTGACGTCGATACAGAATGAATTCAATCTTCTGCACGCCAAAGATTGGCCCTACATGATTGAGCAGTGTGTTCACGAAGATGTCGCCTACCTGCCTTGGTCGCCACTGGCTTCGGGTGTCTTATCTGGTAAATACTTGAACGGTGCCCGGCCAGAGGGCAGTCGCTGGAGTATGTCGGCGCGCAATGGTTTCTTCCGCGACACAGCCCCTGTGCACGAGGCGACCCAAGCCTATGTTGATCTCGCTAAGAAACACGGGGTAACCCCAGCTCAGCTGGCGTTGGGCTGGGTGGATCAGGTGGATGGCGTGACATCAACCATTATTGGCGCAACGTCCATGGCGCAGTTAAAAGACGACCTGAGTGTGTTTGAGAAACCGCTTAGCAAGGAGCTGTTGGAAGAGGTGGGCGAGCTGTGGAAGCGTTACCCAATGCCCTTTTAATCTGGCGGCACGGAATAAAAAAGCCGGGACTCTTCATAAGAGTCCAGGCTTTTTACATCAAGGCTATAAAGGAACGTTAAACCCGAACCTCAACTCCCTGCTCAGCCATAAACGCTTTGGCTTCGGGCACTGTGTACTCGCCAAAGTGGAAGATGCTCGCGGCCAGTACGGCGTCGGCCTTGCCTTCGATCACGCCGTCTACCAAGTGCTGCAAATTACCCACGCCACCTGAGGCAATCACGGGGATGGTGACGGCTTCGGATACCGCGCGGGTTAGTCCTAAGTCAAAACCCTTCTTGGTGCCGTCGCCGTCCATGCTGGTCAGCAGGATTTCACCGGCGCCATAGTCGGCCATTTTGGCGGCCCACTCGACGGCGTTGATACCAGTGGGTTTGCGACCGCCGTGGGTGAAAATCTCCCAGCGATCACTGCCATCTTCTGTCTCGACTTTCTTGGCATCGATGGCGACAACGATACATTGGGCGCCAAAGCGCTCGGAGGCTTCACGCACGAACTCTGGGTTGGTGACGGCCGCCGAGTTGATGCCGACCTTGTCAGCACCGGCGTTGAGCATGGTGCGTATGTCATCCACGGTGCGAATACCGCCGCCTACTGTTAAGGGGATAAACACCTCGGCGGCAATCCTCTCGACCGTGTGCACGGTGGTATCACGGCCCTCATGGGTGGCGGTGATGTCGAGGAAGGTGATTTCGTCGGCGCCCTGCTCGTTGTAGCGCTTGGCGACTTCTACTGGATCGCCCGCATCGCGGATATCAACGAAGTTAACGCCTTTGACCACACGGCCGTTTTCGACGTCTAAACAGGGAATAATGCGTTTTGCGAGTGCCATAAAGCGAGTGCCAGCGATATTAGAAAGGCCGCAATTGTAGCTTATTCGAGGATTAAAGTTCAGGGGGGAAATAGGCGAGAATGTCACCTGGCAGTAACGAATGTGCTTTATGTTATTGATTTTCCTAGAAAATGGCCGTTAATAACAATAGGCATGTTTTAATTGTGGCCTGTCTATAGATGTTGTGTAAGTAGCTGTTTGTTTAGGAGAGATGATCGATGGTTGAGACCAGCGGTGTGGAGTTGCGCAGTGACCCGCGTTTTAATGTTGATATCAGTGGCCGGGCGCAAATGCGAGAGTCGGTTTACGATGTGCGCCTGACGAACCTGTCGCAGTCGGGGTTACAGCTCGAATGTGATGACCGCTTAGGCTCACAGCTGAGCAAGGTATCGCCGCCGCATGGGGCAGAGGGCTCCTGTGCACTGGAGGTTTCATTTCATGTGGCGATTGGCGGCTCGCGCCAGCAACCGGTGAGTGTGCAGTGTGAGGTTGTTTATAGGCGGCGCCTGGCGCATGAGCGATATGTATTGGGCTGTGGTCTGGCGGGTGTTGAGTTGCCAGAAGAGTCGGCGCTGGAGGAATACCTCGAGAGCTTTCCCCGCCAACAGAGCCTCTTTTGAGCAGCGGCTTGTTGCCAGTGCCCGCTCTGTTGAGCCTTGGCAGGCACAGCCCAAGTTGCCCGTATAGCATGGAAGCATTGTAATGAAGGAGGAGAGCTTAAAGGAACTAAGGCAGAGTCAGCGCTACCGAGTCGACCTTCAGGCTTGGGCTGGTACGAGTAGCCCTGATCGGGCGGAGTACCCAGTAAGGCTGGTGAATATATCCCAGTCTGGCCTGCAAATGCAGTGTGATTATTCGCTGCTGCAGGCGTCTATGCCAAATGATCTAGGCCGTAATGCGTCCCAGCGGATAGATATTACTGTGCGCTTAACGTTGCCAATTCAAACACCAGCCGCAGAAATGATTATAGGTGCGCAGCTGGTGTACAGTCGCCGATTGCCCAAGGGCCGCTTTTTAATCGGTTGTGTGTTTACGCAACTGGCGACGGCTGACGCAGAGTCTCTGTCTGTGTACCTCGCCCAACACGCTAGGCCCTGCTAAGGATCACCCGCTGCACTGATCGGCGCGCATAAAAAAGCCCCGCAGTGCGGGGCTTAATAACCTACTGGTGAGACGACCCTTTGGAGGGCTAGGCCTTTCCGTCCCAATTTAAGAAATTCTGCAGCAGTTGCAGGCCATGGGTGTGGCTCTTTTCTGGGTGGAACTGTACGGCGAACAAGTTATCGCGGTTGAGCGCGACGTCGAAGTCCAAACCGTAGTGACAGCGACCCATCACCTCGCGCGCCTGTGCCGCTTTGGCGTAGAAGCTGTGGACAAAATAGAAGCGACTCTTGTCTTCGATCTTATCCCATAGGGGGTGCGCCTGAACCTGCTCAACTTGGTTCCAGCCCATGTGCGGGACTTTTAAAACTTCTCCGGCAGCTGGGCCCTGTGTCTCAGCGAGGCCTTTGCCGAAGAACTTCACCTCACCATCAAACTGCTTTAAGCAGTCAATGCCGTTGTTCTCTTCGCTGTGGTTCATCAGGGCCTGCATGCCCACGCAAATACCCAACACGGGTTTGCCTGATGCAATCAGACTGGGTACGAGGGTATTGAAATCTAAGCGATTGATCTCGGCCATGCAGTCGCGAATGGCGCCGACACCTGGGAAAATCACACGGTCTGCGGCTTCGATCTCAGCCTTATCGGCGGTGATCATGACATCGGTGTTGCTGCTAACGTGCTCAAGGGCACTGGCCACCGAGTGCAGGTTGCCCATGCCGTAGTCGATTACCGCTACACGGCTTTTACTCATAGTGATTCTCAAACATAAATTATGTGCAGGTAAAAAGTATTAGGTAGCGTTTATAGCGTCACGAGAGCAGTCGCTATAGAGGGCGCTCTAAAGGGTGCCTTTAGTGGAGGGCATCATACCCGCCATCCGTGGGTCTTCTTCCAGCGCCATACGCAGGGCGCGGCCAAAGGCTTTAAACACGGTTTCAATCTGGTGATGAACATTGAAGCCGCGCAGGCAGTCAATGTGCAGGGTCACCTGGGCGTGGTTTACAAAACCCTGAAAGAACTCCCAAAACAGCTCGGTATCAAAGTTGCCGACACGTTTTTGGGTGAAGGGAATATCCATGATCAGGCCTGGACGACCAGAAAAGTCGATCACTACGCGTGACAGGGCTTCATCGAGTGGCACATAGGCGTGGCCATAACGGCGGATGCCTTTCTTATCGCCAACGGCCTGGGCAATGGCCTGACCAATGGTGATGCCGATGTCTTCCGCTGAGTGGTGATCATCTATGTCGGTATCGCCCTTACAGAAGATATCCATGTCGATCATGCCGTGACGCGCGATTTGATCCATCATGTGCTCAAGGAAAGGCACACCCGTATCAAAGGTTCCCTTGCCCGTACCGTCGAGATTTACCTCGGCGGTGATTTGGGTTTCGAGTGTGTCGCGGCTAACTTTTGCGGTGCGTTCCGCCATGTGCGTCTCCGAATATGATCGAGCCAGTGTATTTGGCTAAGGCTTTACTGAGCCCAACATTATATCGGCTTGCGACGCCCTTGGGCCAGTTTTGCCGCGTTTAGGAGGTGTCTTATTAAGTCTTTGATTAAATAAAGAACAATAAGCAGCGTGGTTGATTTGACAATAGTTGCTCGCGCATTAGTTGCTTGATCCATTAATTGTCTCGATCGATAGGCCGTGCTTGATTAACGTGATCCAGAGGTATTTTAGCTGATAACAGTTTTCATCCACCCTTGTGTTGTTATATCATAACAAAATGAATTGGATTTACTCACTCAATTACTCGCGGATTAACCACGCCCTTGCCGACGCTCGCCGTCTGGTCATGGTGTTGGTCGCGTGTATGTTGTTGGCGCAGACGGTTGAAGCGAGTCACGACCACAGCGTTAGCAGCGAACTAGAGTCATGCCCCATTTGTTTGCAATGGGGCAGTGGCGATGTGGATCTGGCGCCAAGTTTGTCAATTGGCAAAGCACCACAAGCCTCAAGTTTTGTCTCGCTAAGTTATAAATCGATTACCCCGCGCTCTACCTTTGTGCCGCAACAATTACGCGGCCCACCTGTCCACTGAGTTTCTCTCGCGGCCTGGCCGCACACCTGAGCCTGTTTGCGCTCAGATAATGTTGACCGGCGGCTAAGCGCTTTCGGTTGACCGCCTGTTATTCATCGCTACATGGCTAGGGTTAATAAAACACTGGTCGGCGGTGTGTGTGATTGAGTAAACCAATGAACAAATTTATCTCTAAAAGCAACAAAACCCTTCTAACTTCAGGCGCTGATCAAGCTGCGCCAAAGCTTGCGAGGTCGATTCAAAGCTTTGTCTCCAGCGCAGTTTTGTTAAGCCTTTGCAGTCAGGCCCAGGCTCAGGATGCGAGGGCACACCAAGAGCATCACGCCGGGATAGAGGAGGTCATCATCGAAGCCAGCCCACTGGGTAAGAGCCTGAGTGGCAACGCCGGTGCGGTCAGCGTGCTCAACGGTGATGAGCTGCGCAAAGAGGCCGCGGCTAGCCTCGGTGAGACGATTAAGAATCAGATGGGTGTCTCTAACAGTACCTTCGGCCCAGGTGTCGGTCAGCCGGTGATCCGCGGTCAGAGTGCTGGTCGAGTGAAGGTAACGCAGAACAACCTGAGTAACATGGACGCTTCAACCACCAGTAGCGACCACGCCAACGCAACTGAGGCGCTATTAGCCGACCAGGTTGAGATCCTTCGCGGTCCTGCGACCCTGCGTTTCGGCAGTGGCGCCATAGGCGGCGTGGTTAACGTCGTTGATAGCCGCATCCCGCGTGAAGCGAAACACGAGATTACCGGCGCTGCAGAGATGCGTTACAGCAGTGTGAACGATGGCAGCGCCACCGTTTTCCGCCTCGACGGCGGCAATGATCTGGCGAGTGGCAACAACTTCTCTTGGCACATCGATGGCCTCTACCGCTCGAGCAACGATCAGCAGATACCTGGTCTGGCCAACCCCGAAGATCCTGAGCACTCAAGTGTCGGTTTCGTTGACAATACGGACTCCAGAGCTAAGTCCGCTACCGCCGGTTTTGCTTGGTTTGGTGAGCAGGGCTCTATCGGTCTTAGCGTCAGCAAACTGGAAAGTAACTACGGTATTCCGGCCGGCGCCCACGAGCATCATGAGGAAGAGGGCCACGATGATCACGAGGAGGAAGGCCACGACGATCATGAGGAGGAAGGCCACGATGATCATGAGGAAGAAGGCCACGATGATCACGAGGAAGAAGAAGAGGTTGTGCGCATCGATATGGAGCAAACTCGCTACGACCTTAAGGCCGAGTTGAGCGAGCCGCTGTCGGGTTTTGAACAGCTGAGCTTCGGTCTTGCCTACACAGACTACCAGCACTCTGAGCTGGAAGGCGCGGAAGTGGGCACTCAGTTTGAGAACGATGCTTGGGAGACTCGTTTAGAGCTGACCCATAAAGAAATTGCCGGCTGGAATGGCCTGGTAGGTTTGCAACTTGCCGACAGCGACTTCTCCGCGGTGGGTGAAGAGGCCTTTGTACCGCCTTCAAATACTCAAAACACCGGTGTTTACTGGATTGCGGAAAAGTCTCTGGACGATTCCGATTACGGCGTGGTCTTGGAGACGGGTCTGCGCA
>Ga0209395_1007381_pt1 | contig 11578 bp, 16 predicted proteins | sample GOMGulsemesocosm_3_FD_184635 | JGI IMG/M metagenome (GOLD analysis project Ga0209395, IMG submission 184635) | Methane-oxidizing microbial communities from mesocosms in the Gulf of Mexico - GOM9D Gulf of Mexico (SPAdes) (version 2) | ecosystem: Environmental > Aquatic > Marine > Cold seeps... | reverse complement strand
TGATTTAAAGCATCGCTAATAATAGCGTCTTCAGGGCCTAATAAGGTTTCAAATAAGCCTGCATTGGCATCAAAACATGAAGAATATAAAATGGTATCTTCCATGCCTAAAAATTCGCTGAGCTTTTGTTCAAGTGTTTTGTGAATATCTTGCGTACCACAAATAAATCGAACCGACGCCATGCCAAATCCGTGCTCGTCTAAACCTTGTTTAGCCGCATCAATTAATGATGAGTTATTAGCTAAACCTAAGTAGTTATTGGCACAGAAGTTTATAACACTTTCACCGCTTGCTACTTTAATCGCAGGGTTTTGAGCTGTTGTAATAATACGTTCAGCTTTATATAAACCATCTTCTTTTACTTGATCTATTTGTGCGGTTAAGTTTGCGTAAAAACCTTGTGTAGATGAAGAGTCAGTCACGTTGATTCCTTAATTATTCATGGTCGATTAATGCTTCTATTATCAGCTTAGACGAAGATTCAAAAAAGTGACACTACGTGTTAATATGGTCTTTATTGTAGTGAATTTGACATGTTATTGTGTTGAAGTGTAACTATGTTGTGTTGAAAGTTGTGTTTAAGTTTTTAGAGGTGCCTTTTGCTAACAGAAAAAGATGAAGAGTTACTCGCTATTTTGCAAGTGAATGCACGTGCCAGTGTTTCAGATATTGCTCGGGCTACGGGAGTTTCTAGAACCGCTATCCAAAATCGGCTAAATAAACTCGAAAATAATAACGTTATCAAAGCCTATAGTGTGGTGTTGGGCAGCGAATATACCAACGATTTAATTTCAGCGAATGTATCTTTAAAAGTAAATCCCAACTTACGAACAAATATTTGTGTAATATTGAGAAAAGTACATCAAATTAGTCATATATATTCTATCAGCGGTGAATACGACTTATTAGTGACGATACAAGCCAGCACTTTAGAAAAACTAAGTGAAGTATTAAATATGGTATGTTCTACAGAAGGTGTAGAAAGGACAAACTCCTCGATAATTTTAGACACCATATTTGAACGTTAATAATTAACCTTACCTAAAAAATTGTAAAGAGAGTTTTAGTGAAATATCTTTTATCTTTGTTTTTATACCGAGTGCTTTTCTTGGTTTTACTTCCCGTGTTGTTAGTCGCGCTATTGGTTCGTTCTAAAAACCATCCTGAATATCGCCATCGTTTGGGTGAAAGGTTAGGTTTTATTTCAACTAAATTTCGTAAAAATGGTGTTGTGGTTCACGCTGCCAGTGTTGGTGAAGTTATTGCCCTAAAACCTTTTATTGAAAAAATACTGCTTACGCAACCCGAAACACCCTTAACCATCACCACTTTTACACCAACAGGCTCTGCACAAGTAATTAAGCTATTTGGTGATCGAGTACAGCATTGCTATTTACCTATTGATTCACTAATTTGCAGCACGTTATTTTTATCGCGCTTGTCACCTAAAGTTATGGTGTTTATGGAAACAGAGTTGTGGCCGAATCTAATCGCACAATGTAAAAGTAGAGGAATAAAGTTACTGTTAATTAATGGCCGTCTATCAGAAAAATCGGTGAAAAGTTACCGTAAAATCCATTGGTTAATTACTCCGTCATTGAATGCATTCGATCAAATTTTGACGCAAAGCCAAGAGAATCAAAATAACTTTATAGCGCTTGGTGGCGAGCCATCAAAATGTGAAATGTCGGGTAATTTGAAGTTTGATATTTCAGTTAGTGACAGTGTTTTACAAAAGAAAGATGAGCTTAGTTATTTTATTAATGATGACCGATTAGTTTGGGTTGTTGCAAGCACTCACATTGGCGACGAAGCCATTGCTTTACATGCGTTTAAGCAAATTAAAGAAAATTACCCCACTTTATTGTTGGTGATAGTACCACGTCACCCTGAACGTTTTAGTGACGTTGCTGAGCTGAGTAAAGCACAAGGCTTTAACACTCAACAACGTAGTGATAATCAGCCTGTAGAGGACAATACTTCGGTGTGGATACTAGACACCTTAGGTGAGTTATTACCTATGTGTGCTTTAGCTGATATTGTTACTATGGGGGGAAGTTTTAGTGATATTGGCGGACATAATCCGTTAGAGCCCGCTTTATTTAAAAAGCCTGTTATTGTGGGCAATAACATGAGTAACTTTACCGAGATTATGCAACAAATGTTAAGCGCGAACGCTGTGATTCAATTGGGTGCCGAGGTTAATGTTAATTATGTGAAGCCATTGAGTGATATGACTGATGAACTGCTGAGTGATTCAGACAAAAGAACAACACTGGGTGAAAAAGCTTATGATGTTGTTCTTCAAAACCAAGGAGCGAGTGATCGAACGCTTGCCCATTTAATTAAACTACTCGATTCGTAGGCAATAGTTCTGGGTAAAAGTCGTTAATCACTAGGTCGACTTTTTCTTGAACGAGCTCAACTGTAATACCTTTCATTAAATCTTTACCTTTAGGGCGTGCACTCAAAGGTAATTGCGTTATCGGTTTACTATATTGTTGTTCAATAATGGTGTGGTAACAACTAGCGACATATTTTTGGTATAAATATGGCCCGGTTCTTAATGGATTATTATATGCGTATAGTCCGATGACAGGAGTGCCTACTGTTACCGACATGTGGACGGTGTAAGAGTTTGGTGCAATAACCACATGAGCCAACTTTAATATACCGAGTAATTGTTTTAGGGATGTCTTTCCTACTAAGTTAATTACATCTGCATGAGTTTTTTTGTAGATATCATTGGCTAGTTCAGTTTCCCTAGCAGTAACACCACCACACAAAACAACTTTAAAGCCCTTCTTTTCAAGATATTCAGCCGTTTTTGCATACCCATCAATATGCCAGCTTTGTTTATTTTTACTCGCGGTCGGACAAATTACTGCAACAGGAATATATTGACCTAAAGTATGTACCACCCATTGTTCGTCGTTATCTGATAAAGGCATATTCCATTGAGGCTGACCGGCTGTTATGACCAAGTTATTAGAAAACTCCATAAACTCATCAAGTTTATGTTGTTTGTTGTTGATAAGTAGGCGTTTACCCTCAGAATCACGTAGCTTATTAACACCAATTTTAGTTTTAGCAGGAATAAAATAACTGACTAGATTAGCTTGTAGACCAGTTTGCATTTGCAATAATAATTGAAAAGAATGCCCTTTCATTTTACGTCTAAGAGCCGAATAGCCCTTCAAGCCGGCGGATTGGTCAAAAACAATAATATCGACCCTGTTTAACCCTTTTAATAATTCGGCTTCTTTTTTGCCGCATACCCAAGTGAATTGAGTATGAGGCCAGTGTTGCTGAATGTTTTGAACAACGGCAATGGTATGGCAAACGTCTTCTAAAGCAGATAAACGTAAAACACATAAATTTTTTGGCGCAGCTGATTGACCAAACATAAAGGATTAACCACAATAGACAAATATAATAATGTATTGGTCTATTATCTTGAACCCTAGCGCCATTGTAAAACCGAACAGTGAAAAAACTTACAAAAACAGAGAAGTATATTGTATATACAATGAAAGTGAGGCAATTGACTTTGTTCCTCAGTTTTTTGATGGTGAATTTTGGCAAGAAAAAGACGCCATTGTTGGCACAGCCCAAGGTCGTGGCACAACATGGTTTATTCAATATAACAATAAAGATTGGGTTTTACGTCACTATTATCGTGGCGGCATGATAGGTAAATTTAATAAAGATTCTTATATTTATACTGGTATGAGTAATACTCGCGCTGCTGCTGAGTTCGAGCTGCTTAAAAAAATGTATGCGCTTAACCTGCCAGTACCTAAACCTATTGCCTATCGTGTTATCAAAAAAGGATTATTTTATAAGGCGGATTTATTAACAGAACGGGTGTGTAACGCACAAGATTTGGTTTCACTATTGGAGAAACAATCAGTAGATGATGCTTTATGGAAAAGCATAGGGCAGGTGATTAAACAATTTCATCAACATAATGTATATCACCATGATTTAAACATTCACAATATATTAATTGATGATAAAAAAAATGTTTGGATTATAGATTTTGACCGCGGTGAAATTCGGGATAATGCCCAAGGGTGGAAGCAGGAAAATATCTCTAGGTTATTAAGATCGTTTAATAAGGAAAAAACTAAATTACCAAGCTTAAATTGGCAGAAAGCAGATTGGGATATTTTGTTAGCCGGCTATCAAGAGAAATAAAGATATACCTAAATTTAAGCTCATATATGAGCTTAAATTACCTAGCAACTTAATATAGTGAGTGACTAGGTACTTATATCAATCGGGTAATAATTATAGATTAAACTTGTTCTTTGCTTGCTTCTAAACGCATACGGTACATAGTACGAGCAGCAATAAACTCTTCTTTAGCTTCGTCACTAATATATGGTTGGATGATCACAAGGATTTTTAATACGCCTTGATAAAATACAGAGTCATTAATTTCAACGTTGTTGTTCTGAGTTTGATAAAAGCTTAACCAGAAAGTATTAACTAAGCGTAAAATACTAACAATATCAGGTAGGTCTTCATCGTCAAATTCCATCATGTCTGCTTTTTTAAGCGACAAGAGCAACTGGCTTACACGGTCAGCTATAAAATCTTGTACTTCAACATATTTAACATGCAGTAAAGGATTTTTAGCAAGTAGCACGGGTAAGTTACTGTAGAAAAAACGGAATTTCATCATCGCTTGAAATACCACGTCCATGTATAGAATGATGGCATCTAACGGTTTAACGTCTGGCGTTACTTCGGGCATAGTTTCAACTAGAAGATTACGAGCATATTCTTCATAAATCGACAGAATAATGTCTTCTTTATTTCGGAAATGATAATACAAGTTACCAGGGCTAATCCCTAGGTCTGCCGCAATATGATTCGTGGTAACATTCCGTTCACCTTGCTCATTAAATAAGGCGATACTGGCTTTAATAATTTTATCACGGGTTTTCATTAATACTGACTTCTTGAATAGCAAACTGATGATCTGGTTATATTACTACCAATTTTAGTGTGACGGAAAGCCTTTTCGAGTAAATACTTTAAGAATACCTATGTTGACATTGTCAAGATTAGGGTGCAGTGTGGGTATTCATTACCTATTAAAGGATAAAATTATGATAGAAAAATGGCATAAAATAGTAAAAAGTAGAAACCCAGAGTTATTAAATGATTTACTTGATCCTAGTGTAGTTCTACATTCGCCGGTCATTCACCGAGATATAGTGGGTGATAAAATGGTTAAGTTTTATTTAACGGCAGCGGTGCAAACATTTGTGAATGACACTTTTACTTATGTTAACGAATTTAAAAAAGAAAATGCCGTTGTTTTGGAGTTTACGACCGAAATTGACGGTATTTACGTTAATGGAATCGATATGATCACTTGGAATGATGATGGAAAGATTATTGATTTTAAAGTGATGGTTCGCCCAATGAAGGCGCTTAGCTTAATTAATGACCGTATGACGGAATTATTGGCAGCGATGCAAGCAAAAGCATAAAGTGGGTAGTTAAAGAGTTTTGTGTTTAGTTATAGAGCGGATTACAATAACTAAAAATATTTTAATAGTGATGTAATAATGCCAGTAAAAGCCATTTACCCAGGAACATTTGATCCGGTGACCAACGGTCATACGGATCTAATTGCACGTGCGAGCCGATTATTTTCTGAAGTTGTTGTTGGTGTTGCGTCTAGTCCAAGTAAAAAGCCCTGTTTTGATTTAGCACAGCGTGTTGAAATGATTGAGCAAGTAACAAAACATTTACCTAACGTTACCGTTGTGGGTTTTACCGGTCTTTTGGTTGATTTTGCTAAGCAACATGATGCGTCAGTATTAGTGCGTGGATTACGTGCGGTTTCAGATTTTGAATATGAATTTCAATTGGCCAACATGAATCGCCGATTGTCACCAGATTTGGAATCGGTATTTCTTACTCCGTCAGAAGAAAACTCATTTATATCTTCAACGTTAGTAAAAGAAGTTGCGCTGCATAATGGTGATGTAAGTCAGTTTGTTGATCCGATCATCAAAACAGCGCTTGATAAGGTGTTGAAACCTAAATAATTAGCGTTATTTAATTATTTCTGGCAAGTAGGGCAATACACTGAACTTCGGTTGGATTGCCTCACTTCTTCTAAAATAGTTTTACAGTTAACGCATTCTTTACCTGCTCTACCGTAAACTAATAGTTGTTGTGCAAAGTAACCTGGACGACCATCAGCTTGGGTAAAATCTTTAAGAGTTGTTCCACCTTGTAAAATGGCAGCAGCAAGGACTTCTTTGATGATATCGGTTAATTGGTCGAATTGTTTTTTTGTAATTTTTCCGGCTAGCTTGGTTGGCAGAATACCGGCTTTAAATAACGATTCATTGGCATAAATATTACCCACCCCAACAACTACCTGATTATTCATTAAAAATGTTTTGATTGGGACTTTTCTATTTTTAGCTTTTGTAAATAAATAACCATAAGTGAAATCATCACTTAATGGTTCAGGCCCTAACTTAGCCAGTAAACCTTGCTCATCAACGTGATCTTCAAACCATAATACCGCGCCAAATCGTCTTGGGTCATTTAAACGTAAGGCCTTGTTGTTGCTTAGCACTAAATCAAAATGATCGTGTTTTGCGATGGGGGTATTCGCCTCAATAACACGTATGGTGCCAGACATGCCTAAATGCAAAAGTAATGTCCCGTGTTTAAACTTGATCATTAAGTACTTTGAACGGCGTTCAACCGATTCAACTTGATGATTTATCATTTGTTGAACCGTTGTCGGTATCGGCCAACGTAACTTCGCATTACGAACAATCACTTTTGTTACGGATTGATTAAGGATATGTGGTTCGATACCTTGTCGGCATACTTCTACTTCGGGTAATTCAGGCATAGTTTTTCTTAGTGTTATAGTATTAAGCTTTTCATACGGTCATCAAAAGCCTGTGCAAATCGCTGTGCAGCTTTGGGGTCCATATTAAAATATAGTGACGGTTCAATTAACTCTGCTTCCATTAGTGCAAAACTATCCCCGTTCCTAACAAAATCGACACGAGCATATAGTGGCATTTGGTGCTTTTTAGCAATCGCGCTTAGTGTTATTTCTGTTTGTTTACGTAGTTCATCTTCAGGCGATATCGTGGTTAGTATGCCACCATGCTCTTCCTGTACTCTAAAGTCGTCTTTTTTAGGCGTTTTTAAAATTGCATGACTAAACACACCATTAAAATAAAACAGCGAGTATTCGCCTTCTTTGACCACGCTTTCCATAAATGGTTGAACCATAAAAGCACCTTGTGAAAATGCTTGGTGTAATTGTGGTAAAAATTCAGTGAAATTTTGTTTGGTCAGCCAGAAGGTATTATCAGCGCCGGCTGAAATTCGTGGCTTAATCACTATTTGATCAGCAGCTAATTGGTCGAAGTAACTGGCTACCGACATTTGATCAATTTCGTTTTTCCATAATGTAGGAACAATGTTTACGCCTTTAGATTGGAGATCTTTCAGGTAAATTTTATCGATATTCCACTTTACGGTCGCTAAGTTATTTTCTAAATGCGCAGTGGATTCATCAATGTTAGTTAATACTTGAAGAAACTCAGCAGCGTAGTCTTGATAATCCCATGGAGAACGAATGATAACGGCATCAAAGCCATTCCAATCTACCTGTTTATCATTCCATGAAAGTGTATGTGTTTGCCAACCAAGTGCTAATAATGGTTCGTTTAATAACTCGTCGTAAACTTCAAACCCTTGAGTATCGTCCATACTCAAAATAACGCAATGTTTTATGGTATTAGTCACTTTAGTCACCTCTATGCGGCTAATATTTCGTTAGGAATAAGTTGGGAGAAAATAGCTAATGGAAAAGAGAGCCATTGTTTATTTAAATGATTATAAACCAATAGCTCAGTATCTGTAGTGTATAAGTTAAGTACACTTGTTTTTTCTTGGCCTGCCAACTCAATATTAACAACTAATGCCATTTGTTGATCTACTTCTGGCGGTTCTTGAATTATATTGCCGGTACTATGCTGCCAAGAACGCATCATTTGATCTAATGCTTGGCCTTGAATGATGGCTGGTGTCGAGCGCCATGTTCTTCCTATGCGCTCAATGAGTACATTCGGGTGAATCGACAAGGTTAATATGGTGGCGTATTCGCCGAGAATATAAGGTTGTTCTGAGGACGTTGGCTCTTGGTCATCAGAAAATATTTTGTTGTTTGTTATATTGATGATGAGAATAAATGCCATCACAGAAAAAATGATGACGTTGTTCCAGCCGGTACGGGAAAGTTTCATAAAAGTTCATTTAAATAATGCGATATGAAACGATAATACCGTAATTTAGGCAATAAAAAACCCAGCCGAAGCTGGGTTTTTAAAAGAAGTTATCAATTACTTGATTTTAGCTTCTTTGTACATCACGTGTTTACGTGCTTTTGGATCAAATTTCTTGATTTCCATTTTTTCTGGCATAGTCTTTTTATTCTTATCAGTAGTATAAAAATGACCTGTTCCAGCGCTAGATACTAAACGAATTTTATCACGCATAATGGTTCCTTAAATTTTCTCGCCACGGGCACGGATATCAGTTAATACTGCATCAATACCTTTTTTATCGATAATACGCATTCCTTTCGGAGTTAAACGTAATTTAACGAAACGGTTTTCACTCTCAACCCAAAAACGGTGAGATTGAAGGTTTGGTAAAAAACGACGACGAGTCGCGTTTCTTGCGTGAGAACGATTGTTCCCTACGACTGGTTTCTTGCCTGTAACTTGGCAAACTTTAGACATGTGAGTCACTCCAAATATTAATTTCAGCTCGAGCTATATTTCCCCAAGACCGTCGCCTCGGGATCCTGAAAAAGGTGGCATATTATAGAGAAAGTGAAAAACTAATACCAGCTTTTATAGCGATACATTGAAAAAACTATATGGTTGTTATATTTTTCAATCAGTTAGGTAGGTAATTAAGGGTTGTATTTGGGGTGTTTGGTAGATCCAGTGCTTTATTTCCAAGCTAAAAGAATAAATAAACGGCAAAATTAGTCGATTTTAGATCCTAATAACTTGTGGATTTTTTTTTGCTGTTCTTTATTGCACAATTCATCAATCAAAATACGTAAAATATGAGATTTAGCTAGCTTGGTGTCAATCGACAATTCTTGAAGCTGGGCTATTGCGTCTTCGCTTAATGTAAATGTGGCGTGTCGAAAAGGTTTTTTTATTGCTTTTTTGGCTTCGACATATTGCTGTGCGGCAATAACTGCTTCAGTGAGATTTAGTTTACTGTTTATTTCGCTACTGACAATTTCAGGCGCACCTTTGGCATAGTTTTCAGCATCGGAAATAAATTCATCGACGGTAAATTTCCTTTTTTTGTTGTCACCGTCCTTGGACTTTTTTAAATCACTCAAACTCATGGGAGTCGTCCGGTTTCATGGCTAATAATTCCTCTGCAATTGTAATCATTTCAGCGGCTGCCTTGCCTTCAGGATCGATTTCTAATACAGAGGAGCCTTTTTCTTCGCTGTCATCATACACGTTTCGACTATAGGTAACAGCATTCAATACATTGATTCCATAGGAACTACATACTTCTTTAGCCTCTAATATACGGCCTGCTTGATTGGGTAGTGATGGACATTGGGTAATGACGAATGAAGCAAGCATTTTAGGATTAACCATTTTACAAGTACTTAGCATATCTTCCATATGTGAAACTGTTTTTAAGTCTCGGCGTTTAGGCCTTAATGGAATAATAACATGGTCGGCAACCGACATTGCGGCACGTAAAGCAAGGTTGTCTTGGCCGCCACAATCTACCATCACGTAATCATAATGTTGGTTTAGGCTGAGTAAATCATTTCTAATTTTTCCGTATAATTGAATGCAATTTATCGCTGGGAGCGAAGGGTCTGCATTTCTAGCTTGTATCCAATCTGACGTTGTGCGTTGTGGATCACAATCAACCATTAATACAATGGCGTCCTTATCTCTGGCGAAATAAACAGCTAAGTTTTGTGCAAGGCAGCTTTTGCCACTGCCTCCTTTTTCACCACCAACTAAAATCATCATTTCACTAATTCCTTCTAATTACTGTTAGTACAACACAGGTAATTATAGTCGAAATTTCAATAATAATAATTTAGATCTTATTTAGTGTCATCATCAAGGCGTAAAGCTATTTCGAACCAGCCGTTATCTTGTTTAATACAACGTAAAATTTGGCCATACAATTTTTGGCTATTAGCATTAGCTGCTTTAAAAATAACTGTTACAGGGGTTTGTATGTCGATGGCTTGGTCGCAATCTAACTTTAGGCCTCCACTAGAAAAATCTAAGCACGCTATTTTTTTCTGATGATCATTACCGTTAGCATCTGTCCAAACGATATCCACCAATTCTTTTTCCATATCCAGTCGGAACGACTGACGTCGTTCATCTTCATTAGTTGTTTCGGTCATTTTCTATCCCTACAGCCTAGTTACAATTTACAAAATTAACGAACATTGGCAAATGATGCAATAGTTTTAAACGCTTAGTTCTCCATGTTCAGCGAATGAGTAGCATTGATGTCCTGCAATAATCATATGATCCAATACTCTCACATCAATTAAGTTTAGTGCCTTTTCCAATCTATGCGTAATTTGTTTGTCGGCGGTGCTCGATTCAGCGATACCTGAAGGGTGATTATGCGACAAAATAACTGCTGCGGCGTGGTGTTTTAACGCGTGCTCTACCACGATTCTAGGATAAACGGCTGCAGCGTCTATGGTGCCGTAAAATAAGCGTTCAAAAGTAATAACTTGATGCTGATTATTGAGAAACAAAACAGCAAACACTTCACGTGTTTCGTTGCGTAACTCACTAATAAGGTAGTTTTTAGTGGATTGAGAAGAAGTTAGTGAATATCCCTGCGTAAGTTGTTCGGCTAAATGGCGTTTAGACATTTCCAAACAAGCTTGCAGCTGTACATATTTTGCCGTTCCTAGACCTTTTTTTTCACAAAACTCTGATAATGAGGCTTTGTAAATTCCGGATATACTACCGAAGCTTGCCAATAACTGTCGTGATAAATCAACGACGTTACAACCCTTTACTCCTGTTCGTAAAAATATTGCGAGCAGTTCAGCATCGCTAAGGCTTGTTGCTCCTTGATTCAACAACTTTTCTCTAGGTTTTTCTACATCTGGCCAGTCTTTTAGCATATTTGCATCCTTGCGTTCTTTTTTGAGGTACTCTCAGTTTTAACATATTAACGATTAATGGTATCTTAACAACCATAACATTAAAACATACTAGCCAAGCGTACTCGTGTATATGAAAAATCTTGCAGGAAAAAATATTGTATTAGGCATTAGTGGTGGCATTGCTGCTTATAAAACGCCAGAGTTGGTGCGCCGCTTAAAAGATCAGGGTGCCAATATTCGTGTTGTGATGACTGAAGGTGCAAAAGCGTTTATTACTCCATTGTCGTTACAAGCGGTATCAGGGAACGCTGTATCGGATAGTTTATTAGACACCGAAGCTGAATTAGCTATGGGACATATTGAACTCGCTAA
>Ga0209395_1007374_pt1 | contig 11592 bp, 9 predicted proteins | sample GOMGulsemesocosm_3_FD_184635 | JGI IMG/M metagenome (GOLD analysis project Ga0209395, IMG submission 184635) | Methane-oxidizing microbial communities from mesocosms in the Gulf of Mexico - GOM9D Gulf of Mexico (SPAdes) (version 2) | ecosystem: Environmental > Aquatic > Marine > Cold seeps... | reverse complement strand
TATATTTTAATGAGATTAGCGATAAAAAGTTTTGGTGAGCTGGCCGAGTGGCTGAAGGCGCACGCCTGGAAAGCGTGTAAAGGTTTATCCCTTTCGAGAGTTCGAATCTCTCGCTCACCGCCATATAATATGTTGAAATAAATGTGTTTTTTTATTTTAACGGAGATAGTGTGACCATGGAGTGGCCACACTATTCTTTTTTAAGTAAGTTGGAAACAAACTTAGCCATTTCGGCTTGTTAACCTTTATCCATTTCCCGTAATGTTTATCAATCATCTTAGTGGTTGTGTGTCCCATTTGTTCTTTAATCCATTCTTTAGGTCCACCAGCGGTAAGTAAACGGCTGGCGAACGTATGCCTCGCGCAATTTTGACCTTTATATCCTACACCTGATTTCATTAATATCTCTTTGAAAAACTTAATCCGATATTCTTGATCATTTTTTAAAGGGCGCCAATCAGACTCTCTTACAAAATTAGTGTTTAAAAAAACAAAGCGTAAATCTCGTTCCACCCAGCTCCTTTTATCCTTTTGGAGTTCTTTAATTGTAAATGTTTTATTGTCGAAGGATATTTTTTTCTGTTCTATCAATATGTCTATAGCTTCATCAAGTAGTTCAAGGTCTCTAGTTCTGGATGTTTCTTTAGGAACTTTGTAAATCCCGTCTACATTTTCTCTTTTAACATGAACAATTCCGTTTTCGATCTGTTTCGACATTTTTTATAAGATCTATCTCTTCCTTAGAAAATGGATCTGTTTCACTATCTTTTACTTTTAAATTTTTAACGTGTTTCATTACATTTTTACTAATAACTTCATCTTCTTTAGCTTGTTTTAAAATTGCTCTTAGCCCAATTAAAGCATTGTTTATTCTGCTGATTTCTAATTTTTCATCAGCACAATCACAATCCAGTTTGCAATGTCACTCTTTTTAATGTCGTTAATAACGGTATTTTTCCACTTTGGCAGAATATGAATTTTTGACTTACTAAGGTACAGCCAAACTGTAACATTCCAAATCCCACAAACTTTTTTCATTTACCGTCAGTTACGCGTTTAACTTTTACAGTCTTGTTTAAGAAATTAAATGAGGCAGTAATATGAATTTAGGCTATATACGCGTATCAACGATTGAAAAAAACACAGCACGTCAATTAGATGGGCTTGAACTCGATAAAGTATTTGAAGTTAAATGCTCAGGATCTAATTCCGATCGTCCAGCGTTAAATCTATTAAAAGACTATGCAAGGGAGCAAGATATAGTGTTGGTTTACGATATTAGTCGACTTTCTAGAAATATTGCAGATCTTATCGAATTGATTAAGTTTTTTAGTGAAAAGTTCGTGACTATCCATTTTTCAAAAGAAAACCTGGTTTTAGTCATTATTCATCAAATCCGATAAATAACTTAATGTTAACTTTACTTGGGGCCGTCTATCAGTTTGAAAGAGAAATGCTTTTAGAAAGGAAAATAGAGGGTATAGCAAAAGCAAAGCTAGCGGGTAAATACAAAGGTAAACCTAATTCGATTGATCGTAAGTGCGTCTTGGATTTATTGGATAAAGGATTATCAATTCGGAATGTTGCTAAAGAGTTAGGTCTTAGTCCTGTATCAGTTCAAAAGATAAAGTTTGATCAAAAAAAAAGTAACTATTTATCTAGTCTAACAGTCACAAAAGTTACTCTGCGGTCATTCAGCATAAAACTGCTAATGCTAACTTTGTGCGCTACAATGTCATTAACTTAAGGATTTAACACATACGTTTATAATTCATTGGGTACTTATTTGTCTTGTTTCTCTTATCTTGTCGAAAAAATTTACGATCAGGTCGAATAACACTTAAATTCTTTGATATTTTACTTATCATCAGTTCATATAACTCAAGCTCAGCTAGTCTCATCATGAACCTGACAACATTATCCTTTAGCTGATTTATCGCAAAGGTGAAATTGATTTTATATTCATAGAGCCTATTGTTTTCAGGCTTCTTTATTTTTCGTTTTGCATCGTGGATTGCAGAAGCGGGAAGGTTCTTAGTCAAGAGTTTAGCGTGCAAGTCTTGTAAAACACCTTCAACAGAAACCCTAGAATAATTCTCAATATTGAGACGACTTTTCAATATTTTATAATCTTCTTCAACACCCCCAGCTTTTGAAATACAAATCAGCAAAAAGAGCAGTAGGATAAGCTTGTAGATCTGTTAATGATGAAACCAAAATTTCTGGTTCACCTGATGGCAGGTCAACTCGCACTAATCGTAAACGTAGTGATTCCGTCGATATTTTATCTTTTCTACATCGACGAAGAGATTTCTGAGTACAAGGAAAATCAACTATATCACTATATTTTCCACTTTCTAAGAAGGCCTTAACAACATTCGAGCTTTTAACAATGCGCATGCAGAAATCAACATTTTTTAGCTTGTTGTATTTATAAAACCAAACAGCAGGATAACCTCTGTCATAAACGACTAAGTCGCCTGTTTTGGTTTTATTTAAATGCTTTAGCGCCATTTCACGCTCTCCTGTTGAATGGCTTTCTACCTTTAAATCTAGGGTAATATTATTCTTAACATCATAAAGTTGAGAAAGGCGAACATGAGGCATAGCAGCATGAGGACGAGCTTTACCAAAATGCTCAAGTAGTTTGTCAAAGATAGGTAGTTGTGTGACTGACCCATCAACAGCTAACAGTCTATGGCCTTGCCATTTATCAATGGTTGCAGCTTTATAGAAAGCTTGAACTAGGTCATCGTTTAGCTCGATAAAGGCCTGATGGGAGAGTTTCATTCTCGCTTTACAAAAAGCGGCAGTACTCACTGACGTTGTCGACAAGTAACTATCATCGATAACATTGAAAAACCGAACGAGTTCAGCTTGAATTGAACCATTGAGAGCATTCAACATAAAACTAATTAAACGAGGAAAAGTAAGCGTTCTATTTTGAGTCAAATTGGTAGATTTTTTACGGTGATTTTCTAAAAATTCAGTTGAATGAATTTTATTGGTCGACTTTTGTACTATTTGAATTAAATACTGAACAGCTCATTGGTGATTTCTCTATGTTTTTAATTCATAGATAAGTTAGCAACTAGATAACTTATTGTAAACACGTGAATTAACCTTAAATTAATGACATTATTGTGCGCTAAGCGGAAGCTTTTGGTATCAATAACAAACCTTCCGCATCTAGCCAAGAACTCCAATACCGCGAAGCGGTTTAGTTCTTTGCGCATTGTCAGTACATTTACCTGCTCTGCTTAAGCTATGTGTAATACTACTTCGTTTTAAAGCAGCTTGATAAACATGGCATCGATACTCAACACCTCTGTCGGTATGCAGCATTAAATCACCTTGGGGTTTTCGTTTCTTAACCGCATTTTTTAACGTTCGCTGTTGATTGACCAGCCACTTTTTTACGTTTATTTGCCACAATTATCCATCACGATATTCTTTTCGCGTTCGTGACAGCATAAATGGGTGGATGTCGAGTTTTTCAGCGACAGTTTTGATTGTGACGCCGACAACAAAACTCATTTGAACAGCGTTGACTTTGAAGTCATTTGAATACTTCCAAGTTCGTCTTGGATTATTGTACTTGAGCATAGACACCTCATCTTTAGTTAGATTTTGGTGTCCGTTTTATCGAGGGAGGATCATCACTCTTCCAAGGAACCTTGTTATGCATAAAATAATCACCCAAAGCTCCTAAACGGGGTAATTGGAACTTGATTTTTTGGATGGTGGAATGTTTTTTGTACATCTATGTAGGAATTTACAGACTTTTTGTAAATATTTGTTTAAATATGTGTTGAACTCTACACACTTTATACATATATTGGCCACCGGAAAAAGTTTTAGTTTTAAAAGATTAATAACGTTTCCAAAAAATAATTATAAAAATGTACTAGGAGAAATAAATGTATAACAATAAGCTTACTAAAGCTATCCGATTGGCGCTTGTTTTCGGCGCAACAACAGTGCTGGCAACACCAGCATTCTCTCAAGAAGTAACTGAAGAAGAAGAAAGTGTAAAGAAAACTGAGCGTATCAGTGTTGTTGGCTCTCGTATTAGAACTGACGAATTCGCAAACGAAACACCTATTGATATTATTACTGTTGCAGATGCGGAACAACAGGGCCTTAAAACTCTAGGTGAATTATTAAGAACAAGTACTTCAGCTGGTGGCTCTAGTCAGCTCACTGCCGCTTTAACTGTAGGTTATGTGACTAACGGTGGTACAGGTGCCGAATCAGCTTCACTTCGTGGTTTAGGTGCTAACCGAACGCTTGTTTTATTAAATGGTCGTCGCGCAGGTCCAGCTGGTACCCGTGGTGCTGTTTCATCATTTGACTTAAATAGTATTCCACTATCTGCAGTCGAGCGTGTTGAAATTTTGAAAGATGGTGCATCTGCACTATACGGTTCTGACGCTGTTGCTGGTGTAATCAACATCATCACTAAGAAAGGCGATAGCAAATCAATTACTGTTGATGTTAGCCGACCAATGGAATCAGGTGGTGAAGATACGCGTATCAACTTCTCATACGGTGAAGAGTTTTCTGACGGTTCATTCCGTATTACAGGTGACTTCCGTAAAACGGCGGAGTTGACTAGAGGTGATAGAAGTTACCTAGATTGTACAGAAAGACTTCAATTTAATGAAGATGGTTCTCGTTCAGACCCAATAGATCCACGTACAGGTCAACCACATTGTCAAGGATCTGGTTTCGGTCTATGGATGTACGGTGGTGTAAGTAGTGCTTATGGTGGTAGTTTACAATCGGCTTACGATTACGATGGCTTTTTCGCTGAGAATGGTTATGACAGTATTAATGCCGGCAACGTTGGTTTTACAACTCCTAACGGCTGGTATCCAGTATCTTATAATGATGACTACGCAAGTGAAGGCTTGTGGGATCTAACCCACCCGTTTCAAGGTAAATCAACGTTGGTGCCGGAAACAACGTCAGGATCACTTTATGCAACTGGTGATTACAGTATAAATGAAGATATCATGCTTTATGCTGAGTTTATCCATAGCACTCGTCAAACTAAAACTAATAGTTACCGTCAATTCTGGACTGCTGATATTGGTGCTCAGCATTCGACTAATGTACCTGGTTTTGAAGGGGATGGTTGGGTTTTTCCTGTTGCTATAACAGATCATAATAGTTCTAAAACTACAATAGATTATACACGTGCCGTTATCGGTGCTACTGGTGATATAGGTTTCTGGACTTGGGATGTATCATACCAAAACAGTTATAACGATGGTCAATACGCAGCAGATTACATTAATAGTGATGCTCACGTTATGTCTCAAGAAGTTTGGGCAAGCGGTACTCCTTGTGCTGGTCAAGTAACTGAATTTAGTGGGAAAACTTGTGTTGATGTTAACTGGACAGATCCAGAGCACCTACGCGGTTACAGGTCAGCTGAACAAAACGATTTCCTATTCGGTGAACAAGAAGGCAGTACTATATACAAGCAACAAACACTTGAAGCTTATATTACAGGGGATTTATATGAATTACCTGCAGGTGAAGTTGGCGTAGCGTTTGGTATGCAAATCCAGAAAGATTCAATTAATGATACTCCAGGTAAAGCTACACTTGACGGGAATGCTTGGGGCTCATCAGGTGCGGGCATTACTAAGGGTGACCAAACAACTGAAGCTATTTATGCTGAGTTTCTAGTTCCGCTTATTGAAGATGTTCCAGGTTTAAATAAAGTGGATTTAACTGCTTCTGCTCGTTACACTGATGTTGATACATACGGTAGTGATACAACTTGGAAACTTGGCTTAAGCTGGGAAATTGCTGAAGGCTATAAGATTCGTGCAAGTCGCGGTACATCTTTCCGCTCTCCAGCTTTATATGAGTTATTCTTAGCTGAACAAACAGGGTTTGGAGGTCAATTGGCTGTCGATCCTTGTTTAGATTACGAGAATCAATTTGGTGCTGGATCTATTACCGAAACGGTTTACAATAACTGTAAAGCAGACGGTATTCCTGCAAATTATGAGCAGGCAGGTGGTTCAGCAACACTTGTGACAAGTGGTGGTGACGGTCGATTAAAAGCTGAAACTTCTGTATCTGAAGGTATTGGTTTTGTATTTAATAGCCCTGAGCAAACATTCGCATTCTCAATTGATTACTTTAAAGTTCAAATTTCTGACGAGATTTCTAACTTAGGTGGTGCTAATATTGTAAGTCGTTGTTACGCTTCAACTGATTTCGCAAATGAACCATTATGTGATTTATTTACGCGTCGCGATGGTTCTAATCAAAATGATTGGGGTATCGATCAGGTTAACGGAGGTTACGTAAATATCGCAGCTCAAGTTGCTCGTGGTGTAGATTATCAGTTCTCATATAATGACGATTTTGACTTCGGTTCAATCCGTTTCACATTAGATCATACAATGCAGATTGAGCGTACTTCTCAGTTATTTGAAGACTCAGAATATAATAACTTAATCAGTGAAATGGGTAATCCTAAACATAACGGTGTTGCTCGATTAACTTATTCAAATGATGACTTCTACGTTACTTGGGCTGCGCGGTACTATGATGCAACCAATGATTATGAGTACTACGCAAGTGAAACCAACACAACGACATTGAATGGTGAAACCGTTACTTTTATTGATGAAGCTAGATGGAAAACGTTACACACAGTATCTGGTGGCTTTGAATTTAATGACTTCAACTTCATTGTTGGTGTAGCTAACGTGTTTGACGAAGAACCAGCAAAAATTTCTAGTAGTGGTTTTGAATTAGGTAACGCTGCTTTGTATTCACAATCTGACTTTGTCGGCCGTAGAATCTTTGCCAATATCAGTTATAACTTCTAAGCAATATCTGTTATAACGTTTAATCAATATCAGTTATAACGTTTAATCAATAGATGAAATAAAAGCCCTCAATTTATTAAGGGCTTTTTTATTGCTAACTTTATTGTCTATTAGCTATACCACACTTCTTATGCACAATCGTGAATCCGAGCTGGCTTTAAGTTGTGTCATTATTTACCGGTTGTTTACTGGGAGAATAATGCTAGTTATAGCTAACTAAAGACAATTGAAATTTTATAAAGGAAAGAAAATGAAAAATTGGATGTTGTATCTGGTTTCTTTCACTACGTTTTGTGTACTTGTTAATTCTAATGATGTGATGGCAAAAACCAACAAAAGTATATTAGAGGCTTACTCAAAACCTTCACAATATTTAAATGTCACAATTTCACCCAATGGTGATTATCTAGCGTCTTCATCGAGAAATGATGATGGTGTTGTTTTATTAACCGTATTAGATATAAAAAAACAAAAAATCATATCTGTCACTCAAGGCAAAGGTAAAGAATCTGTAAATACTTTTTCTTGGCTTAATGACGATCGACTATTATTGACTATGGCAAGAGAAGTAGGCTCATTCGAGACTCCTTTTGCTACAGGTGAGTTAATAGCCATGGATGCCGATGGCAAAAATATGGTAATTCTTACCGGTTGGCGAGCAAAAAGTGGCGATAGAAGATACTCAGAAGTTATTGATATCTTGCCTGATGAACCAGACGCAATATTAATTTATAGTGTAGACTTAACTGCCACAGAACCTTATTTAGATATATATAAAATGAAGGTGAGCTCTGGTAGAAAAAGCTCACAAGGTAGAGCGCCTTTAAGAAGATACCGTGGCTCTGGCGCTAATGTTTATTCTGACCAAGATGGTAACGTGTTAGCAATGTACGGGATTGATCCAAACAGAGATAATATTCAAACGTTAATGGCCCGTAAAACAGTCGAACATGAGTGGGAAGTATTGTTTGAAAATGGCTCCTATGAACCTTCATTTAGACCCATTGTATTTTTAGAAGATGGTAAGACCCTTGTTGGTTTAAGTACGATTAAAACTGATACATGGTCGCTTGCGACTTATAACATTGATACAAAAAAACATGATGTCATTGCAACACATAAAAATGTAGATGTTTCACCCTTACTTCATAGTGAAAATGGTAAAATTAAAGAGGTGTTAGGTGTTTCTTATGAATATGAAAACATAGACACGTTTTTCCTAGAAGACGTTGAAAATAAATCACAGAAACGTTTACTTGCAAGCTTGATGAAAACCTTCAAAGGACAATCGGTTACTTTTACTTCTGCAACTAGTGATAACTCAAAAATAGTTGTAAGGGTTGGAAACGCAAATAACTCAACTGTATTCTACCTTTTTGATACAAATGCTAGAAAATTAGTTAAGTTAGCACAAAGTCGCCCGTGGTTAGATGAACTACAAATTCCAGAGTCTAAGTTAATTAAATACACGTCAAGAGATGGAATTGAAATCTCTGCAGTGTTGACATTGCCTGTTGATAAATCAAAAGAATTACCATTTATATTGTTACCTCATGGTGGCCCACATGGTCCTTATGATTCAATAGCTAATATGGATTCAGATGCGAAAGTGCTTGCATCTCATGGTTATGCTGTACTTCAGCCAAATTTCCGAGGTTCAGGTGGTTATGGCTTACCTTTTGAAAAGTTAGGCTTCCGTAATTGGGGAACCACTATGATAAACGATATGACTGACGGTACGATGCATCTTGTAAAAGAGGGAATTGTTGATAAAAGCAGAATGTGTGTTTACGGCGCTTCATATGGCGGATATGCTGCACTTCAAAATGTCATTAGAGAGCCTGATTTGTATCAGTGTACTATTGGGTTTGTTGGTGTTTATGACTTAGATATGATGTTTGTAGAAGGTGATATTCCAAGAAACGACTCTGGTATTAACTACTTAAAACGAGTATTACCAACAGGTGCTGACCGTGATTTTCAATCGCCTATCAAGAACGTAGATAAGATTAAAGTGCCTGTATTCATTATTCAAGGTGAAGAAGATGTAAGGGTGCCAAAAGATCATGCCTTTGCGTTAAGAGACGCGTTAGAAGCTCGGAACCACCCATATGAATGGATGATGAAATCAGGTGAAGGGCACGGTTTCTACAAGCCCGAAAACAACGTTGAGCGTTGGGAAGCAATGTTAAAGTTTTTGGATAAACATACTGCTAAATAAAATCCCTGCTGCATAAGTGGTGAATGTCATTTTCTATTGATGGCACTTTATACACTTGCTATTAAAAAGCCCGCTTATGCGGGCTTTTTTGTTTGGACAGGGGAGCTGGCAAACCCGTTGAATTGGTCCTATAGCTTTCGAATTGAGACCATCTCGGTTAATAACGCTGTAATTTCCACTTACTGTCAATGCTTTGTGAAAAAGTCCCAGAATTTATTATGTCTTTGGTAAGGTCATTAAGAGTATCAACTAGATTAATCATACTAAATAATGGATCCTGCCTTTATTTTGCTCAATGCTACTTTTAAAACTCTTTAACTCTGATATAGCCAATTAAAAACGTGAGATAGTGCTTATAAGTTAAATCTGGATGAATCCAGAACAAAACTTGGATTATCATGAAATTCTCATTTCGAATGAATAAAGCGACAAATAGCGATACTCATTCAATATCCGAATCTCAGTCAATAGGGGGGCAACAGTGTCGCGCTAAGCAGAATAATAGGAAGAAATTTGTTCTATTTCGTTGTAATAATTAGTGACCACTGCAATTACCATAAAAAATGGGCTAGCGAATTGGTTTTTCTTTGTTTGGTGTTGTAGATCAAAACTAACAGTTGTGTTTTTAGAGTATGATGCTTACAGCACAGACAAACCCTGCTTTATTAGTTCCTGGATACCTGAAAAATCTTTATGTAGATATGAACAATCAATACAAACAGGAATATTGTTTTACTTAAATGGTGATGTGGTCTGATTAAACTATCTATTTCATTCACTTTATTAAGGAGTTATAAATTCTGTAAGTGAGTTAAGCACTTAAATAACCGCTTTAAGAAGGGGTTAAAAGTTTTATATTTAAGTATAATTTTATTAAATTTAAAAGGAGTGAAATTATAATGAAAGCAAAAGGCCTTGATGACTACTCTAAAATAATACCAAATGTATATGTTTTTGTTGGGTTAATCAAAGTAGAACCAAAAGAAAACCGAAGGTAGGAGAGGCCGTTTGGTTACTTTATTCAGATTGAGGAAAAACAGAATATATCGGTAATAAATTTGAGCTTGGTGAATCGATAAAGGCTAGAGATTTGACCATTATTTATAAAAAAGAGGAATTTGTAATATTGTGCAAGCAATTTAATTGATGTGGTAAAACTATTAAGCAACGTATTGAACTATATAGGACCCTGCACAGATTTTTAAAGTCTACTTTATGTCTTTAACCACATGATAAGGTTGGTTCTTAGTGTTTTATTTACGTATTATTACGGTGAGGATAGCCTAAATGTATTGTGTACGCCATAGTGTACATTAATTCATATAGTTAGCTTTAACCATTTTAAAAATGGCTTGTATTCATAATCGTGCCAGAATCGATAACTACGTTGATTAATGTCTTATTACGATGCGATTTGTTTATAATTAGAGCGTATTCGCTTTGCTTACTAAAAATCATTAAAATCCAGATTATCCATAAACGGTCAATATGTTCATTGATATTAATTTTCAGTAAAAGTTGTAGTGCTAGTTAAACCTCTCAAAAAAGTGACCACAGGGTGACCATCGTAGTAATTTATAGTCACTTATAGGCACTTATAGACCTTTGTCAAAAATACAGAATGCTATTATATAAGGGCTGCAGGGGTCTACAAGTGCTTATGATTATCGAAATGAGAGTTCGAATCTCTCGCTCACCGCCATATACAAAACCCCGATTTATCAGGGGGTTTGGCGTTTTTGTACCTACATTTTTTCACCAGCGGAATGTGATCAATCTTTAACTGATAAACCGACATATTTTCATATCGTTGGAAAATGTTTATTGGTATTACTTGCGACTTCAGAACCTAAAATATATTTCTATAAGTTGAGAGGACTTTTACTATTCTCTATACCCAATGCTTAACAATGAAACTAATAAAGAGCATTTTAAAGGGCCAATAAGGAAATCATTAAAGGACTTTCATAAACACGTTCCAATAAAATATGCTTCATTGCTATCCTCTAAAGTAAATCGGTTACATATATAAGTCAGGTTAAATTTAAAATTAATGTCATTAAATTAGTAGCTTAAAATGAATTTAGTCGTTCTTATACTATTATTTGTCATCATATTAATACCGCACCTTAATTATATAGCAATATAGTTAGCCCTTACTCGGCATGATAAAGCGTTCGCTGTATTTGATGAACTTGTTAATAAGCAGAAAAGTATAGTGGTTGTTATTGCTTAACCTGCTTTTATCAAAATGGTCAGTTTTAAATATTGGTGGGTTATTATCTGCCAATATTAAAATGGTCTCTGAAATATGAATGCTAACGGCTAACGGCTAACGGCTAATGGGTATATACCCAATTGTAAATGAAATTTACGATTGTCATAGAATAAAGTTCATCGATATTGCTAAAAAGGAATGAGGTAAAATGAAATTAACATTAACTAAGCTCGCTAGTTTGTATTTAATAAGTTTATTGGTCGCTTGTAGTGGTGGATCAAATGAAGAAGAAC
>Ga0209395_1007373_pt1 | contig 11593 bp, 8 predicted proteins | sample GOMGulsemesocosm_3_FD_184635 | JGI IMG/M metagenome (GOLD analysis project Ga0209395, IMG submission 184635) | Methane-oxidizing microbial communities from mesocosms in the Gulf of Mexico - GOM9D Gulf of Mexico (SPAdes) (version 2) | ecosystem: Environmental > Aquatic > Marine > Cold seeps... | reverse complement strand
CGCCAGTATTAACCTAAAGGGTTCGATTGATTGGCTAACAAAACTAAGAGAAACCGGCGATAAAATGTCCAAACTGATCAAGTCACAAAATGCAATTTCACCTGCATTGAAGTTAAGTGATGATTGCCAAGAGTTATTGATGGAAATGCAAAAGGTACTCAATTTTGTTGAAGCAAACGCTAATATCTATTTTAGTGACCATGAGGCAACAAACAAGCGTGATAATTTTGCTAAATCAAACCAAAAAGATGATGAAGTTTACCGTTTTGAAAATGGTATCATTCCGCCAACATTAAAAAACTGGGCAGAAGATTTACAAAGTCTCAGTAAAAAATCAGTAGCTCATTTAAATAGACTTTATAATGGACTTATTGAGTCTGTCAAAGATGGCGATACACAAATGTACTTAGCAGAGCCATTACTTGCTGAAGCGGGTTTTATGTTACAGCGATTGGAGAACCTACAAGCACTTTGGTTTATGTACGCCAAAACAGATAGTGACAAGGGTGCCCCAATGGCTCGCTGGTTAGAGAAGCTGACCAGTAAACGTCAAGATTACCTATTAAGTGCTTCGCCTATAGAAGTTGGGTTTACTTTAGATGATATGTTGTGGAGTAAATGTGAAGGGGCTGTATTATGTTCAGCAACATTACGCGCGCTAAACTCTTTTGATCATTTCCGTTTTCAAGCGGGCTTAAGAAATGACGACGGTAGCCAGTACCAACAAGTAGATTCACCTTTTGATTATCAAAACAATGCTCAATTGGTCATTGCTAGCATGGATAACGAACCCAGCGCCCCTGACTTTACCGATGAAGTAATTGAAAAATTGCCAAGATACCTTGAACAAGGAAGTGCAAGTTTAGTGTTATTCTCTTCCTATTGGCAAATGAATAAGGTTGCACAAGCACTGAGGGATGAAAATAAGCTCAAAGTTATGGTTCAAGGAGAGCTTTCACGCCAGCAAATAATTGAGCAACATAAGAAGCGCTGCGATGATAAAAAGGCTAGTATTATTTTTGGTACACAGAGTTTTTCTGAAGGGTTAGATCTACCTGGAAATTACCTTAATAATTTAATTATAACTAAGTTACCTTTCTCTGTCCCTACATCCCCTGTAGAACAAGCACAAGCCGAATACGTTACCGCCAAAGGTGGAAATCCATTTATGACATTATCAGTACCCGACACCTCTAAAAAACTTGTACAAGCTTGTGGTCGATTATTACGAAATGAAATGGATGAAGGGGTAATTACTTTATTAGATAAGCGCCTAGTTACCAAACGCTACGGTAAACAATTGCTTGACTCACTTCCACCATTTAGCCGTGTTTTTGAGAAATAGCATTAACTAATCACAATATTAATTTTCTATAGATATTAAAAAAGGCTTAAATATATTTAAGCCTTTTTTATTTTTTACTATTAGATACTAGCTATTATTTTTTGCTTTCGGCTTCTTCTAGTGCTTTAGCAAAAGCTTTAGTTGTAGCTCTAACATCGGCCTGTTTGGTAAATTCAATATTTACACCTGCCTTAACTAGCTCTTGATAGAAATCAGCAACAGCACAACTTTCAACTTGTTGACAAACAATAGCATATTTTAATATAGCTGGCTCATAAGCTTGTAATGAGGCTTTCTTGAACAATGCTAACGCTTCGTGTGAATCTTTTTCAACAGCGGTACCATTAAGGTACATTTGCGCTAAATTGACTTGTCCTTTAGCAAAACCTAAATCTGCAGACTCTTTAAATTTCGTTAAGGCTAGCTCCGCTTTATTACCATCTTCAGCAAACTTCAAATATTCTAAGCCAGTAAAATTCTCTTTTTTACCAGGAATAAATACTGAGCTTGACTCAAAGTGTGAGTCTGGTACCACAACATTACCATCAAGCATGTTCCCTTCAGGACGACGTGCCAAAACGATAGCACCTGATTCTATCATTGCTTCTAGCTCTGATATTTTATAATTGTGACGTTTTTCTTGGAAGAATTTCTCAAATCTTAATTGAGCATAACGAATAGCTTCATTTAATTCGTGCTCTTGAAGGTAAAAGTAGCTACTGAAATTAATGGTTACTACATCGCCAGTAATATCTTTAACTTTCGCCATTCGAAACTTTTCAGCTGGACGGAGATTATCTTTGATAACTCGAAAATCAACATAATAGAGATCGTTAACTTCAGGAGTAGCAACAATTGCTTTTGTTTGTTCACTTAATTGAAGATCTTTATAGAACATGCTTCCTACAATTGCAGTAGCAGCGATGATAACAAGAGCGATTATCTTGTTTTTATGCATGATTAACCAAGGATCAGGATCTTTAGTATCTACCGTGTAACGATAATAGGTTTCATCATGTTTATCTTCAGTGGTTGTTGAATCAGCACTGGTGACTGAAGGTGATTCTTCGACTTCTGATATGTTTTGGTGATCAACTTCTGCCTCAGGCAAATGCTCATCTTCCTCATACTGGCGAACTGCAGCTTGTGGCATAGTCGCTCCTTATTGTACTTTTATTTTTATTTTAGTAATTAATACCATTTGCACATAAATTACACAAGTGTTAATTTATGTAACCTTGGTTTAACATTCGCAAAACCAGACTGTAATCGGTTCAAATACTCGCTATAACACTGACTCTCATTGGCTTAAATTGATATTACAACTATTTGACTTTATTAAATTTAATTTACTGTTTTTTAATATTCATTTCGAGTTTTTTTTAGTTTACACTTTTATTATAATTCAAACAACCGTTCGATTTATATCAAGTAATTGTTAAAAAACACAAATGCAACTATCCATTCATGCTGTATTTCCAGCTAATAGCATTAGCCTGCATATTCATATCAGGATAAGATAGCCATAATATTAATAGTCAGCCCAGTAGTACGTTCATGAAGAAAACAACAAAAGTTACCTTACTATCATTACTTGTCTTCCCTGGGATTGGCCATTTGGTGTTGAAAAAATATGAGATTGCATTAGGTTTTATAGCTAGTTTTGCCTACCTGCTACTTAGTTTTATTGGCGATATAATCAATAGAAGCCAAAAAGTAATCGATAGCATCATCCGTGGAGAAATTCCTTTAGAGATAAATGCAATCAGTGAGGCTTTGGCAAAGCAAGGTATACTTGCCAGCGAACAGCAACCTATCTTAGTCTACCTACTACTTGCTCTATGGATATTCGCTGCCCTTGACTCCTATCGACTTGCAAAGAAATTGGATGTCGATTAATTCAGTAATCAAATCAATTATCCAGAAAATTGAAATACGATAAAACATATATCCAAAAATCAGTAATTTACTTATCAACTGAAAGATTATTATCTTATATACCTAATCAGCCATCCGTTGCGTATGAATCGCTTTTTTATTTACCAGATGCTGGGTATAATTAGCTTGTTTCCCCTTTAGAGCTACTTTAATGAATTACCTGCCACTAGAAAGTTTAAAAAATGCTTGGATTTTCAAGCATAAAAGTCTACCTATTGTAGAGCCCGATTTAGCCAAAATAAAACCCATGAGTACTGAGCGTGCCAATATCCTATGGGACACTTTTATTTCTCGCCAAGTCGATCACCCTGATTTTTTTAAAAAAGGTGACTGGCCGTTTGATAAGAGTAACTGGCTTGATCAAGGTAAATGGGAAGGTATTTGGGATAGTAATGAAGAAGGATTACCAGAGCTCATTAAAACCCACTTAGACTGGGACCAAAATACTGTAGTTTACTACTGTAGCTCTAGAGAAAATGTCATAGAAACAACTTGGCTCGTATTCCAACGTTGTTGGAAAAACTTTTTATTTATGGATGACGGCCCAATTCTAATTGGTAAAAAACGACAACAAGTAGTGCAGTTCACCAGTAATGGTAACTTTAAAATTGGTCAAAAGCCGAATAACAGCTAACTTTTAGTTACCTTAGCCTATACACCTTATATAAAAGTGATACTAGTTTGCATAAGAAAAATCGACACAAACAGGGTTATAATTTTTCAGTTTTAATTAAAGCGAACCCTGCTTTATCAAAATTTATCATCAAAAATAAATATAATAATCAAGATACCATCGACTTTGCTAACCCTTTAGCTGTGAAGGAATTAAATTTTTCTTTATTAAAAAGCAGTTACAAGGTTAATTTTTGGAATATTCCCGATGGCTACTTATGCCCACCTATCCCTGGGAGAGTTGATTATATACACCACCTTAATGATTTATTGATAACTACCCCTAGTAAGCTACGTGAAACTCATTCGCCCATCAGTGTGCTTGATATAGGAACTGGTGCCAGTTGTATCTATCCGATATTAGGGCAAAGAGAATATAATTGGAGCTTTGTTGCAACTGATATTGACCCTGTTTCAATTAAAGTAGCAGAGCAAATCATTAAAGCGGATAAGAAGCTCAATAGAAATATTAGCTGTCGATTACAACAAAACAGTGAACAAATTTTTAAGGGTATAATAAAAGAAGATGAGTTTTATCATTTATCTTTATGTAACCCCCCATTTCATAAGTCTTTAGCTGAAGCTAGCCAAGGAACAATAAGGAAGTGGAAAAACCTAAATAAAGCCCCCTCTCATGCGAAAAGTACTGAGAAAACGCTAAATTTTGGAGGTCAAAAAGCTGAGCTTTGGTGCCCAGGTGGTGAATTGGCTTTTATTGGCAAAATGATTAAAGAAAGTAAGGCATATAAAAAGCAAGTACTCTGGTTTACTTGCTTGGTGTCCAAAAAAGAACATATCTCAAAATTAAAACTCAGTTTGAAAAAATCTCAAGCGAGCCATATTAAAGTTATTGATATGGCACAAGGACAAAAAATCAGTCGCTTCATTGCTTGGAGTTTTTATAATGACGTCTAAACTTTACAGCTATTGTTAGTTCAGTTAATTGGATTAACATAGCTATTTATCATCCATATCCAGCTCTACGCTTGAGTTCCCTCCGGCAACTAGCTCACCTAAGCAAAATAGTTGCCACTGCCCTGGAGTCATTTTATGCCAAGTTTCATCATCTGTTAAAGGCTGTGTTGCTATAACCGTTACAATGTCATTGCTCGTAGTTTCTTTTTGAAAATCTACCGCCATTTCAGCATCAATTAGGCTTGCTTGACCAAACGGTGCTCGACGAGTGAGCCAATGTAGATTATTAGAGCAATAGGCAAACAAGTATTCACCATCAGTAATAATTATATTAGCGACGCCTAACTTATCTATTTGAGCTGATAATGAAGCAATAAAGCTAAAAAGTACTTTTGCTTCAACTTGCTTTGCGCCAAATTCTATATGTAGTTGGTCAAGTATCCAGCAAAAAGCATGTTCGCTATCTGTAGTACCTATAGGTAAATGAAACTGAATTTCAAGTTCACTTTTAAAGCCTTTTAGTTGCCCGTTATGTGCATAGGTCCAATTTCTCCCCCACATCTGCCTTACAAAGGGATGGGTATTTTCAAGACATACTTCACCAGAGTTAGCTTGTCGAATATGACAAACCACGGCTTCACTTTTCATTGGGTACTTAGTAACTAGTTCAGCAATGGGTGATTGTGCACTGGGCATAGGATCTTTAAAGCTACGACACCCCTTACCTTCATAAAATGTCACCCCCCAACCATCACTGTGTGGGCCAGTATTACCACCTCGTTGCATCAAACCACTAAAACTAAAGCAAATGTCTGTAGGTACATTGGCACTCATGGCAAGGAGTTCACACATATTCAAACCTCTCAAAACTGCCAAACATTTAAAAATAAAATATGCTTGGCTAAATCAACAATTTCTTCTATATATAGAGTATACCATTGACTAAAAATTATTTTAAATTCAATTACTTTTTCACTTATTATACTTCACATCAAAATATACTAAAAAGGAATCTTTGTGGATATTATTATTTGGTTATTTATCGCAGTCTCGTTAACTTGGTTTATGAGCTATGTAAGAGCATCCTTATCAAGTTATACCATAAGCTTTGCCACTCTAATGCTTATTGGCTCTTTTTTTAATATCATTGGCATTGTTTCGTGGCTACTTTTTGCAGTAATAGCCCTGCCACTTAATATTGATACAATACGCCAACAGTTTATAAGTATGCCTCTGTTAGCATTATTTAAAAGAATAATGCCTCAAATGTCTAGAACAGAGCAGGAGGCAATTGATGCTGGTACGACATGGTTTGATGCTGATTTATTTCGCGGTGATCCGGATTGGCAAAAACTACATAATTATCCTCGCCCAAGACTAAGTACACAAGAGCAAGCATTTCTAGATGGTCCTGTAGAGCAAGTTTGCGCCATGGTTAATGATTGGCACACAACTCATGTCATCGCAGATTTATCACCTGAAGTATGGAAATTTCTAAAAGAAAATAAATTTTTCGCCCTAATTATTAAAAAGAAATATGGCGGTTTAGAATTTTCAGCTTATGCACAATCCCGAGTATTGCAAAAATTGACAGGAGTAAGCTCTGTACTTGCTAGCACCGTTGGTGTGCCAAATTCATTAGGGCCTGGAGAATTATTACAAGAATACGGCACTAAAGAGCAGCAAGATTATTACTTACCTCGTTTGGCTTCAGGTACAGAAATCCCCTGCTTTGCGCTAACTAGCCCTGAAGCAGGCTCTGATGCAGGTGCTATCCCGGACTTAGGTATTATTTGCCATGGACAATTTGAAGGGAAAGATGTTTTAGGCATGAAACTCACTTGGGACAAACGCTACATCACCCTAGCACCTATTGCTACCGTGTTAGGCCTTGCTTTCAAATTACAAGACCCCGATCAGCTTCTTTCAGAAAAACAAGACTTAGGTATTACTTGTGCACTTATTCCAACCAATTTAGATGGTATCAAAATTGGCCGAAGACACTTCCCGTTAAATGTTCCTTTTCAAAATGGTCCAACACAAGGAAAAGAAGTTTTTGTGCCTTTAGATTTCATCATTGGCGGAGCAAAAATGGCAGGACAAGGCTGGCGTATGTTGGTTGAATGCCTTTCTGTTGGACGTGCCATCACATTACCTTCAAATAGTGCAGGCGGTGTTAAAGCAATAGCCTTAGCTACAGGTGCTTACTGTAAAATTAGGCGCCAATTTAAAATGCCTATAGGCCAGATGGAAGGCATTGAGGAGCCTCTTGCTCGTATCGGTGCTAATGCCTACTTGATGGATGCGGTTACAACGATGTCAACAGGTGCTATTGATCTTGGTGAAAAGCCTTCGGTAATTTCCGCTATCGCTAAATACCATCTGACTGAAAAAATGCGTTCATCTATTATCGACGCCATGGACATCCATGGTGGTAAAGGTATTTGTATGGGTCCTAATAATTACCTCGCTCGAGGTTATCAAGGTGCGCCTATTGCTGTTACTGTTGAAGGTGCAAATATACTTACCCGAAGTATGATAATTTATGGTCAAGGTGCTATTCGTTGCCACCCTTATGTATTAGCTGAACTAGAAGCCGCCAATAATAGTAATAATGAACAGGCCCTCAGTGATTTTGATCATGCACTCTTTGGTCATATAGGTTTTAGTATCAGTAACATCGGCCGTAGTTTATGGTGTTCAATGACAGGTTCACATTTTTTAAACAGTCCGTTTAATGACGAGACTCGTCGTTATTATCAACTACTTACCCGTTTTAGTGCCAATTTAGCCATGTTATCTGATATTGCTATGTTATCACTTGGTGCAGACTTAAAACGTAAAGAACGCATTTCTGCGAGATTAGGTGATGTACTAAGTCAGTTGTACTTAGCAAGCGCGACATTAAAACGCTACAATGATGAAGGTCGAAAAAGTGCTGATCTCCCCTTAGTACAATGGGCAGTTGAAGATTGCCTTTATAATTGTCAACATGCTATAGATGAGCTTATCTGCAATTTTCCAAATAAATCAATATCAAAATTATTGCGGGTGATTATATTTCCATTAGGAACCTGGTTAAGCAAACCTAGCGATGAAACCGATCATAAAGTAGCGCAATTAATACAAACCCCAAGTTCAGCACGAACAAGATTAGGCCAAGGTCAGTATTTAACTCGTGATGGCAGTAATATTTTTGGGCGTTTGGAGCAAGCACTAGAAGACATTATTAATTGTGAACCTATCTTTGAAAAAATTTGCACTGCATTAAATAAAAAACTACCTTTTTATCATCTCGATATATTGGCTGAAACAGGTTTATCAGAGCATATCATTTCTAAATCTGAAGCTGATTTGTTAATTTCAGCGGAAAAGAGCCGTCAATGGGTAATAGCAGTAGACGATTTTGATAATAAAGAGTTAACCGCCAATAATTCAACTACTTAAATATTTTAACTTCTACTATCCTTGCCACAATATCGACACCGTTGTAGCAAGGATATATAAAATGCCTATTTAATATTATCAGCAACCCAAAAAGATGTTAATATAAAGTAAATTTGTTGATGATTTATTAATAGAGCTGAAGATGTCAGTAAAAGATTTAGTTACACCAAAAGCGATCGAGCCAACAGGTACGCCAGTAAAACGTCGCTCAAAAGGCGAAAAAACACGTGAAAAAATTCTTATTGCTGCAATTGAAGTATTAGCACTCAATGGAATAAAAGGCACTACCCATAGGGCTATAGCTAGTCATGCTAATTTACAGCTGTCATTAACTACCTATTATTTTAAAGACATACAAGCGCTTATTCATCAAGCTTTCAAGTTGAATTCTGAGCAAATATTAACTCGTGCTGATACCGTATTAGCGACAGCTTTTACCTTAATCAGTGAAATCGAGAAAAAAGAATTAAGAAAAACCGCCGTTAGAGAGACACTGTGTCAACAGTTGACTGAAATGGCTGCTAATCACTTAGTTGACAACATTAAACATCGTGCAATTTCACTTGCCGTAGAGCAATTAATGTTAACTGAAATTCAGGTAACCCCAGAGTTACGTTTACTTGTCCAAGAGCATGAATTATCACAGCTAGTGCCCTATGAGCAGTTATGCCGATTTTTTAATAAAGTGAATCCTGAACTCGATGCTAAAATCATGTATACAGTTTTCTCACAACTGCAATACGGGCAGCTTTCGAAGCAAGTTAATATTGATATTGAGTTAATTCGACAAACAACACGCAAGATTCTTGCTTGGATAATGTCTTTAAAATAATCGGTTGAAAGAAGCTTAGTAACTTCAAAATAATAAAGCAAAAAAAAAGCACGGTATATACCGTGCTTTTTTCTGGATATTAAATGCTCATTTACAGAAATGACATTAGCTCTTGATCAAGCTGCATCAGAGTCTTAGGATCAGCCATCATGGTTTTTGCCAAAGACTTAGTTCTAGGTAACATACGCTCAAAATAAAACTCAGCAGTTTTAATTTTTGCACGATAGAAATCACGATTTTCTACATCTCCTGCTAATTTCTCATAGGCAGATTGAGCCATTTGAGCCCAGAAATAAGCCATCACGATATAGCCAGAATACATTAGGAAGTCTACCGAGGCCGAACCTACTACATCACGGTCAGCCTTAGCTTTAAGGCCTAAACGCACAGAGTACTGTTGCCAATTAGCAATTGCTTTACTTAATGGCCAAATAAATCGGTTCATTTGTCGCTTATGAGGGTTGCTAGAAATTAAGCTATGGTTTTTACAGAAGCCTAGTACTTCTTTTGAAAACTCATTTAACGATTTTCCACGAGTCATCAGGATTTTACGACCTAATAGATCTAGCGCCTGGATGCCAGTCGTTCCTTCATATAGTGTAGAGATACGTGCATCACGAACAATTTGTTCCATGCCCCACTCTTTAATATAACCGTGACCACCAAATATTTGTAAACCATGATTCGCACTTTCAGAGCCTAGCTCTGTCAAAAAGGCTTTTAAAATAGGCGTGATAAAACCTAATCTATCATCAGCTGCTAAGCGCTCTTCTTCTGTTTTTGCCATGGAAATATCATCAACGATTTTTGCTGTGTAATAAATCATTGCTCTGCCACCTTCAGAAATGGCTTTTTGAGTCATCAGCATTTTACGTACATCAGGGTGAACGATAATAGGATCAGCTACTTGCTCAGGATATTTTTTCCCTGTTAGAGAACGCATAGATAGACGCTCTTTGGCGTAAATCAAAGAGTTTTGAAAAGCTAACTCTGCTGTACAGATACCTTGTAATGCTGTACCCAAGCGCGCGGTATTCATAAAGGTGAACATACATTCTAAGCCTTTATTTTCAGGACCAATTAACTCACCGACTGCGTTATCAAAATTAAGCACTGCAGTAGCAGAGGCCTTAATGCCCATTTTATCTTCTATAGAGCCACAAGTAACATTATTTGTCTCGCCTAGATTGCCTTCTTGATCAGTTTTTACTTTGGGTACGATAAATAATGAAATACCACGTGTTCCCGCTGGCGCATCTGGTAATCGAGCAAGTACGATATGAATAATATTGTCAGTTAGATCATGTTCACCAGCAGAGATGAAAATTTTAGTACCGGTAATATTGTAGGTTCCATCACCATTTGGCTCAGCTTTAGTTTTAACTTGACCTAAATCTGTACCACATTGAGGCTCAGTTAAACACATTGTGCCTGTCCAAGTACCTTGTATTAAGCGAGATAAATACAATTCTTTCTGCTTATCATTACCGTGAGTAGTAATAGTATTCATCGCTCCATGGCTAAGACCTGGATACATAGCCCAAGACCAATTGGCAGTTCCCGTCATTTCTGATTGAACCATGCCAAGTGAAGGGGGTAAGCCCTGACCGCCATGCTCTAACGAATGTGATAACGAAGACCAACCACCATCGATATACTGTTGATACGCTTCTTTGAAGCCTTTAGGGGTAATAACTTTACCATTATCAAATTTACAGCCTTCTTTATCGCCACTTTGATATAGAGGTAATAATTCATTTTCACAAAACTTTGCGCATTCTTGAATAATAGCGTCAACTAAATCAGGACTAGCCTCTTCAAACTCTTCATGTTTTTTATAATGATCATAATAATTGAATACATCTTCAATCAAAAATTTAATATCTGCGACTGGTGCTTTATAACTTAGCATTAATCTTCTCCGACAAATTGGACGTCTATTTATAATTATATAACTAGATTAAAGCACTGGTCGTACCACTAATTCAAGGTTTTTTTCAATTAATTTATAAATGAGAGGCTATTTTCTTTAATTTAACAGTGAATAATTGGCTTATATATAGAGACCCCTGCAAGGATATCCCTTACTTGGATAGCAAAAGACTAAGCTTTTTCATTAAAAAGAGGCATTAACAACTAATGGACAAGCTAGCGTAGAAGATCGGTTTTATTTATATAATACAATAACAATCTGAAGTTTTAGCTTTAGATATGGATATGGATATGGATATGGAGTTTATTGTGGGTGAAACTTTTAATGCTCTTTCACATAGCATTTTATTGAATTTAGAATAATGGATTTATTGCTAGAGAGTATTGATAAATGGCTTTATCTTAGAAGATTTACTTTGGATATAAATTTTGATTTTACAAGAAATTGACAAAGTTGGCGGAGTGGACGGGACTCGAACCCGCGACCCCCGGCGTGACAGGCCGGTATTCTA
>Ga0209395_1007370_pt1 | contig 11594 bp, 14 predicted proteins | sample GOMGulsemesocosm_3_FD_184635 | JGI IMG/M metagenome (GOLD analysis project Ga0209395, IMG submission 184635) | Methane-oxidizing microbial communities from mesocosms in the Gulf of Mexico - GOM9D Gulf of Mexico (SPAdes) (version 2) | ecosystem: Environmental > Aquatic > Marine > Cold seeps... | reverse complement strand
TATGTGCGCCGCTTGGTATATCTAGCTGATGCTAACGCACGTTCGCATAAAATGCGGACTATACTGCGTTAAGCCAAAAATTATAATGATGGGAGAATAGGTGATGAGTCAAGACGGCGTGAATAACAGTCGACGTCTGCTACTCCTGGGTTCGACCGCTGCTGTTGGTGCTGTAGGCGCCGGCTTTGTTGCTGTTCCATTCCTTGCTTCATGGAATCCTAGTGAGAAAGCAAAAGCTGCTGGTGCACCTGCTAAAGTAGACATTAGTAAATTAGAACCTGGTGCTATGCTGACCGCCGAATGGCGTGGTAAGCCGGTATACGTTGTACGTCGTACTGAAGACGTATTGGGTATGCTAGATGGTTTGCAAGATCGTTTGAAAGATCCAGCAAACGAAAATAAGGCTCAACAGCCTGCGTATGCTGATAATTTACAGCGTTCGCGTAAACCAGAACTTCTTGTTCTTTTAGGTGTTTGTACTCACCTAGGTTGTGCTCCTAAGTTCTATGCTGAAGTTAAGCCTGAGCCTTTTGATGCTGACTGGAAAGGTGGTTTCTTCTGCCCATGTCACGGTTCTCGTTTTGATATGTCGGGACGTGTTTATAACGGTTCTCCTGCAGCAGATAACTTGATTGTTCCTCCTTATTCGTTTGAAGGTGACAATGTCTTAGTAATCGGTATTGATGAGGAGACTGCATAATGAGCCAGCAGAAAAATCCAATCATGGGCTGGATTGATGATCGTCTACCAGTAACCGTGACTTACGAAAAGCATATGTCTAAGTACTATGCGCCGAAAAACTTTAACTTCTGGTATTTCTTCGGCGTATTGTCGATGATTATGCTGGTTAACCAAATCCTAACGGGTATTTGGTTAACGATGAACTTCACTCCAAGCGCCGATGCGGCTTTCGCATCCGTTGAATACATCATGCGTGATGTGGAATGGGGTTGGTTATTGCGTTATATGCACTCTACCGGTGCTACCTTCTTCTTTATCGCTATTTACTTGCACATGTTCCGTTCTGTTTTATACGGTTCTTACCAGAAGCCACGTGAGCTTATTTGGTTGTTTGGTATGGGTATCTATCTAGCGCTTATGGCCGAAGCTTTCATGGGATATGTATTACCATGGGGCCAGATGTCTTATTGGGGTGCTCAGGTAATTATTTCCTTGTTTGGTGCTATCCCAGTGATTGGTGATGACCTAACGACTTGGATTCGTGGTGACTTCCTGATTTCAGGCGCTACTTTAAACCGTTTCTTCGCCTTGCATGTAATTGCTGTTCCTTTAGTGATTGTTGCTTTGGTTATATTGCACTTGTTGGCATTGCACGAAGTAGGTTCTAACAATCCTGATGGTGTTGATATCAAGAAACATAAAGATGAAAACGGTGTACCGCTAGACGGCATTCCATTCCATCCTTTCTATACAGTTCACGACCTAGTCGGAATTGTGGTGTTCTTGATGATTTTCTGTTCTGTAATGTTCTTCTTCCCTATGGGCGGTGGTTTCATGCTGGAATACGCGAACTTTGAGCCTGCTAACGGCCTTAAGACCCCAGAGCATATTGCTCCGGTATGGTATTTCGGTGCTTTCTATACCATCTTACGAGCGATTCCTCATAAGTTAACCGGTGTTATTGCTATGGGAGCGGCGATTGCTATCTTATTCGTCTTACCATGGTTGGATAAGAGCCCAGTGAAGAGTATTCGTTATAAGGGGATTATTAGTAAAACTCTGATTCCTGTATTTGGTGTCGCTTTTGCTATCTTGACCTGGTTGGGTACTCAGCCTTCTAGTGGTGAGTTCTTAGGCTTGATCAATAACACGACCTTGGCTCGTTGGTTAACGGCTTTCTACTTCGGTTATTTCTTATTGATGCCTTTCTATACTCGTATGGAAAAAACTAAACCTGTTCCTGAACGTGTAACTGGAGGCCATTAGAATGAAAAAAGTTATAGCTCTATTTGCTTTGATGGCTTCTTCGCTTTCATTTGCTTCGGGTGGTGGTATTCACCTAGATGAACATAAAACGGATTTGACCGACAACGCTTCTTTACAGCGCGGCGCTCAAACCTTTATGAACTATTGCATGGGTTGTCACTCGTTAGAACACGGTCGTTTCAATCGCTTGGCAAAAGATTTGGGTATTTCTGAGTCATTGACTAAAGAAAACCTTATCTTTGCTGATCAGCGTTTTGGCGATTTGATGACAATTGCCATGCGTAAAGAAGATTCGAAGAAGTGGTTTGGTGCTACTCCTCCTGATCTTACTGTTGTTGCCCGTGTACGTGGTGGCAGTGGTGATTGGTTGTATACTTATCTACGTTCTTTCTATGAAGATACTAGTCGTCCTTGGGGCGTGAATAATGCCGCATTTAAAGATGTAGGCATGCCTCACGTTCTTGCTGGCTTGCAAGGTGTTCAAAAGAAAGGTTGTGCACCAGTATCAACAGGTTATGATTCTTTAACGGGTACTGAGATCATGGTTGATAGCTGTGAACTTGCAGAGCCAAAAGAAGTTTTATACTTGGCGGAAGAAGGTCAGTTAACTGCAAAAGAATACGATAACCTTGTATTTGATTTGGTGAACTTCTTGGTATACATGGCTGAGCCGATCGCTTTAGAGCGTCAACGTCTTGGTTGGTGGGTATTGTTGTTCTTGGTTATCTTCCTAATTCCTGTTTACTTGTTAAACAAAGAATATTGGAAAGATATTCACTAATTCGTCTTAGAATTGGTTGAATTACCTGTATGGCTCGGCGCGGAAACGTGGTCGGGCTGTATTTGTTTTTGAATAGTTAAAATATTATTTAGCTGGGGAATTATATGGGTGTTGTTGCTAAACGTTCTTCGATGACGTTTTATTCAGATGGAAGCGATCATTATAGCCATCGTGTACGCATTGTATTGGCTGAAAAAGGTGTAACAGTTGAAGTTCACGACGTAGACGCTGATAACAAGCCAGAAGATTTGGCTACTTTGAATCCGTATAATACATTGCCAACATTAGTTGATCGTGAGTTGGTGTTATACCAGCCAAATGTAATGATGGAATATTTGGATGAGCGTTTTCCACATCCGCCATTATTACCCGTTTACCCGGTTGCGCGTGCGGAAAGCCGTTTATTGATTCACCGCATTGAGAAAGACTGGTGTGTTCTTGTTGATACTATCTTCTCTGCGACAGCAAAAGATAAAGACAAAGAGAAAGCACGTAAGGAATTGCGTGAAGGCATGATGACAATTGCCCCTATCTTTAAAGATAAGGCATATTTCATGAGCGAAGAATTTTCTATTGTTGATTGCTGCATGGCTCCAATCTTATGGCGTTTACCAGCAATGGGCATTGAGCTTAGCGGTAAAGCGGTTGAGCCTTTATTCCAGTATATGGAACGCTTATTTGATCGTGAATCTTTTCAAGCTAGCTTGTCAGAAGCTGAGCAGGAAATGCGCGGTTAATTGAGATGCAGACAATGACGCCAAGTCGCCCGTACTTAATGCGGGCGCTGAATGAATGGATACTTGAAAACGACTGTACGCCGTATGTGCTGGTCGATGCAGGCTTGCCAGGGGTTCAAGTGCCCGAAGATTATGTGAATAACGGTCAGATTGTGTTGAATATCAGCACGTCTGCGGTTAAATCATTACTTATCGATGATGATGGCTTATCGTTCAATGCTCGATTTGGCGGTGTGCCGATTGATCTTTACGTGCCTATGGTCGCAATCTTAGCTATTTATGCCAAAGAGAACGGTCAAGGTATGGTATTTGGTAATGAAGCCGGTGCTCCTGATCCTGATCAGCCGCCTGCACCGACTAAGCCTGAAAAAGCAACGAAACCCCGTCCGGCGTTAAAAGTTGTGAAGTAGACCTGTTAGACACAAAAAACCCCAGTAGATCACTCTGCTGGGGTATTTTTTTGCCTACAATTTGATTGCAGCTTTAGGCTCTACTGTTGGTTTAATTGCCAGTTGTAATCTAACGTCTGGTAATTAGAGAAACGACCCACCTCAATATTGTACTGAGCGATAAACTTTAAAACGCCTTGTTCGCTATTATCTCGACTGAAATCTTCAGAAAACCAATTGAATATTTTTGAGATGTAAACTTTATTACCCTGAATCTTAATCCCTTTGTCGCTATTCGCTATAAACAACCTTGTCTGCTCATCTAACTGCTGATTGATTGATTTGCTGGTATAGGCCGCGGCTCTTAGGTCGGGACAGCTAATAGAGGCGCATACTATGGCGAAGTGAATTCTAGGCTCTTTCATTTTACGTAATATTTTATGCTCTATGGTATCAAGGCTGATGGTTTTACCGGCCAAGACTCCCGCAGGTTTTTGCCAAACGGGGCTAAACCAACTGCCGATATCGCGAATGCTACGTTTAGGTTTGTGATCTATGACGAGCTTAATGGCTAATAAATTATAGGCATTGATGTAAAAGGCAAGTTTTTCATTACCTCTTAATGCGGTGCTATCAAAGAGTGCGAGGCGCTCAAGTAGGTCTGAATATAGAGGATCTTGACTAAAGCCTTGGTAGTCTAAAAGGCTCGTGCTTATGCCTGAAACTTCTTTATTAACAATGTGTTGTGATAATAAGGTTGAATAACTAGACCAGTCAAAGTTGGCCCAAGTGCACTGGCTAAAAAAGGCCAAGCACAGTAGTAGAATTCGCATAGCGATCAGTCCCTGTAATATTTACTCTAAGCAGTATAAGTATTACCGCGGAGACTGTCATTGAGCTTGGTCATTTACCTTGGCTAGCAAGCTATCAATAAATTGATGGGTTTCTTTATTATCCCACTCTCTTTCGCCTAAAATACGACCTATTAACTGCCCCTTTTTTCCTATTATAAAAGTAACAGGCAGGGCTGAGACCTCATAGATGTTACCCGCTGCATTCCCTTCTAGTGCTATTGGGAATTCCAGTTTCATTTTCTTGATCCATTTTTTGACAGCTTTTTCTCGACCAGAATCTACAGAGACAGCAATAACGACAACATCATCATTTTGATACTTGACTGAGATAGCTTGCAGAGAAGGCATTTCCATACGACACGGTGCGCAGAAGGTAGCCCAAAAGTTTAATAGGACAATTTTACCGCGATAGTCAGAAAGTTTTATTTCTTGCTCACTAGTGCCTGGTAGAGAGAAGTCTGGAGCCATTACGGCGGGTTGTTGAGAAAACTTTTCATAAGGCATATTAGCAAAACTGGTAAGAGCCAAAAAACTAGGGAGTAAAATGCTAAACAAGATGCCAAGAATCTTCATGTGGGTACTTATGCCTTATAAATTATCTAATACATTATATAAACGGGATTTATAGACTTCGTTAAATATAATTTCTTTTTGCTTGTTGATGATAACAGTCGAGGCCATTTTTCCATCAAACATGTTTTGTAGAATGTCATTATTATCTACAAGGGTTGTCATTTGGTTGTAGCCATTATCTCTTTGATAGTTTTTAGATTGAGAGATATTTGCGGAGATAAAATCGACCATTAAAAATTGAATGTTGGGGTAGGAATCCATTTTATAATTTATCTCATCCATGTGGCCGCTGCATGTTGTACACCACATAGTAAAATATAAGACAACAGCATCGTAATTTGCTAATTCATCTTCTAATTCTATTGATACTTCTTCAGTTGTCAGTAGGTTAAAATTTTCACTAATGATGATTTCGAAATCTTCATTGCTTCGAATGTCTTTGCTTTCTGGGGCAAGGTCTTCAACACAGGCACTCAATAAGAGGGCAATAGAAATAAATAAAATGTGTTTAATCGAATGCATAGCTTAAGCCTAAAGTAATAATGTCGGTAACAGAAAAATTCATACCATAGTCATCAGAGGCAAAAGCATGACTCCAGCTCGCTTTGTATATATAGCGTAGATCTGGGCTCGCATAAGCTGCGGTTAATGATGCTGATTGCTTCTCTAATTGGCTTTTAGCTTCCTTATGCTTGCCTATTTGAGCTTTTCCTTCTTTCAAGCTCGCAAGTGCCGCAGAGAATGTTACCGTATCTAAATCTTCTAAAAAGACAGTATAACCTATAGAAGCTGATAAAAATCGACGATCGCCTAAGCGCTTAGTATAGGGCTCAACAGCTTCTCCATACTCCTGGTTTACTGGGCGAGCGATATGTTTGCCATAAGAGCCCTGCAAGGTGGCAGTAAAAGGATATACCGTTTTTTCAATGATGATATTGCTATCGAATCGGTACAGACCGCGGCCGGTGATATCATAATTTACACTGGCGTTATCTCCATACATCGAATTCCCAGTTGGAATGATAAGGCTGCCCCCTAAATAAATAGCAGGTTTTAGATCTTCTATGCTATTAACTTGATAAACACAGGTAACTCGATCAAAAGTTTCATACCAAAAGCTTAAGCTAGTATCACCAAAGCCATCGGATTTAATTGTTTCTCCAGAAAACTGATTATCGTTCCAAACATAAGGAACCACGATGCCAGCTTGCCAGTTTTTTGATAGTCTCTGGCCATAACCGAGGTTTAAGCGGTATTGATTAAGGCTGTCGGCAGCTGGGTCTGGAATGTACTTTCGATCTGAATCCCACTTACCTTTGTAGGACTCGATATCAAAAGAAACATCCACTACTTTTTTTCCAAACTTTGGCAAGATTAATGAGCCCGCACTGCCACCGCCGCAGCAGGATGCTGCAAAGATGGATGATGAACTGAGCAAGCCGATGCTTAGAGTAAGCGCTTTTGATGAAAAAATAGTGGATGCTTTCATTTGATTAGTGCGCCATCTCAGCCATTGATTCATCAGCAGTTTTGGCGAAGGTAGCAAAATCGAACTCTCCGTTCATCTTGGCTGCTGAATTCACACTTAACTTGACATAAAAGGTATCAGTATAGCCGTCGATGTCGGCAGTCCATTTGCCAGTACCGTCAGAGGATGCAGTAGTCCAAGTTTGGGCATCTTTGTCAGCGCTTACTAGAACATCAATGCTATCAACACTTAGCTCGTCTGCAGTCCCTTCGCTTAAAACAGTATTTGTAGCAAGTACAGGGAAACTCATCATGGATTCTTTACTAGCAATGAACAATTCAACAGAGTGAGAAGCAGGCATAGCCATGTCCATCGCCATTGGCATCGTCATGGCTGGAACGCTATTAAAGATAATATAGTTACGAGGAAGGCCATCGATCGTATCGTCAGTACCTTTTAGTGTCGCTTTAACTGTTTCAGCCATCGACATAGTAACGTTAGGAGTGAAGCTGAGGGCTTCTGCATTGTCTAGATTAATGTTTACGGTCCAAGTACCCATGACCTCATCGCCCATTGCTGAAGGCATTACAAAATACATCGTACAATCAGAATTACCCTGCTCATCTGAAGCTGTACAACCAAGCTGGGGTGCGCTGTGCTTCATTCCGCTTGCCATTAACATCATTGGGGTGATCGTTGGGGTCTCATCATATACAGCAAGGCCATCGCCATCTGTTACGTTAACTGAAAATACAGATTCTCCGACAATCCCTGTTTCTGCTGATGTTAGGCTTAAAGTGTAATTAGTATTTTCTGAATCATCTCCACCGCAAGCCATTAGCATGCAGGCAGCTAGAGTAGCAGATGTCGCTTTCAAAAAAGTTTTAGGTTTAATCATAATGGCCTCAATAAAGTTTCTGTACTGACTATAGGTGTTTATATTAGGTGTTTATACAAAGAATGATTTGATGAAAATCAATTTGAGGCAATGTTATCAATCTTCAGCAATGGTCAGCAGTGACAAATTGTCGCACTTCCAGCTTTTGGGCCGTTTTTAATGTAGAAAAATGATATGGGTTAGGATTTTTTCTGATTTTTTTAATAAGCCTTACTCAGCTGATTTATATCAACTAGAGCATCTAGGTGTCTGCTTATCATAGTCCTTCAAATTATTAGCTTAGGAATACGACTATGAGTCATTGTTGTGGAGGTTGCGGTGGGGAAGATCCACTAAAGAAAAATAAACAAACGGAAGATCTTGAGACTAAGAAAGCAGAGGGCAAGGCGCCTAAAGAAACAACCTCATCGGCCACAGGTACTTGGCAGCCGCCAAAGAAGTAGCTTAGAAAAAATAGCTTGGAAAAAATAGCTTATAGGCTTGTATTGAAATGATTAGCGAAGAAGTTAATACCGTATCTGGTAATGATGTATTACCCAGAGAGCTTCCTGGTGACTTTGCAATATGGATTTTTATCTTTGCAGAATTAACCGTATTCGCTATCTTCTTTTTTTGTTATAGCTGGATGCACAGTCATAACGTGGAAATGTTTGAAGCAGGTCAGGCCAATCTTCATCCCGAAGCAGGGCTGATTAATACAGCCGCTCTTATCACCAGTAGTTATACCATCGCACTATCAATCATCTTTGCTAAGCAAGGCAAGCTTAGGTATAGCCAAATAGGTTTGGCTTTATCGATTTTTCTAGGTTTGGTATATGTATTTACTAAGCTGTGGGAATATCAGGAGTTATTTGCTGCGGGATTTAACTTATCAACCAATAACTTCTATATGTTTTATTTCTTTACCACCGGCTTTCACTTTATGCATGTGATATTAGGCTTAGTTATTTTATTGATTATGCTTATCAGAATCCTACCGGTGAATTCTCTTGGTACAAGGTCTAGCATCTCTGAGGGGCAAGAGTCTGAGTTGGGTAACCTAGAATCTGCCGCGAGTTATTGGCACATGATTGACCTGCTATGGATTATTCTTTTTCCATTGGTTTATGTTTTATAAAAGGTGGAGTAGAGATGAGTGCTGATGTGATGAAAGGCAGTATTGTTAAAACCAGTTTTGTATGGCTGCTATTGCTCGGGCTGACATTGTTAGCGGTTATCTTCTCTCAAATGGGTGTCGATCATAATTTATTATTAAAAACTGTTTTAATAATAACCATTGTAAAAGGCATGCTAGTCGCGGATGTTTTTATGGGATTAAATTTAGCGCCAAAGCTGTGGTATCGCTTAATGGCTAGTTATCTTTGCTTAGTGCCTTTGGGCATTTTTCTAATTTATTTTTTATCGGCTGCTTAACTCAAGCTAAAGAGAGCTGTCTGATTAGAACAAGCAAAAAAAATCCAGTGGCTTTTACAAGGACACTGGATTTCTTGTCACTAAACTCTATGGATTTTGTTAACCCAGCTCACTTAGCTTTTGCTTCAATACTTCCATAACAACCTGAGGGTTTACGCCCTTAGCCGCTTTACGAGTTGCACCAATGAAGGGGCCAATCGCTTTTGCACGCTTGTCGACAGGAGTATTCAAATAGCCTTCAACCAATTTAGGGTTGTCGGCTAATACCTGTGCAACCACTGCTTCAATCGCAGAGGTATCGGATACTTGCTTAAGACCTAATTGATCGATGAGCTGATCAACATCAGAACCCTTACCCTGCCAAATCGCATTAAAGACTTCTTTTGCACCATCGTTTGAGATGTCGTTGCCTTTAACGTTCTTCAAAATAGCGCCTAACTGCTGTGCGCTAACAGGAATATCGGTAATGCTGATTTCGTTCTTGTTCAGTGCGGCCGATAAATCGCCCATTACCCAGTTGGCAGCAATCTTGTAGTCGCCAGCAATTTCAGCGGCGGCTTCAAAATAATCAGCCATCTCGCGGCTCGCGGACAATACACCGGCGTTATAAGCAGAAAGACCATGCTCAGCTTCAAAGCGGGCTTTTTTCTGCTCAGGCAGTTCCGGCAAAGTTGCACGAATTGCTTCAATATATTCTTCGTCGATGATTACAGGCAATAAATCAGGATCAGGGAAATAGCGATAATCGTTAGCCACTTCTTTTGAACGCATGCTGCGAGTTTCGTTTTTATCGGCGTCGAATAAACGAGTTTCTTGAGTGATGCTGCCACCGTCTTCAAGAATGTCCATCTGTCGTACGATTTCAACTTCAATCGCGCGCTCTACGTTTTTAAACGAGTTTACGTTTTTAATTTCTGTGCGCGTACCCAGCTCTTCTTGGCCCTTAGGGCGCAGAGAAACGTTACAATCACAACGCATAGAACCTTGTGATAGGTTGCCATCACAAATACCCAAATACATAACGATGCTTTGCATCTTGCGGAAGTAAGCCGAAGCTTCTTTCGAAGTACGTAATTCAGGTTCGGATACGATTTCGATTAACGGTGTACCGCAACGGTTTAAATCGATGCCGGATTGGCCATCAAAACCTTCGTGTACCGATTTTCCTGCATCTTCTTCAAGGTGTGCGCGCGTTACATTAATACGACGCGTCTTGCCTTCACCTAGATCAATATCAATATGACCCATGCCGACGATTGGTTCGTGCAGCTGAGTAATCTGATAGCCTTTTGGTGAATCCGGATAAAAATAGTTCTTACGATCGAAGACCGACTTCATACCAATTTCAGCATCGATGGCTAAGCCAAACTTAACCGCCATGCGTAAAGCTTCTTCGTTAAATACCGGTAAAACACCCGGTAAACCCAAGTCGTAAATATTGGCTTGAGTATTCGCATCTGCACCATACTGAGTGCTAGAGCCGGAGAATATTTTAGATTTTGTAGCCAACTGAGCGTGAATCTCAAGGCCAATTACCACTTCCCATTCCATGATAGAGTCCTTTTATTTTAAGCCAGTTGGAGTTTTAGTATGCCAGTCAGTCGCATTCTGGAATTGATGTGCGCAGTTTAATAAGCGGCTTTCATCAAAATAGTTACCGATAAGCTGTAGACCGACAGGAAGATCATTGATCATACCTGCAGGTACCGACATGCCGGGTAGGCCTGCCAAGTTAGTCGCGAGAGTATAGATATCTTCTAGATACATGCTCACAGGATCTTTGCTTTTCTCGCCAAACTTGAACGCAGGGCTTGGAGCAACAGGGCTCATGATGACATCAACATCGTTAAACGCGGCAACGAAGTCGTTCTTAATTAAGCGACGAACTTGTTGGGCTTTTTTATAATAAGCATCATAAAAACCGGCAGAAAGAGCGTAAGAACCTAGCATGATGCGGCGCTGAACTTCATTGCCAAAACCTTCACTGCGAGAACGCTTATAAAGGTCTTCAACATCTTTTGGATCTTCACAGCGATGTCCAAAACGCACGCCATCCATACGAGATAGGTTGGCAGAACATTCTGACGGTGCAATCACGTAATACGCAGGAACACACAAGTTGGTATTTGGTAGGCTAATTTCTTTTAGCGTCGCGCCCATCTTTTCGTATTCTTTGATCGCATCTTGAATGGTTTGGGCCATTACAGGATCAAGATCAGCACTGAAATATTCTTTCGGCAAACCAATGGTCATACCTTTCATTGAATTATTCAGATTTGCACGATAATCCGGCACGTCACGCTCGATGCTGGTGGAGTCTTTTTTATCAAAGCCTGCCATCACATTCAACATCATCGCGGCATCTTCGGCAGTACGAGCAATTGGGCCGCCCTGATCAAGACTGGATGCGTAAGAAATCATACCGAAGCGAGATACGCGACCGTAAGTTGGCTTGATACCCGTTACGCCACAAAAAGACGCGGGCTGACGAATCGAACCACCGGTATCGGTTGCAGTAATGCCTGGGGCTAAAC
>Ga0209395_1007369_pt1 | contig 11595 bp, 10 predicted proteins | sample GOMGulsemesocosm_3_FD_184635 | JGI IMG/M metagenome (GOLD analysis project Ga0209395, IMG submission 184635) | Methane-oxidizing microbial communities from mesocosms in the Gulf of Mexico - GOM9D Gulf of Mexico (SPAdes) (version 2) | ecosystem: Environmental > Aquatic > Marine > Cold seeps... | reverse complement strand
TAAAACGATGGTGCCGACACCAAGAGTCGAACTCGGGACCTACTGATTACAAGTCAGTTGCTCTACCAACTGAGCTATGTCGGCGTTCCGTTTCAGTGGGGCGTATATTAGTGACTTGACCTGTTCATTGCAAACACTTTTTTCAAAAAAAACCACTTTTTTAGTAAAAACGCAATCAAGTGCCTAAAATCAACACAATAAGATTATTTAACATACAAAATAAGACCTTCCAAAACCAAATGAGGTCTATTATTTCCTAATTCAACGATTTCTGGCGGTAAATGATTAATACCACCCCCTGTTAAATACAAAACAGGGGATACATCACCATCAAACATCGATTTTGCCTTTTGAATGGCATAAAGGACAGTTCCTGCAAGTGCAGCTCGACTGCCATTTTGTACACAGGATTTAGTATTCGTTCCAAATGACAACTCCTCACCATGATGACCACCACCACGAACCAATGCTGTGTGCTCAGTCAGCGCTAAGTTCATCAGTCTAAACCCAGGACTAATCCAACCCCCTAAATGCATTCCATCACCATCAACCACATCAACAGTCATTGCGGTACCAATATCGATAACGACTACGGGTGCATTAGCATCTTTGTAGGCTGCTAAAAATGCCAACCAGCGGTCAATCCCTAATTTAGTCGGGATATCGTAACTATTTGTCACGCCAAATGCTTGAGCTGGACTTGTTATCTGTTGATAACGAACGCGCAGCTTACGGGCCAATGCTTTAATATGTTGATAGTTATTACTGTCCCCCACATTGGAGTAAATAATTTGATCAACATTGCCAATCTTTTCATGGCTGGGACGATGACAGAAATTAGTTACGGTATAACTTCCAATGTAATGCAACCCTGTAACGCCCCCTTTTGCGTCTAAATGAAGCTGAGCGGCTTTTAGTTTGCTATTACCTATCTCAATGAGCAACTTGATACTTGCAGTCATAATGTTAATTTTCTCAATGAAATTTCTCCGCCAAAATAGGATTGACGTTGATTATCGTTAGTTATCACAAGTCCACCTTGTGCATCGACACCACTTGCAACGCCTTCAATGCAGCGTTGACCCATATGTAGTTGAACAGCGTGTCCTAAAAAGCAATCGTGCTTGTGCCAGCGATCGACAAAACTGACAAAGCCTGTTTGCTCAAATTCTTCCAATAAAGTAATCACATGCCGTAATATCGTACCAGCTAATTGATTACGGTCGACTAAGACACCAGTCTCACTGATATCAGCAAACGGTTGGCCAATCTCTTGAGTTGCGTCGGGCGGTAATAAAACATTAATGCCTGCGCCAATGATAATATCGCAGCTATCACTACCCTGACCTTCCAATTCCACCAATATACCCGCTAACTTTCGGCCTTGATAATAAATATCGTTGGGCCATTTAAGCCCCAAGTCATCGACTCCTAATTGAGTTAACGCTTCAACGATAGCAATACCAACGACTAAACTGAGTCCCATAGTGGCACTGATGCCTTGCTCAAAACGCCAATGCGTCGAAAAATAGAGACTCGCACCCAGCGGTGACACCCATTGTTTACCACGGCGGCCTCGGCCTGCGGTCTGGGCTTCACTAAATATGGTAGTTCCTGATCTAGTCGAGGATATGGTTTTGGTAGCCAATGCTTCTTTAATCACATCATTGGTCGACTCAACAACCGTTTTGACTTCAACGTTAACATGGCCTAGTAGCAAAAACGCATGAATTTTATCGGGATTTAAGAGCGATATAGGCTGGGATAATTTGTATCCCTTGCCCGTTACAGAATAAATATCAAGCCCAAGCTTTTGTAATGCTTGAATATGCTTTGAAATTGCCGCGCGGCTTATATTATTTTGTTCACCCAATTGCTCACCTGAGCAGAACTGACCATCAGCTAGCGCAACAAGAATATTATGTGTGGTTTGATTAAACATCACCTTCCTTTTTATGGCAAAGTGCTAATTGACTATAGCCCTGCTTATCAATCACATTAACCTCTGGTTCCAAGGTAATCTGAAATGTTCTATGGACGGATCGAATAATCTCATCGGCCAAATTTATCACATCCCTCGATGTCGCTTCTTTTTGATTCACCAATACTAAGGCTTGTTGCTTATGTACCGCCGCACCGCCGATACTTTTTCCTTTAAAGCCTAATTCATCAATTAACCAGCCGGCAGCTAGTTTCACACCTTCGGACATTGAATACTGAGGCATATTAGGATGATGTTGCTTCAAATATTTAGCATGTTCATCTGATACCACTGGATTTTTAAAAAAACTGCCTACATTAGGCAATACAGCAGGATCAGGTAACTTATGACGCCTCACTCGAATGACTTCTTGGGCGACTTCATGCGGCGTGGCTAAACAGTCAAGTGTCGCTGACCATGCCTTCAATTCACCATAACTTAATTGAGGTTGCCAACTTTTAGCTAATTTAAAGGTCACTTGAGTAATAAAAAATTGTCGGTGTTTTTTGAAATAACTTTCACGATAAGCAAACTGACAATCGGTATTGCTCATCACATGGCGCTGACCCGTTGTAATATCATAAGCAATGACTTCATGGCACACTTGTGACAACTCGACGCCGTAAGCACCAATATTTTGCACTGGCGCTGCACCAACACTACCGGGAATAAGGGCTAAGTTCTCTAGCCCTCCAATATTTAATGCTGTGCAATGCATAACGAGTTCATGCCAGTTTTCACCACCAGCAACACTTAAGTAATGATTATCACCATCACTCCACTGCTCTATCCCTTGCATTTTATTGGCCAAAATAGTGCCATGATAATCTTCAATGAATAGCATATTCGAACCTCCGCCCAACACTAGAAATGGCGATGTTAGTGGTAATAACATTTCTAGTTGCGCCCTAGACGTTACTGCAACTAATTCATGTGCATAAGCGTCTAACTGAAAGGTGTTTAAATGCTGTAATGAAATAGCCGTCATAAAGAGATCTTCGAAGGAAATACTGCGGCAGTGTAAATTAAATTTGAGCTGATGAACACTGTGCGGTAAATATCATACCGCACTGTGTAAGAGATAATGCTGGGGGTAAGGATTATTGCAGTTCTTTAAGTAGGGTATATAAGTCAGATTCAATGGCTGCGGCCGTTACTTCTCTGCCTGCGCCAGGGCCTCGAATAACTAATGGGTTGTCTTGATACCACGCACTTTTAACCAAGAAAACATTATCAGAAGGCGTTAATGAAGCAAACGGATGACTATTGTCCAGTGTTTTTAATCCGACAGCAGCATTAAATTCACCATCAACATTTGTAAACTCAGCCACATAGCGAATCACTTGGTTGTTGCGTTTGGCTTGCTCATATCGATCAGACATCATGTCATCTAATTCATGACAGCGTTCCAGGAATTCAGGAAGGCCAATATTGCTTAGAGATTCTGGCACCATTGAATGTAAATCAATGTCTGCAAGTTCAACATCTAACCCACACTCTCGCGCTAAAATAAGCAACTTACGCTGCTTGTCTTTACCCGATAAATCATCACGCGGATCTGGTTCTGTTATGCCTAATGACAGGGCTTTAGTGAGCAATGTGGAAAACGAAACACTATTATCATAATGCTCGAACAACCAACTTAAGGTCCCCGAAAATACACCACTAATTGATTCTATTGTATCGCCACTACGATGTAAGTCGTTAATGCTATGCAATATTGGCAGGCCAGCACCGACACTCGCGTTATAAAGCCACTTACAGTTGTTAGCATAAGCAAGCTGTTTCACGTCTTTATAAAATGCCAGCGGCGCAGAGCCAGCTAGTTTATTCGCACTGATAAGATGAAACCCTGCATTTAAAAAGTCAGGATAAACATCCGTTAATGATTGAGCGGCTGATACGTCTAATATAATCAAGTCGTCGAAAGGATGTGTTGTTAATGCGTCACTCATAGCCGACTGTTCGATAGTTAACCCATTATCAGCAAAAGCTTGCTGCCAGTTAGCTATATCAATACCATCATAATTAATCAATATTGAGCGAGACCGAGCAATACCCACTAGCGGCAATGACATATTAAACGTATTTTCAAGGCTCAGTTGCTGTTCATTAAAGAGTGTTAGCCATTGTTGACCAATATTACCAGCGCCCATCAATACAATACCTACACGTTTCGCAGGGCTATATATCCGTTGATGCAGTAGATAAGTCAAAATATTCACCCGCTTTGCAGGTACAATAACGCTCAAGCTCAAGCCATTATCTGATAAAACAATCGGCCAATACGATTCTTTGGAAAATATTTTTGAAAAGAGTTTTCGGTACCAAGACACACCAGCATCTAACAATGAGATAACGCCACTATTGGTGTCACAATCAAAACCGCCTTCAACACAAGTTTCTAAGTACGATTCAAAAGTTGTGGTCATTTCCAGCGGAAAAACCAATAACAATTCCGCTTGATGTTGCGTAGAAATCAGTGGAAAGAAACCATTGTCAGCCAGTTCACTCACAAGCTTACGGTTAGTCGCATTGTTATCAAACGTATACACGTTAATATCTTGTGAGCCATTTACAATGCAATCGCCCACATGGCCTAAACGATGACCAATTTCCGTAAATGCTGCCTCGGGGGTAAAACTACTTCGTACACGCAGTGCAATATTGTCTTTAGCTAATGGCTGTAGTGTTCTGCGGTGTAATACAGGATTACCTAAGCGGGCCAACTCTTCAGCTTCAGCAAGGCTCAGCTGTTCAATCAGCGCCGCTTCGTTAATAAGGTTAGGATCGGCACTAAATACACCGGCTACATCAGTCCACACGTTCACGGCACTAGCACCAGCGAGTTGAGCAATCAAGGTAGCACTATAATCACTACCATTTCGGCCAAGTGTTAAGGTTTGATTCTCAAAATTACGGCAAATAAATCCGGTAATAACACGCTGTAAAGAACGTTTATCATTGCATACTTGGTTAAATAAGTTTTGAGATGTTTTTTCATCAACGACGGGAGAGATGGTACCTGTTGCTACCAAAAATTGACGAGCATCAATAGCACAGCTATCTCGTCCTTTTTCACAAAGTAACGCTGACAATAAGCGAGAAGACCATACTTCGCCACACGCCATAATACTATTAGCCGTAAATTGATCGACATGCTCATAACAAAGCCAGCTACCCAACGCATCTAATTCATTATTGAGCAGGTGAAGTAACTCTTGAGGGTCGGACAACAGCGACTCAATTAACATCCGTTGGTAAGTTTTAAGCTGTGTAAGTTGCACATGGTAATCGACACCCGTTGCCGCCATATCAATCAATGCCAACAACTGATTCGTCGTTTTTCCAGCGGCTGACACCACCACAACATCAGTAGAGTGACCATATTGCAATAATAAATCAGCAACGCGCAGATAACAGGCAGGATCAGCTAAGCTGCTGCCGCCAAACTTATGTAACGTTAACGCCGCATCACTTTTAAAAGTGCTATCTAACTGACTAACCGTGTTACTCATATCGCTCTCTAATTTAAACGGACGCTAAGACAGCGTCTAAACTTTGTGATAAATCGGCAATTAAATCATCAATAGATTCAAGACCTACAGACAATCTAATTAAACTGTTACTAATTCCGGCTGTGATCCGAGCGCTTTCTTCCATACCAGCATGAGTCATCGTCGCAGGATGTGCGACCAAACTCTCAACACCACCCAAACTTTCGGCTAAGCAAAACAACCCAACTTCTTCGACAAAAGTTTTACTTTGCTGTATATCGCCAACTAAATCAAAACTTAGCATCGCGCCAAATCCAGCCTGCTGAGACTTAGCCAGTTCATATTGAGGATGACTTGATAAACCAGGATAATAAACCGTTTTAACGGCCGGATGGTTAACCAAGAAATCAGCAATTAATGCGGCACTTTCTTGGTGTTGTCTCAACCTAACAGGCAATGTTCTTAAGCCACGCATAGCTAAATAACAATCAAATGCAGAACCCGTGGTACCAATACAGTTTGCCCACCAATCTAGCTCAACACCTAATTCATGTGTTTTAGTAATAATGGCGCCCGCTACTACATCACTGTGACCGTTGATATATTTGGTACAAGAGTGTAGCACAATGTCTGCACCCAGCCTTAATGGCTGCTGTAAAATTGGCGTTAAAAACGTATTATCAACAACAACATACGCGCCAACTTTTTTAGACTTGGTAGCCAGTAATTCTATATCGACTAATCGTAGTAATGGATTGCTAGGTGTTTCTATCCAGACCATTTTTGGTAACTTAGTCAACGCTTCATCAAAAGCGGTAACATCATTTTGATCGACAACTATTAATTTGAATAATCCGCGCTTTGCCAGATGATCAAACATGCGATAACTGCCGCCATAACAATCATGTGGAATGAGCAGTGTATCTTGGGGCGTTAGTAACTGAATAATTGTCGTAATTGCTGACAAACCCGTGCTGGTAATAACACCATGCTCACCGCCTTCCAGTTCGGCTAACGCTTTAGCAAATTGGCTACGTGTAGGATTTCCACGTCTAGAATAATCATATTCACGTGGTTGGTTGTAACCATCAAACGTATAATTACTCGATAAATATATCGGTGGTACAACGGCGCCGTGCTGCGTATCGGTATCGATACCTCCACGAACTGCAATTGTTTGCTGTCCAAATTTGTTCATAAAACCCCCAACAAAGGTTGACTTACTACGTCACTAAGATATAAAGATGTCTAGATGGCTAATTTAAACAAACAAACGATGGCCGTCAAGATGTTTAGACGTCTATAATGAAATTATATTAATAAGATATTTGACAGTCTTCATGTAAGCGTTAAAATCGGCAAGATTTTTTCAGTCGATGTGTATACAATCATCGCTGCATTATTAGTTATAACTGAAAACAGTTAAACTAACACCCACTATAATATTAAAGGTATTTTCATGACAGTCTGGAATGGCGAATATATAAGTCCATATGCTGAACACGGCAAGAAAAACGAACAAGTGAAAAAAGTAACCGTGTCTGTTCCCCTAAAGTTATTAAAAATACTGACAGATGAGCGTACACGTCGACAGGTTAATAACCTACGTCATGCAACTAATAGTGAACTGTTGTGTGAAGCATTTTTACATGCCTATACGGGACAACCACTACCAGAAGATAGTGATCTTTCGAAGGATAAGCCAAGTGTGATTCCACAGGCCGCGCGTGAACTCATGGAAGAGCTAGGTACATTCGTAGAGAACATAGAAGAAAACGAAGAATAGCACACAGCAAATAACGACTTAGTTTAATGCTTTAAGTATAAACTAAGTCGTGCTCCCCCCAAGCTAGAACCATTACTTGCTTCAACATGTCCCTGATGCCAATCCATAATTTTTGTCGTAATAGCTAATCCCAGCCCAAAATGACCCGCTTCCCGAGAGCGATCGACATCTAATCGTCTAAAGGGCTCAAAAATACTCTCTTGTTCATTGTCAGGAATACCAATACCATCGTCATCAATATGAATGACAATAGCGGACTCGGTAACGCGTATGACACAGTTCACCTGTTTATCAGCATAATCGATCGCATTACCAAGTAAGTTTTGCAGCGCCCTATAAAACCATTGACTGTCAATATCACAAGAAAGTGTCGTTAATTGCGTATCGAGTTTAATCACAACTTGCTGTTGAGCCGCTAAACCTTCAAAATCGTTACACAGCGTTGTTATCCAAGGAATTAAATCAACAGATTGCAATCGAACACTACCCATTTGTCGCTCCATACCTGCGTATTCAAGAAAGGCATTGGTCATTTCTTCCATGCGTGTTACTTCGCTGTCCATACGGCTTAAATATTTATCCTTTTTCTCAACGTTACTCGTTGTCATGGCCGCTTCAATTCCAAAACGTAAACAGGCCACTGGCGTCCGAATATCGTGAGACAAGCTACGTGCCAATATTTTATTATCAAGTAACAAGGTTTCAATGCGATCAGCCATCGCATTAAAGCTATTTTCAAGTAATTTAATATAGGAAAATCGAGAGGTAGGGATGCGCGCAGACAAATCACCTTCGCCAAACTTTGCCGACATACTATTTAATAAATGTAAGCGGCGTGTGAGTGGAAATGTCCATAATACAATGATCAAACTCACGCCTACATACAACATAATTGTTAGCATTAGGTCGGTATTAAAATCGGCTTGTTCAGCCTGTGCAGGTAATTGTAAATGCAGTAAGTAGTCGTCATGCTGTGGTATGCGTTTAAGGAGATAAGATTCTTGTTCAGAAACTAAATATAAACCTCCAGACTCAGACAGTTTCTGAGTCAATGAAGGGGGCAGCGCCACACTTTTACTTTCGACCAAGGTTATCGACAGATTAAAATCTTTAGACTGTAATGCGGCTGCTTCGATCAACGCTACTTCAGGTAATCGTTCTAATTGCGCTGTCATACCGTCAACTGCTTGTCGATAAATTGTCATTTCAGCACTGTGTTGTGGTTCTGTCTCCTCAACAAGAGCATCCACCCCCCAGCCGATGGCGAAAATTGCACCCAGTACTACTGCAATAATACTGATATAAAATCGTTTCATCAGTCCTCATTCCATGCGTCAGCAACGAATAAATACCCTTTTCCCCACACTGTTTTAAACTTCTTAGGGTTTTGTGGATCATCATTAAACTGTTTACGTAATGTTGATAACATCACATCGAATCGTCGATCAAGACCATCGTATTCGCGCCCTTTTAGCGCTTTAAAAACACTATCTCTATCGACAACTTCACCAGATTTATTAGCCAAAAACCACATGAATGCGAACAGATTAGTCGATAACTCAATTTCCTGTCCTTGATACACAACCCGCTTAGATTCTTGGTCAATAGATAGCGTTCCAAACACTAATTGCTTAGTACTCTTTGGAGTAACTTGACGCAAACTTAACGCGTTCTTAATACGCGCCAATAACGCACGCGGACGCACTGGCTTAATCACATAATCACTAGCACCCGCTTCTAATCCAATCACTTCATCAAACTCATCGGCACGCGCCGTTAACATAATGATCGGTAAGTCAGAAACCTCACGAATCAAATGGCAAACACCAATGCCATTAATACCCGGCAACATTACATCCAATAATACAATGTCTGGCTGACAATCATTAAAAGCCGCCATCACTTTGTCGCCGCGTTCCACATGAGTTACGGTATATTGTTGGTCAGTTAAATATTCACACACCCAATCCGCTAGTGTAATGTCATCTTCAACTAATAATATGTGTCCTAAATTAGACATGTTGTTCCTCTTAAAATATACGCCAACGTCGCTTTCGGGACGTTTTTTGATGAACCCAAGCCACATCAATATCAGTCGATGCTAATTCTGCCAGTGTTGATTGTTCTATTAATAAATAAGTTAGTTTAGTTTTTGACTGAAACTCAAAATTAAACAAACCATAACGTTCAATGCTCTCACAATATATCAAATGCTTGTTGTCTTGCTGCCTAATACAATATCTACCGGGTTTTGGCACCGAAAAGCGTAAAGTTATAGGGGCAAAACAAGTACGACCATGACGAAGGGCAACACACTTATTAGGCAGTGCGGATAATGATGTGATGGTTTGATTAGTTTTGCCATATGCCTGACCGCTAACTACAGCGACAAAACTGCTTACAATCACAGTCGCCCAATACTTAAAAGACATAACTAACCCCTAATTTTAGGAGCATTTCGCCTTTTCTTATACCTATAGGGCTTCGATAGATATTACGAGAAAATCGACTTTTAGACGCCCCCATTCTTAGGGTCCAATCTTCATTTAAAGGATAAATGGCATTAGCCTCTGCGACTAATTCAAATCCACTACCTGGACGATATAAGTCCAAGCCAGTTGCGGCATCATGTTTATCAACCCCTACATAATAATCTACTGTATGAGCATTATAAAATGTAAGTCCAGTGCCTAAGTAGATTTCCCAATTTTTATACGCTATAAGGTGGCTATAATAAGACTCAATTAACCAGGCTTTTTCACCTAACGACGCCGTTAATGAAGCGAAGTCGATTGTGAAAATAGCATCGTCTATAAAACGTGTAAGACGTAATGCGTGCCCTGAACCTATGTTTCTTTCTCTTAATTCACTGTTATTGTCTTCGCCAGAAAAGCCACCTAAATAGGTTTTTCCTATTATATCAACACCCCATAACTCTGAAGTGTGCAGCTGATACCCCACCTCAACATCAAAGGGGTTGGTGCGGCGTTTATTTGATTGGATAAAAAAACCCTTGTAGAAAAGCTCTACAGTTAAACCCAACTCCAAATACTCAAAAATACTGTTTTGACGCTGTTCTTGGAGGGCGCTTTTATGATACACCCCTCCCATATTGGCTTCAATGTTCCAAAAGAATTCATCACTGTCCTTGGTTGGTGTTTTAGCATCTGATGCTTGCGCTAAACTTGTTCCATTTAGGGCTAACAAGAATATTGTCCACCACAGTTTCTTTAACATTTTAAATACCTATCAAGCACAATGCTCCAGTGTAACAAAGTATCGTGCTTTGGAGCATGGTCAATTGTATAGAAATTGTAAGATAATCAATATGCTTAGTTAAAAGCTAGTTTTAAGACCAATAGATACAAATGGCGACATGCCTTCCTCACCTTCGATTTTATAATCGGTTAATGTGTCTCCCTCTTTGGCGGCATAGTAATAACCAGATTCATTTTTACTACCTAGGGCATTAAGAATCGCAAATGACCATTTTACTGGGTGCTTAAATATTGTTGAATTCATGTTAGCTTGTAAATCTAAACGTGAATATATCGGCAGTTTTTTAGCATTGAGCTCACCATAATTAGCCAGAAAGTGACCCGGATGATCAGGGTTTTCACGCAAACCAGTTATCGGCGTATAACGCGCACCACTACGCATGGTAAAACGCGCACCAAAATCCCATTTATCGTTTAATTTATAATTGACCACAGCATTACCAAGTAATGGTGTATCTAAATGATAATCGGTTTTAATATTAGTATTGAGATCTCTGCGATCACTTTTCGACCAACTCAACGAAGCCCAGCCATACCAACCATCTTGAAGATCACGCTTAACAACCCATTCCACACCAATCGCCTTGCCTTCTAGCTGATTGTTATAACGTAATTGGTTAGGATCATTTTCTTCATCAATCGACAGCGCTAAATCACCAAGATTCTTCTGATAAACCTCCACACTGCTCTTCCATACATCATTAATTTGATAATCAATACCCAGTGCCACATGAGTAGCTGTTGGAGATTTTAATTGTGGGTTGCCCAGTTTCTTTAGGACGGTATCAATATCAGGAAATCGATTATATTTCCCTGCTTTGACGGATAGTTTTAAATCGTCCGTCGCATACCAATTCACCGCCATTCTTGGATGAGCAAAACTTTGATCTGTATAATCGTTTCGTTCAGCGCGTAATCCGGCTTCCAGTTCTATTGATTCTGTAATAGCCCATAAATCAGTAAAGTACACTGCGCTATTAACCATTTTAAGGGTATCTTTATCGTTTACTCGTTCGCCTTTCTTTAAGGCACAATCGGTATCTTGATCGGTGC
>Ga0209395_1007364_pt1 | contig 11598 bp, 10 predicted proteins | sample GOMGulsemesocosm_3_FD_184635 | JGI IMG/M metagenome (GOLD analysis project Ga0209395, IMG submission 184635) | Methane-oxidizing microbial communities from mesocosms in the Gulf of Mexico - GOM9D Gulf of Mexico (SPAdes) (version 2) | ecosystem: Environmental > Aquatic > Marine > Cold seeps... | reverse complement strand
TCTGGTTGCTTAACTCGGGGCACAACTCAGCTCTCATGTTGTCGCTTGGCGCGGCTTCTATTGCCCTTGTTTTATACATTGCACATAGGATGGATGTGGTTGATCACGAATCTCAGCCAGTGCATCTCTCTCTGAAGCTTCCCGGTTACTTTGTGTGGCTTCTCAAAAACCTCGTTTCGGCCAATATTGCTGTAGTAAAGCACATTTGGCTAGGGAATGGTTCCATATCACCCACTTTAACCACCGTTAAAGCGAGTCAAAAAACCAATGTTGGCAAAGTTATTTATGCTAACTCCATTACCATAACACCCGGGACAGTGACGGTTGATCTAGTAGATGACCGGATCATCGTTCACGCTTTGTTACGCAAAAATATTCAAGCCTTAAAAACCGGTGAAATGGATCGCCGGGTTAGCCGGTTGGAAAACTAATGTTAATCGCAGCAACACTAGCCATCCTTGTTGTCATGATTTTGGCAATCATTCGAGGAGTCATAGGGCCAACGCTCTATGACCGCATTTTGGCGGTCAATATGTTTGGCACCAAGACGGTGCTCCTGATTTCTCTATTAGGTTTTGTCATGGAACGCCCGCAATTTTTGGATATTGCCATAGTGTACGCTCTAATCAATTTTATTAGTGTGATTGGTGTGTTGCGCTATTCAGATAGTTTTGCGTTTAAACAATCTACTCATGAAAAAGAATCAGAGGAGCCATAATGGAAATAGTCATCGAAATTACTAGTGCACTGTGCTTATTGATTGGGAGCTTTCTCTGTGTCTCTGGCGGCGTAGGTATTTTGCGATTTCCAGACTTTTATACACGTATTCATGCAGTCGGGGTAACCGATACATTAGGGGCCAGTATGATTCTAGTTGGGCTAATGCTCCAGAGCCAGGAAAGCCTAGTCGTCGCAAAACTGTTGTTGATCCTTCTGATGACGCTTTTTATTAACCCTACCGCAACCCACGCATTAGCTAAGGCAGCATTTCATAACGGTCTTATGCCGCTGCTTAGCAAAAGATCTGCCACTGACAAGGAGCCATAATCATCGAATCGCTAATTAACATCGTTATATTATCTCTCCTTGTGGGTATTGCCGTTGCCATTGTTCGGATGAAAGATCTGGTCGCAGTGATTATGTTAGCCGGTATTTATGGTCTTCTGTCTGCTAGTTTTTTTGTTGCAATGGATGCCGTGGACGTGGCGTTTACGGAAGCATCTGTAGGTGCAGGCATCTCCAGTCTACTCATGTTAGTGGCGATAACCATGACCGGACGCTCCGAGCATCCAACAAGACATAAACCCGTGTTGGCACTAGTTGTAGTCGTCATTACTGGCGCACTATTGATCTACGGTACTTTGGATATGCCTTATTTTGGTTCCGCAGACGCGCCCATTCACGGCCATGTTGCGCCTCGATATATTAACGATTCAATGCAAGAGATTGGGGTACCTAATATCGTGACCTCAGTGCTTGCAAGCTACAGAGCGTTCGATACTTTTGGCGAGGTAGTTGTCATCTTTACTGCTGGAATTGGGGTGCTGACACTTTTATCCGTGGTACGCCTTCCCGAAGATGTGACAAAAAGTTATTCACTCAATGACTCGATGTATGAACAGCAGCTAATTTTGCGCATAGTCACCAAAATGTTGATCCCTTTTATTTTGTTATTTGCGCTTTACGTCCAGTTTCATGGTGAATATGGACCGGGTGGGGGGTTTCAGGCTGGAGTGATCTTTGCTGCTGCCATAATCCTGTATGCAATGCTGTTCGGTTTAAGGACCTCACGTCGAGTGATTAACCAGCCTTTTATCCAATTAGCTGCCGCTATGGGTGTTTTGTTTTACGGCAGTATTGGCTTGGTTTCTCTGTTGAACGGAGGAAATTTTCTTGATTATAGTGTGTTAGATGCCGATCCTATAGCCGGGCAACATTTGGGGATTCTGCTGATCGAACTGGGGGTGGGCTGTACCGTTGCCTCAGTGATGCTCATCATCTTTTTCAACTTTGCAGGTCGTAGAGAGGTACAACAAAACAGCAGAGATAGGGAGACTAAATGATGCTAATGGGACTCTATAACTATTGGATTGTGGTGGTATTGATGATGATCGGCTTTTACATCGTTATTGCCCATGGAAACCTGATCAAAAAAATTGTCGGTCTGACTATTTTCCAAACATCGGTTTTTATTTTTTACATCAGTACGGCCAAGGTCGATGGTGGCACTGCTCCCATTTTGGTCGAGGGGATAAACCAATATTCAAATCCTTTACCTCATGTTTTAATTCTTACTGCAATTGTCGTTGGTATTGCTACTACGGCTTTGGGTCTTGCACTGGCTGTACGCATAAAAGAAGCTTATGGAAGCATCGAAGAACAAGAAATTCAAAAGCAAGATAATCAATCGTGTTAGCACACCTGCCGATTCTACAAGTGATTGTACCGCTATTGGCGGCACCTTTGTGCTTAATTCTAAGACGATCATCCCTGGTTTGGTTGTTTTCTCTGATCATTAGTGGAATAGCATTTCTGATTAGCATCTCATTATTACAACAGATCATGGCTTCGGGCACAATTGTCTATGAGTTGGGCGGTTGGGATGCGCCCTGGGGTATTGAATATCGCATTGATAAGCTCAATGCATTTGTGCTATTGATTATTTCAGCAGTCAGTACTGTGGTATTACTCGCTGCTCAAACGAGTATAGAAAAAGAGCTCCCCAAAGATAAACATACGCTTTTTTATGTTTTATACTTGTTATCCCTCAGCGGCATGCTTGGAATCGTGTCCTCCGCAGATGTCTTTAACATTTTCGTTTTCTTAGAGATTTCCTCTCTGTCCGCCTACGCGCTGATTGCCTTGGGTGAGGACAGACGCGCCCTCTGGGCCTCATTTCAATATTTGATTATGGGGACGATCGGTGCCACTTTTATTTTGATTGGTATCGGTTTGATGTACCAAATGACGGGTACTCTGAATTTGGATGATCTATCTAGGCGTCTACCAGAAGTGGCACATACTCGAACTGTCTTTAGCGCATTTGCCTTTGTTATTGTTGGTATCTGTTTAAAGTTGGCACTGTTTCCACTTCACTTATGGCTACCTAATGCTTACGCCTACGCGCCATCAATAGTAACCGCGTTCCTTGCTGCGACTGCGACAAAAGTCGCTATTTATTTACTTATTCGTTTTACTTTTTCAGTATTTGGTCTTTCTTTTTCCTTCACTACTTTACCGTTACAGGTCTTGTTTATGGTGCTTGGGCTGTTGGGAATTTTTGTGGCTTCAACTGCCGCTATATATCAAAAGAATATTAAACATCTTTTTGCTTACTCAAGTATCGCTCAAATTGGCTACATGATTGTTGGATTCAGTACCAGTACGGTAACCGGATTAACGGCGACCTTGTTGCATGTGTTTAATCATGCGTTGATGAAAAGCGCGCTGTTTTTAGCATTAGGTGCAGTGATGTACCGTATTGGCAGTGTTCAGCTCAGTCAGTTTCAAGGGCTGGGTCGGCAAATGCCTTTCACTATGGCCGCGATTGTGATCGGTGGTTTAAGCTTAATCGGTGTGCCATTAACAGTTGGTTTTGTTAGCAAGTGGTATCTGCTTATGGCTTTAGTTGAAAATGGTTGGTGGCTTGTTGCTGTACTCATTCTGTTGAGTTCATTATTAACCATATTTTATGTGTGGCGTATCTTTGAAGTCGCCTATTTCCAACCGCCATTGTTAGAAACAGAAGAAATCAAAGAAGCGCCAATGTCTTTCCTGATTCCCATTTGGATACTGGTCATGGCCAATATCTATTTCGGCATTGATACTCGACTTAGCGTCCAGGTGGCCCAGGCGGCTTCTCAGAGTTTGTTTGGAGTGGCCCCATGAACCTTTCGTTGGAGTTGATGCTCCAGCTATGCATTATATTACCGATGATAGCGACGCTGGCTATTATGGCGACGGCGCGCAAACCTAATCTACGTGAGGCCGTTACAATAAGTACCTGTTTAGCAGTCCTCTATTGTGTCATTAATCTATATCAAGGTCTCACTACAGGGGGGAAGATCAGTGTATTTTGGTGGGAGCTTCTCCCGGGTTTACAAGTAAACTTTGTCATTGAACCTCTGGGAATGCTTTTCGCTTTAATCGCCAGTTTCCTCTGGTTAATTACAACCATTTACGCCATTGGTTATATGCGTAGCCATCAAGAAGAAAATCAAACACGCTTTTATAGTTATTTTGCCATCGCTATTGGTGCCGTGATGGGGATTGCTTTTGCGGGAAATCTATTCACGCTTTTTATTTTTTACGAAGTGTTGACTCTATCCACCTATCCTTTGGTTACTCATGCGGGAACCGAGAAGGCAAAAACTGGAGGCCGGATTTATCTGGGAATTTTGCTTAGTACTTCAATCGTATTTTTCTTGTTAGCCATTGTCAGTACCTGGTTTGTCTCCGGAACCTTGGACTTTAAACCTGGCGGTGTCTTCGCTTCTAACGTCGATACAACACTTGTCGGTGTGATCCTGGCCCTGTTTATCTTTGGCATTGGTAAAGCCGCTATCATGCCTTTTCATCGTTGGTTACCGGCAGCTATGGTCGCGCCAACCCCTGTGAGTGCATTACTGCATGCCGTCGCTGTTGTAAAAGCCGGTGTATTCACTGTGCTAAAAGTGTGTGTGTTTACTTTTGGACTTGATTTATTGTCGGTACTGCCAAGCTATCAGTTTCTACTTTACTTGGCAGGTGCATCAGTTTTGTTGGCCTCACTCGTTGCTATGCAGCAAGATAATTTAAAAGCAAGACTCGCATACTCTACAATAAGTCAATTGGGCTATGTCACCATTGGCGCACTGCTGGCCACGCCATCAGGTGTTATTGGTGGTTCGATGCATATTGCGATGCATGCTTTTGGTAAAATTACGTTGTTTTTCTGTGCAGGTGCTATTTTGGTCTCAGCGCATAAATCAAAAATAAGCGAAATGCGTGGCCTTGGTCGACAGATGCCGATCACTATGGCGGCTTTTTTTATTGCCAGCCTCAGTATCATCGGTGTGCCGCCCGCTGGGGGAACTTGGAGTAAGTGGTTTTTGTTAATGGGAACCATAGAAGCGGAGCAATGGGCTCTGATGGGGGTGCTTATGATCAGTTCTTTACTCAATATCGCCTATCTATTACCGATACCTTTGCACGCTTTTTTTCCCAATCTGTTATCTAGCGAAGAGACTGGCAAAGAGCGAGCTCTAGCACAGTTTCAGATAAAGGAAGCACCGTTACCTTCATTGATCGCGCTTTGCATCACGACGTTGGGATGCGTGATCCTCTTTATTTATCCGCAACCTTTATACGAATTGTCGACGGCGATTCTAGGCCCCCAGGAAATAACTCATGGAAAATGAGAAACTATCCGTTGAAAAAAAATCATTTTTTGATCATCCAAGAAATGTAAAACGACTTTTGCATTTTCTTTATGCTAGCTGTGCACTTCTGCTGCTTCTGGATTTTGTGATCCATCGCCATGCAATACACCGCTGGGAAAACCTATGGGGATTCTACCCTATTTATGGTTTTGTCGGCTGCGTTATCCTAGTACAGGTTGCTGCTTGGATGCGTACTTTTCTCATGCGAGCCGAAGACTACTATGATTATGAAGGTAGGAACAATGAAGAAAAAGTGGCTACTGATGAGTCTCTCAATGAGAGCTTTTCTAAAACAACCAAGACGAATGTAAGGGATCACAATGTGGATGGTTGAGATTCCCCCATTTGTGCCTTTTTTTATCTGTGCGCTAATTGCTGCTGTCACCCGAGGCGTTTGGCGTAGCGCGACTATGGTGGCGATCCCCATTATAAGTGCCTTTCATCTCTGGATGGTGCCCGAGGGCATACATCTACAATTCGCATTTCTTGATTATCAGCTCATTCTTTACCGCGTGGATAAATTGAGCCTTATGTTTGGGTATGTATTTCACATCGCCGCGTTGATAGCCATTATTTACTCGCTGCATGTCCGCGACACCAAGCAGCAAGTGGCAGCCATGCTGTATGTAGGGAGCGGTCTGGGAGCTGTGTTTGCTGGTGATTTGTTAACGCTATTCGTTTTCTGGGAGCTTTTAGCGTTTACTTCTGTCTTTCTTATCTGGGCACGCAGAACCCGGCGCTCATTTGTTGCGGGAATGCGCTATCTCATCATTCAAGTGTTATCCGGTGTCATTCTTTTGGTTGGCGCACTGTTTTATGTCGCTGAAAACGGCACATTAGAATTCGGCCATATTGGTCTGGATGGTATCGCTGGGTGGCTAATTTTTATTTCTTTTGGCATTAAGTGCGCTTTTCCTATAGCTCACAATTGGCTCACTGACGCATACCCTGAGGCCACCGTTACAGGTGCCGTTTTTCTCTGCTCTGTTACCACCAAAGTAGCCGTCTATGCATTAGCTCGTGGATACCCTGGCACTGAACTGCTGGTTTATATCGGTGCCGCAATGACGTGTTTCCCCATCTTTTTTGCGGTGATTGAAAATGACTTACGCCGGGTGCTGTCCTATAGTCTTATCAATCAGGTGGGATTTATGGTCGTCGGTATAGGTATAGGCACAGCACTCTCCATCAACGGTGCAATTTCCCATGCTTTTAATGACGTGATTTTTAAAGGCTTGTTATTTATGTCCATGGGGGCTGTATTGCATATGACTGGTCGCATCAACGGCTCTGATCTTGGCGGTCTTTACAAGACGATGCCAAAGACGACGGTGTTATGTATCATAGGAGCGGCCTCTATTTCGGCGTTCCCGCTTTTCAGTGGTTTTGTAAGTAAATCGATGGTGATGTCCGCAGCGTTGGAAAACGGTTATGACTGGATATGGCTATTACTATTATTTGCCTCCGCCGGTGTTTTTCATCACGCCGGTATTAAAATCCCTTATTTTGCGTTCTTTGCCCATGACTCGGGGGTTCGCGCAAGTGATCCACCTAAAAACATGTTATTGGGGATGCTGATTGCAGCAGGACTTTGTATTGCAATTGGTATATACCCTGCGGCATTGTATGCTCTATTACCCTACGACACAGGTTACAATCCTTATGATGCAACCCATGTACTAGCACAGACTCAGTTGTTGTTCTTCTCTGCACTCGCTTTTGTTTGGCTTAACCTCAGAGGTATGTACCCCCCCGAATTACGATCCACTAACTTAGATTTTGATTGGGTTTATCGCCGTGTTTTTCCAAGCATTCTACAAAAAACTTTTTCGATTATATGGACAATAAACAATGTGTTACGTAAGGCCTTTTTAGTAAGGTTGTATCGCTGCTTAGCCTTTCTTGCTAAAAAAAATGATAGAAGCAGTGTCTTACTTTCACGAACTTATCCTGCTGGTAGTATGGTTATGTGGGTTGCAGTACTCCTCGCTATATACTTATTACTTAGCTTTACTTGATTGCCCATGAGGCTCAGCCATCCTAAGCAGCCGATACGGCACCGGCGCTATTATCAATGCCATAAAAATTAATCACGGCAGTAATTCTGAAAGCTCGAAACAGCGGTTAACCGATAGCAAAGCTCGGTGAGTGTATCGACCTGATCGAGTGGTAAGCTCCATACATAGATATTTTGACTTTACCTATCCAGGTGCTGACCCAAGGACATACTTTATTTTCAACACAGTAAGAGGCTCCTACGGTTATTATTCGAGCCATAGTATTTAATGAAATTGAAAGATATGTCTTCAGGTAAAAGGCCTGCCACGTGTTTTTGCGATGAACGATTGCGCCTATCTTAATAACCCCCTGAACGTTCTGTGAAAGAATTAGGATAGCTCAATAGTATAATGACTTGTCAGACTTACCCTATCACTCTCTTAGGCGCGGGAACTGTCAGGACAATTCAATGGCTGAAAGCTTTTCTCAAACCTCAAGAAAGAGCGAATCCAGCGTCAAATTTATAAAACGAGAGACGTGACTAAAGCTGATATCTTCAACGATATTGAGTTTTTCTACAACCCAAAACGTAGGCATGGGACTAATGAAGGAGTTAGCCCCAAACCGCTTGAAACAGTATATTTTGATAATATGAAAACTGTCTAGAGAACTGGTGACGTATCACTCAAAGAGTAACCCGATTAGCTATGCCATTTGAATCTAGCAAGACGTACCTACTGATAAGCCATAAACCATTCCAATTTACTCAAGAAGATACCCTTCTGTTCGCAGCAAAAGCAGAGTCATCGGTCTACAGCTTTTCAAAATCAGCCTCCGCGACTGGTTTAGGTAGTAAATAACTTTGCCAAAATCCACCCATTTCATGAGTAATATCAACTGTGTCTTAGTTTCAAACCCTTGGTCAATCACCCTTATGCCAAGTTTATGAGCCATTACTATAATGGTTTCACATTATGCAAAGTCGTGTAATTCTGGTTCTAAACCCCAAATAAGAACAAACATTGTGATTGATTAGGCCTTCAGTAGTGATCAAGAAAGTTCCACAAAAAATTATCTACTGGGTCTATCTTGTAATGCCTTCAAACTGAGTCTGTTATCCGGGAATGTCAGCCACACTTATCACCGACTTTCAGAGCCTCTTCCATGACGAGTTTTAATCGATGAAAGTCTTGCTCAAGCTGTCCAATATTTTTCTGGATATCTTCGATCCTACCTTCTTTGCCTGCTAATTCCATTTCTAGAGATAATGCACTTAACACTTTGCCGCCGACATTAGAAGATGCCCCTTTAATTTGATGCATGATCGCGGTTGCTTGCATAACATCCCTGTCTCCAATACTGATTTTAAGTTCATCTATTTGCTTAACTAAACTTTCGCAGAAATTTTTTATCACTGATTTCATTAACTTAGAATCATTCATCAGCCTATTAGCCAAATCTTCATAATCAAAAACCGCATACTCTATACGCGTTTTATCTGGTTCGTTTAATGCCACTGTTTCTACATTTATTGGTAACAATACAGCCTCATTTTTGCACGGAAGCCATTTGTTTAACATATCTATTATTTGTTCTGGGTATACGGGCTTTGATAAGTAATCATTCATTCCTGAATCTAGGCAATTTTTCCTATCGCCAGCCATTGCGTTAGCTGTTAGCGCTATGACTGGAATATTGCTGTTTTCTATACCCGCCAAATTTGACCTTATCTTTTTCGTAGTTTGATATCCATCTAGCACAGGCATCTGGCAGTCCATAAAAATCAAATCATGATTGGATAGGCTCTGCAAGGCCGAGATTGCTTCTTCTCCATTTCCAGCAAGGTCAACAGTTAATCCTAGACCACATAATATTCCCTGTATTACTAATTGATTCGTTGAATTGTCTTCCACTACTAAAACATGCCCTTTAAAACAAATTGTTTCTTTACCCAAATTTCTAGTAACAGGTTCTCTATCAGTTACCTTAAGACCAGCAACCTTCAATAGAGCATCATATAATTCTAATTGTTGGATAGGTTTAGTAATGAAAGCTCGATAGCCAGATTTTTTTAACCTAGCTGGATCCACACGTTGAGCAAGGGATGAGGCAGTAATCAGCTTAGTTTGCGCGATTGCTGTATTTTCTTGTATGTGCTCGCTTAACTCTAAACCACCGACTTTGGACATATTCATATCTAGAATAGCTATCGTAAAAGGTTTGAGTTCTTTTGCTGCTAATTCTAGCTCAGCCAATGCAGATTCAGAGCTATCCACTATTACATGGGGTATACACCAGAGTTCATGTAGTTGCAGCATTAAATTGAGATTGGTTTCATTGGCATCAACAATGAGTACCTTTTCATTCGACATTTCAGCATTTGCGATAAAGACATCGTCTTCTGATTTAGCATTAAGTAAAGGGATCGTGAACCAAAAGTTTGAGCCTTGTTCTACTGTACTCTCAACACCAATTTCACCGCCCATTAGTTCTATCAGCTCTTTACTAATAGATAATCCTAACCCAGTGCCACCAAATTTCCTGGTAGTAGAGCCGTCAGCTTGAGAAAACATATCAAACAATGTATTTTGTTGTGATTTTTTAATGCCTATACCCGTATCTTTAATTTCAAAACGGATTTTTTTCTGATCTTTCGTTTGTTCTAATAACTTAATATAAACAGCAACCTCGCCTTCTTTTGTAAATTTTATAGCATTTCCAATTAAATTAGTCAGTACTTGCCTAATACGGCCCGAATCCGCTTTAACCCAATGTTGAATATCAGCGTTGGCAGGACAAATGAGCTGTATTTTTTTTATGTCAGACTGAATACTCATGCTTATGCCTAAGTCTTCTATAACTTGTCCTAAATTGAAAGGGATTAATTCAAGCTCTAATTTACCTGCTTCTACCTTAGAAAAGTCTAAAATATCATTGAGGATTGCCAATAAACCTACAGCGGACGATTTTACAGTTTCAGCCAGTTTCACTTGTTCGATGTTTAATTTACTATCAAGTAATAAGTTGGTCATACCGATAACGCCATTCATCGGTGTACGTATTTCGTGGCTCATGTTCGCAAGAAACTCGGCTTTAGAAACACTGGCGGCTTCTGCTTGCTCCTTCGCTCTCAAGAGGTCAATGGCTCTTTTTTCGGACTCCTGTCTAGCCTCGCTAAGTGCGAATGTTCTTTCCTTTACTCGGCTTTCCAATTGATTTTGTTCTGCAATCAGTGACATCTCTAATCTGGATTGTAATTTTCTCGACTTTTCGACTTTAAAAAGGAAATAAAATATGATTAACAACCAAATAGACGATACGAAGTAATATTGATGCTCTTTGTTGTGGATATCAGTATCAAGGATATTTAATAGGTCGTCATTCACACCTCTGGCTGAATCAATCACACGGCTATAAATCTGATCAAATTGTTGATCAAGCTTGCTACCAACCCGCCCCGAGATGCCACTGTCCAGCCGTTGCTGGGCAACGTTTCTTAGCTTGGGGAGATCTAAAAGTATCTTTTTGATTTTCTCCCTAACAAAATTGTTTGCTACAGCTGATACATACTCTCCTTGGTCGTTATTACCACCTTCATATAAATGTTTGAGTAAGAGCTCTGCTGTTTCAATTTTTTCCCAAAAATCAATGCTGACATCAATCGTGACATCTCCACTTAAGCTCTCTTCCAACCACAAATGAGCATTGGTAATATTTACTTGAGCACGTGAGACGCTATCAATGTGAAGTTTATTTGTATTAATAAATTTAACCCATGAGTTATTCATTTCAAATAATATGAGTAATGAGATCAAGCCTAATATCAAAAAGCTGATGCTAGTCCGGATGTTTCGTTGTTTCATATATAACCTAAAGTTTTCTAATTAAAGTACTTTTACATTTTTATGAATGCTACTGCTTTACCTAACAAGAATCGAAAGCCAATTAAAATCGTAATCAGTCAACAAATGGATTCTAGTACATCCTCTGAAAATGATTCATTTTTCGCTGATTATTTATTGAAAACCAATTCGTAAATACCCTAACACCCTGCTCTTTAGAGTGTGTGAATTACCCAGGTATTTTCATGTTTTGAAAACCAACAGGATATCTGTCAGTTAACATAAAACACGGCTCCAATATTCAAGATTTTATCTACCCCAGCTTTCTTGCATACTGT
>Ga0209395_1007359_pt1 | contig 11602 bp, 12 predicted proteins | sample GOMGulsemesocosm_3_FD_184635 | JGI IMG/M metagenome (GOLD analysis project Ga0209395, IMG submission 184635) | Methane-oxidizing microbial communities from mesocosms in the Gulf of Mexico - GOM9D Gulf of Mexico (SPAdes) (version 2) | ecosystem: Environmental > Aquatic > Marine > Cold seeps... | reverse complement strand
TATTTTGACTGTTGTTTCTGGCGATACAGCCCAATCGATCGCGAATGAGATGATTGCAGAGCAGGATTTTGAATCTAAAGTATTTCTTCGTTTATTTTTCAAACAGCATCCGACGACGACTAATATTAAACTCGGTTCGTATAAAGTGACGGCGGGTTGGAACTTTAAAACTTTATTTGAACATCTTGTCTCTGGTGATGAATTCCAACATAAAATTACTTTTATTGAAGGCTCTACATTTAAAGAATGGCGTCAGCAGTTATCACAGGCTACTGGTATTATTGACGATACAGCTGGCTTATCTGAACCAGAGATAGCAGAGTTACTCAACATCGATAATCCAAAACTTGAAGGACTTATGCTGCCAGAGACCTATTTCTATCCTGAAGGTACCTTAGTTTCTGCGCTGTATCTAAAATCACATAAAAAATTACAAACCTATTTAAACGAAGCTTGGGAAACAAGAGACAAAAAATTACCGCTTAAAAATGCGTATGAAGCATTGATCCTTGCTTCTATCATTGAAAAAGAAACGGGTTTAGAGAGTGAAAGAACGACTGTTGGCTCGGTATTTATCAATCGATTGAATAAGAGAATGCGGTTGCAAACTGATCCAACTGTTATTTATGGCATGGGTGATGATTACAAAGGTAACATTCGCCGTAAACATTTACGTCAAAGAACAGATTACAATACGTACGTGATCAAAGGTTTACCACCAACCCCAATTGCAATGGTTGGTAAAACATCTATTGATGCGGCGTTACATCCAGCGAAAACAAGTTATTTATACTTTGTTGCTAGCGGCGATGGTGGTCATTATTTTTCAAAGAATTTAAAAGAACACAACCGTGCTGTTCGCAAATACATTTTAAAGAAATAAATTGAAGAGAGTTATTGTGCAAGCAAAATTTTTAGTAATCGAAGGCCTAGAAGGCGCAGGTAAAAGTACAGCAGTAAGCACTGTGATCAATTGGCTAGCAGAGCAGGGGATCACTGATGTAATCACAACACGTGAACCTGGTGGCACAAAATTAGCCGAAAAGATGCGAGCCATTGTTAAAGAGGTTGATACTGAAGAGGCGTTGACTGGCTCTGCAGAATTAATGCTAATGTATGCTGCTCGTGCACAGCTAGTCGAAAATGTTATTAAGCCTGCGTTAGCTAAAGGTCAATGGGTTGTGGGTGATCGCCACGATCTATCATCTATTGCTTATCAAGGTGGTGGTCGTGGTTTTGATATTGGTGTGTTGAATACGCTACGTCAAGTTGCTATCGGTGACTTTAAACCTGATATGACATTATTGTTGGATATCGATCCTGCTGTTGGCCTACAACGCGCAAAAGTTCGTGGTGAATTAGACCGTATTGAACTTGAGCAATTATCTTTCTTCCAACGTATTGGTGCTAAATACCAAGAACTTGCAGCAGCTGATGACACTATTTATAGCGTTGATGCGGGACAGGATATTGACAATGTTCAATTACAGATCCGTGATGTATTAGCAAATAATCTTGATTGCCATAACAGAAATGTTGATTAATTAGATGTTATATCCTTGGTTACTACCTCATTGGGAAAAACAACAAACGCAGATGACAGCAGGCCGTTTACATCATGCTTTGTTTATTACCAGTGCTAGCGGTATGGGTAAATTGTCATACGCCCAGACACTTGCTCAAACATTATTATGTAAAGAACCTATCGGTTGGGAGCCCTGCCATCAATGTCATCCTTGCCAGCTATTCGAAACTAGTGTCCACCCAGATTACTATTTGGTTGCAACTGAACCCGGCAAAATCATTGGTGTGGACCAAATTCGCCATATCAGTCAGAAGTTAAATGAACGTTCACAACTTGCTGGCAATAAAGTGGTGATCATCGAGCATGCTGAAAGTTTTAATTTAGCATCTGCTAATGCATTACTTAAAACATTAGAAGAGCCCAGTGATGGTAGCTATCTCATTTTACTTGCCGAGAATAAATCTCAGGTACTACCTACTATTTATAGCCGTTGTCAAAAATTGCATCTGGCTGCGCCAGAAGAACATGAGTCAATGGAATGGTTACAACAACAATTTCCGATAGAAAGTCCAACGTTGACTGCTATTCGCATTAACCATGGTGCACCTTTACACACGTTGAGTTACTTAAACAACGGTGATGATGATTTACGGAAAGAAATATTTTCAAACATTACCTTGTTAACACAGCAGCCTGCGGCGATCACCCGACTATGCGAAATAATTTCTGATCGTACATTAGAAAAATTATCTTGGTTACAATTTATCTTACTTGATTTACAGAAAGTTAAGCGCGGAGTGAGTATTGATTATATTGTGAATACCGATCAGCTTGAATGGTTAACACATTTCTCAACGCAATTATCTCAAGATAAAATTACTCAACTACAATCAGAATTAACAGAACTTCGTCAGTTGTTAATGCAAAATAATAATTTAACCGCTGAAACATTGGTTCTGTCATTTTTAATTAAACTAAAAAGATTCATAAATTAATATGTTAGTAGATTCTCATTGCCATTTAGATGGCCTAAATTACGATAGTATTCATACTGGTCTTGCCGATGTTGTCAACAAAGCAACAGAACGCGGTGTATCGCATTTATTAAGCGTATCGGTGACTTTGCCGCGCTTCAAAACAATGATTGAGCTTATTGCCGAATTTGACAATATTCATGCCTCATGTGGTGTTCATCCGCTTAACCTTGAAGATGAGTACGAAAAGTCAGAATTGTTGGAACTTGCACGTAATGAAAAAGTCGTTGCTATTGGTGAAACAGGGTTAGATTATTTCTATTCACCTGAAAACAAAGACATTCAACAAGCGTCATTCCGTAATCATATTCAAGTTGCCATTGAGCTTAATAAACCGCTTATTATTCATACTCGTGGTGCTGTTGATGACACAATTCGTATCTTAAAAGAAGAAGGCGCAGAAAAAATCGGTGGTGTTATCCATTGTTTTACTGAGTCTGATGCAATGGCCGCTGCGGTATTAGAAATGGGCTTCTATATATCTATCTCGGGTATTGTGACCTTCAAATCTGCAAAAGACTTACAAGAAGTAGTTAAAACAATCCCTGCTGATAGATTATTAGTCGAAACTGATTCACCATATTTAGCGCCAGTACCATATCGTGGTAAAGAGAATCAACCTGCTTATGTTCGTGCAGTTGCCGAATTCGTTGCTGATTTGCGTGGGGTAACTTTTGCGGAATTAGCGGAATCAACGACAGATAACTACTTTAAGCTGTTTAACGCTAAAAAGTAATTTCACTTTGATAATGCACTCAGCTCATTTTTTGACGATGGAGTTGAGTGTGCTATTATCTGCGTAATTCGATGACAGTAGAATGTCGATAAATTACCAGTAAGACCTCGATATTCGTATAACGACTATCGAATTTAATTATTATTTGGAGGCACTTTGGCCCACCTAGTTACCTATACGTATAACAAACAAGATAAAAAGATTCCATTTTCATACCGAGAGTTCCACCATATCTATGAAGCGGCAGCAGCAGCTGAAGGCATCGACCTAACGCAATATTTGATCATGGAAAAACAAGTTGAAGATGTATCGAAAGGGACTAAAGCGGTAAGAGAATACCGTAAAAACCATTTTACTAAACTAGGCTTTACAAACGTTTGGTTTATTAAAGATGGTATCGAAGAGTAATGTTTAAATTGTAAAAACACATATTATAAATGGGTGGTCAACAAAGATCGCCTATTTAAATTAGTCCCATCCTACACTCATATTTTGATCGCTAAGTTAAAGACACCAATAAACTTTAACCAAAGATTCCCTATATTCTTTCTCATTTAGTCCCAATTAAACGATACTCTTTAATTACATAGGGACCATGAAAATGTTTTAAGTCTTTACTGTTTGTTTTTAAAATACTTTCTATAGTGTTCATTACAATCTCTACAGGTTACTAAAAGTATACTGATTGATATTAACTTCCAGGTAACTAAAATATATCAGTGTGGCCATTATGGCTGATGAATATTAATTTTAGGAGATAAACATGTCTACAACATTAAGTTATACGAACAAACTGCACGCAGGAAGCAGCTTCCCTGAATTAACCGCTACTTTACTTTCTGGTGATGAAGTCGTGCTTGGTAAACCAAAACATGGTGCAGATTGGCAGATGGTGGTTGTGTATCGTGGCCGCCATTGTCCACTGTGCACTCGCTATTTAAATGAATTGGAAAACTATAAGGATGCATTATTAGCGACTGGCGTTGACCTGATTGCTGTGTCTGGTGATAGCAAGGCACAATTGGAAAATCATCTAACACAGTTAGATGTAAATTTTCCATTAGCTTATGGCTTGACGGTTGAGCAAATGCAAACCTTAGGATTATATGTTTCAGATCCACGCTCACCACAAGAAACAGATCATGCCTTTGCTGAACCAGGTTTATTTGTTGTTAACAGTGAAGGTAAAATCCAAGTGGTTGATATTTCGAATAACCCTTTTGTTCGACCTGAATTACAAGCTTTAGTAAATGGACTAGGTTGGATAAGAAACCCTGCTAACAATTATCCTGTTCGTGGTATGCATAAATAGAGGTAATGATGAGCTATTTCAAATACATTAAATTTATATTTACCTGTGTTGTTATGTTCAATTGTAATACCGCACTATCAAAAACTGAGCCAGCATTAGCTGCACATATTAGTTCACCGGATATCTATCAAGTTCTACTTGAAAATGATGAAGTTCTGGTTCTGAAAATGGTGTTACGACCTGGTCAGTCGGATAATTGGCATAAGCACGATGCTGAAACAGTGTATTTTGAACAAGGTGGTAGTGCACAAATCAAAACGGAGGATGGAAACGTGTTAGCATTAGATATTCCAGATGGTTTTGTTATGTGGCATGACCAATGGGAACATCAAGTAACTAACACAGGGAAAGTCCCAATCACTGCTATTATTGTTGAGCGGAAACAAACGAAAGAATAAGCGAAACTTGAAATTGTCATTATCTGTATGTTGTTTGGTCTTGCCATTTGAACTATCGCTATAATGCTAAGTGAGCATTATAGCGAATAATAACCAAGCTTAGATTTATCTAAATCTAAGCTATTTCAATTTTATTTATTAATGTTTTTCCAACTAATTCCAATAAAACAAGAGGCTATATGGATAAAAGTCAAAAGTTATCCCTTGCTGTAGTTATATTAGCAGCTGGCGGAGCATCTAGATTTGGTTCAGTAAAACAGCTAGCAATTCATAAAAGTAAGACTTTATTACAACAGAAAATAGATACTTGTTGCCAGCTTAGTCATTATGATATTTATGTTGTTTTAGGCGCGGCTTATCAGCAGATATTAATGGCGACTAAGTTTCGCACCAGTCAAATTATTCAAAATACTAACTGGCTATCAGGTATGTCGAGCTCGATAAATATCAGCATAGACAAACTTGCGCATCAATATGATGCTATTATGTTTTTGGCGGCAGACCAAATACTTATTGACCATAAACACTTAGAAAGACTAATAAAGCAGTGGCATGATAAACCCACAAATTTAATCGCGGCTAAATTTGATAATGAAATAACTATACCGGCCATTTTCCCTCGCTCTTATTATGATGAACTATTAATGCTAAGGGGGGATAAAGGAGGAAAGAAAATACTCATGGCCCATCAAGATAATCTTGTTTTAGTCGATATACCCCAAGCTAAATTTGATATTGATTTTCAAGAAGACCTACAGAATTTAAATTGACCTTTCATCGAAAACTAAATCCCAATCACATAGTAATCAATAAGATCCATTATCGTCGCAGCCGTTTAAGTATAGTTCTACGCGTCAAGAGAATAGATTCGTTCTTACCACTTTTTAACTTACTCAGCTATTAATCAGTATTTTTGCAAAACTGATGAAACAAGCTAATGTTAAACCAATGGAAATTAGCTCCAAATAAACTATCGCTAGATTTATGAGTTTTCTGTCTTATGTTAATTTCACTAAGGTGTAATCCATGAGTAATCAATTATCTCACCTATTACAGCAATGGTATTGCAAAAAAGACCAATGTGAATGGGTACTTGGTACTATTTATGACCATAATGGACCTTGTTACCGAAAAACGGGTGCCATGATGTTGTTCAATAGTTTAGGGCAGCAATTTGGTATGTTAAGTGGTGGTTGTTTAGAGTCCGATATTGCTATAAATGCGCGTAAGGTTATGTTAAGTGGAAAGACCGCGAAGCTGTGTTATGACGGCAGTGATGAAGATGATATGTCATTTCAGCTGGGTATTGGTTGCGGTGGCACTGTCTACATTATGTTGCAAGTGATTAATGCCAATAATAACTACCTAGAGCTAGACAAAGTTTTTCATGGCTTAACAGCAAGAAAAACCGGGGTTTATTATCAAGATATTCCCAGTAAGGACGTTGCTGACGAATCAAGGTTTAAGTTACAAGCTATTTCACCTAAAGTCTGCAGGGCAAAATTTACTCGAGTTAATACAACAAGTCAAGCATCGCCAAAATTAGCAACTCCTATTATTGCCGAACCTCACCTTTTAATTGTTGGCGGCGGCTTAGATGCAAGACCTATGGTTGAAATAGCTCATCACTTAGGTTGGCGGGTTAGCCTTTGGGATCCAAGACCAGCAAACGCAAGAAAAGAATATTTCTTGAAAGCAAACCATATTATTCAAGGTGATGAACAAGCATTTAATGCCTTTGTTCAAGAAAGCCAAATAGATGCAGCTGTTGTCATGACACATAACATTAATTTGGACGCAATCGCTGTGGCGGCATTAGCGAGCTCTTCAATTCGTTATCTCGCTTTATTAGGGCCAACTCATAGAAAACATCAAGTGTTAGAGCAAGCTAAACTGGCCCCTTCACCAAATTCTTTCCCTATTGCTGGTCCTGCTGGTTTAGATATTGGTGCAGAGCTACCTGAAAGTATTGCGCTTTCGATCTTTAGTGAGTGCCATGCCTGTTTAAACGGAAAATCGGCCAGATCAATGAGTCAAGTATTAGATCAAGCTCTGGAAGACAACCTCTTAGAGCGAACAGGCTAAACTTAATACGTCCTTTAGCTTGATGAAACGCAATGTTTTATACAAGTAACAGGATTAATCATCGACTAGGAAAAATTATGATTGAATTTATGCTCAATGGAAAAAAAATGACCACCACGGTAGCAGGCGACACTCCATTGCTTTGGGTTATCCGTGATGAGTTTAAATTAACTGGTACTAAGTTTGGCTGCGGAATTGCGATGTGTGGGGCTTGCACGATCCATCTAAATGGCCAAGCAGTGCGATCTTGCATATTACCTGTGAGTGCCGTTGCTGGTAGTGAGGTGCGGACAATAGAAGGGCTTGGAAATAAACATCCACTACAAAAAGCATGGATTGATGAACAAGTGCCACAGTGCGGATACTGCCAATCAGGACAAATCATGCAAGCAGCTACTTTGCTAGCAAGTAACCCCAATCCATCTGAAGATGATATCGTTAATCATATGAGTTCAAATTTATGTCGGTGTATGGCTTATAAACGAATTAAGTCCGCAATAAAAACTGCCGCAGCAACAACTGTAGGTACTGTTGAGATTTACGAGCCACATTCAGAGTCACCTAAGGAGATAAGCTAATGCCAAACCTTAAAAACTGTCAAACAGAAGCGTCACAAGATGATGCTGATTTATCAAAGCGTCGCTTTATGATTGGCACGGTTGGCACCTCTATGCTAATGGCATTTGGTGGCATAACGGGGCTACTAAATAACGCCTCCGCTGCAGACTTATTGGCGCATAAGTCGTTTAGTCCTAATATTTGGATTGAATTAAATGCTGAAGGGGAAGTCTTGATAAATATCGCGAAGGCCGAGATGGGTCAGCATATAGGTACAGCGATTGCACGTATTGTTAGTGATGAGCTTGGTGCAGATTGGAACTCGGTGAGGATCCATCATGTAGATACAGACCCTAAATGGGGCTTTATGGTTACGGGTGGCTCTTGGTCTGTATTTCATAGCTTTACCCCTATGTCGCAAGCTGGTGCTGCTGGACGCATAACTCTTATTGATGCAGGTGCTAAGTTGTTGGGGGTTTCTCCTGAAAGTTGTGATGCCGAAAACAGCTTTGTTATTTCAGGAGGAGATAGGATTAGTTTTGCTGAAATAATTCGACGCGGTAAATTTGATAAAACCTTCACCCCTGAAGAAATGACAAAATTACCATTAAAGCCGGTGAAAAAGCTAAAATTAGTCGGTAAGAAAAGTCAGGCATTAGACATTCCGTCAAAAACCAATGGTAGTGCACAATATGGTATTGATGTTGAATTACCCGGTATGGTCTATGCTCGACCTGTTGTGCCGCCGACGCGTTATGGTAGTAAAGTTAAGGAAGTTAACGATCAAGATGCTAAAGCAATTTCAGGTTACTTAGGTTATGAAGTCATTGCTGATCCCAGTGATACATTACAAGGCTGGGTTGTTGCGCTTGCCTCAAGCTACCCAGCTGCGATAAATGCTGTTCAGGCGATTAAGGTTTCATATGACAAAGGCCCAACGGCAAATGTATCTGAAGCAGATATCCAAAAAGAAGGTGCTCGCTTAGTTAATGATAAAAGCCAGGGCTTCTTATTTGTAGATGATGGCGATGTTAAAGCCGCAAATAGCAAGACAAAATCGACGATTTCCTCGATCTATAAAACGGCATCAGCCATTCACTTTACACTAGAACCTCTCAATGCAACCGTTGAATTCATAGAAGGTGTTTGTCATGTTCATACCGGAAATCAATGGCAATCTCTAACCCTTCCTATGATAGCTAAAGCACTTAATTTACCTGCTGAAAGCGTGGTTATGCATCAATATTATCTTGGTGGTGGTTTTGGTCGCAGGTTGTTTGGCGATTATGCTATTCCTGCAGCATTAGTTGCACAGAAAATTAATAAACCTGTCAAACTTATTTTTACCCGCGAAGATGACTCGTTATTTAGTCAGCCGCGTTCACCTTCTGTACAACGCTTTGATGCAGCTTTTGATGGTAACAACAAGTTATTATCAGTAGAGCATGCGCTTACTGCAGGTTGGCCAACATTATCCATGGCGCCTGGCTTTATGCCAGACAGTGTGGATAAAAAAGGAAAAACAGACCCATTTTCTTCAAGTGGCGCAGACCATTGGTATAGCATAGAGAATCAACAGGTTAGAGTGATTAATAATGACTTAGCTCAGAGAACCTTCCTACCTGGTTGGTTACGATCTGTGGGTGCAGGTTGGATTGGTTGGGGAGTTGAATCATTTATCGATGAGTTAGCTATTGAAAGTAAACAAGATCCTCTTGACTATAGGTTGAGTTTGCTTGACGGTAAGGGAAAAAATGCTGCTGGTGCCCAACGATTAGCACATACCCTCGCATTAGCGAAGAAAGAATCTCATTGGCAAGAAAATCTTGGCAAAGATGAAGGTATGGGTGTAGCTATTTGTGCTGGTCAAGAGCGTACTATGCCTACTTGGGTTAGCTGTGTTGCAAAAGTTCATGTTAATCGGAATAGCGGTGAAGTTAGCTTAAAAAAATTAACTTTAGTGGTTGATTGTGGCTTAGTTGTTGACCCTGATGGCGCATTAGCACAACTTGAGGGCTCCGCTTTATGGGGTGTAAGTCTTACATTACATGAAATTAATGCATTTAAGAAAGGCCAGATTTCAATGACTAACTTAAATACCTATAAACCGCTTAGTATGAATCAAGTACCTGAACTTGATATTCATTTTGTGAAAAGCGAAGAGCAACCTGTTGGTTTAGGAGAACCTGGAGTGATAGCCGTCGGACCGGCTATAGGTAATGCAATTTTTAATGCGGTAGGTGTTCGAGTTCATGATTTGCCGATAACTGCTGCAGACATAAAGCGAAAGTTAACCAGCTAACTAATGCTTTGTCATAGCTAGAGTTAATTAAATTAATGCGCAAAGAATAGTTTTCTTTTTGGGCATTAATTTTTATTTATCATGTATTTTTGATTATACATCTAAACTAAGTAACCAAACGGTAACTAGTTGATAAAAACAACCAAGATACTAAAATGTACCACATGTGATTGGGGGAATAAAACTACATGTTTTTCTCTAATGTTAAAACTCATTTTAGGAAGTCGGTAAATAACTATGGCTGAAATACGTACAAGAATTTCTTTAAACATTGGTTCAAAAAGTGATATCCCTGCAGAAATGGTGTCATTTAATGATTTAATCTCTGATAAGGAACATGTTGCTTTGATTTTGGGACAAGCAGATAAATTGCAAGAGATTCCTCTTGTTAGAATTCACTCTGAGTGTTTAACAGGTGATGTCTTCCATTCTTCTCGTTGTGATTGTGGTGAGCAACTTGATGAAGCGGTAAACTTAATGGCAATTGAAGGTGGCATTATTATTTACCTTCGCCAAGAAGGACGAGGCATAGGCTTATATAATAAGATTGATGCTTATAAACTTCAATCTGAAGGTATGAATACTTACCAAGCTAATAACCATTTAGGTTTTGGAGATGATCTCAGAGATTTTACCGAGGGAGGACAAATACTTGAAGCGCTACAAGTCACTCGTTTGAAATTGTTGACGAATAATCCGATAAAAGCAAAAGCGTTGACTGATTACGGCCTTACTGTTGAAAAGGAAGTTAATACCTCGACTCATATTAAAGAGGGTAATGAAGATTATCTTAAAGCCAAGGTGAGCATTGCTGCTCATAAGCTTAAGTTTGATTAACAGCTGTCGATAAGTCCGGATATTTGATGTAAAAAAGATTTTTGCTGTATACAAAGTTTAATAGATGGTCCCAAAGGACCACCTATTAATAATTATTAGCAGATCCTACGATAGTAAGGTTAATCCTGTAGGTAAGCTATCACCAAAAATACGCTTCATTACCGTCTCATCAGAAGTTTGCACATCACGTACTAATTCTAACCAAGATTCTGATAATTTATTCTGCGTTAGCTTCTCTATTACAGCATCTCTGACTTTATCCTGAATATCCATTTCTCTATCACCGGTTTTTCTGGCTATCATCACAGCCGCAAAAGCAATGTGTGGTTCTTTTTGCCAGTTAGCTTCTAGTAATGTATTTAGCCATGTTTCAGCAATATGGCGTGGAATAACATTATGTTGGCTACCATAAAATGCAACACGAGACGCGATACGTCCGAGCGCCCACCAATGTAATTGTTGGTTTTGTGGTTTCTTTAATTTTGCCAGCAAATATTCACCAAACTCCACTTTTAGTGCCACTGGAATATGCTCTAGTGAGGCTGCAAGTCGAATAATATCATCATAACTGCGCTGTTTAGCTTGATTGATGATCTTGGCGTGTTTATTACTGTCTTCAACAAAGTAAACTGAAATGGTGTCGTATATTTCGATCTGTTGCTGTTCATTTAACCCACCAGCAATACGACGCCATAAATTCCACCAATCACTCCATGATTGTGTCGATTTGTTGTACTGAATAGCTGATTTGAATATTGGCCAAATCTGTTCCATACGCCAGTCATCAGCAGGATAGCCAAAACCCGGACGAAGCA
>Ga0209395_1007358_pt1 | contig 11602 bp, 8 predicted proteins | sample GOMGulsemesocosm_3_FD_184635 | JGI IMG/M metagenome (GOLD analysis project Ga0209395, IMG submission 184635) | Methane-oxidizing microbial communities from mesocosms in the Gulf of Mexico - GOM9D Gulf of Mexico (SPAdes) (version 2) | ecosystem: Environmental > Aquatic > Marine > Cold seeps... | reverse complement strand
ATTGGGCTTTACTGTAGGTAAGCGCTATTTCTATATCTTCCGCTTCCAAATGTACAATTGGAAACAGCATAAATTCTTCGGCAATGTTTTCCTCCAATAAATCTTTCAATCCATTTTCCGAAAAATATTTTTCTCCATTAAAGACTATAGTCAACCCTCTGTTCAGATAGACATAGTTTTTAATCATTTTTATAATGTATTCCTTCCTAAATTTAAAGGTTGGAAAAATATCACCATCGGGTGAAAAAATAATTTTGGTCCCCTTACGTTGACTTGTATCTTGATCCTCTTCTTTAGAAGTTAATTCTCCACGTTCAAATTCAGCTGCGGCCGTTTTTCCATCTCGAAAAGATTGCACTTTAAAATAAGAAGACAATGCATTTACCGCCTTGGTACCTACTCCATTTAATCCCACTGATTTTTTAAAGGCTTTGGAGTCGTATTTCCCCCCAGTATTCATTTTGGAAACTACATCCACTACTTTACCCAAAGGAATTCCACGACCATAATCTCTAATGGTAACACTTCCTTCTTTTACGGATACTTCAATGGTTTTCCCAGCTCCCATCACAAACTCATCAATAGAGTTATCAAGCACCTCTTTAATTAAAATGTAAATTCCGTCATCGGGTGATGTTCCATCACCTAACTTTCCAATATACATTCCGGGTCTTAAACGAATATGTTCTTTCCAATCGAGGGACCGAATATTATCTTCGGTATATGCTGCTTGTTTTGCCATTTAGTTCACTAAAAAATCTTGAAGAAATTCAAAAATACCATTTACATCCTAAATATAAAAAAAAGAGGCATAAAATAGTTATTAACAGCCATTATTTAATAAAAATGGAGCAAACAAACCATAAAAGAGGGCAAAGACGCCTATTATTAAATGATAAGTGTTGTGGTTGGTTACAAAAAAAGCCGTTTTAAAAAACGGCTTTTTTGATATATTATATAGGAAATTAATTACACATTAAAACGGAAATGCATTACATCACCATCTTTTACAACGTATTCTTTTCCTTCGACTCTCATTTTACCAGCTTCTTTCACTTTAGCTTCTGTTCCAAAGGTCACATAGTCATCGTACGCAATTACTTCTGCACGAATAAATCCTTTTTCAAAATCAGTATGAATTACCCCCGCTGCTTGCGGAGCGGTATTCCCGACATTAATAGTCCATGCTCTTACCTCTTTCACACCTGCTGTAAAATAGGTTTGTAAATTCAATAATTTATAAGCAGCCCTGATTAAAGACGATGAACCAGGTTCAGACAACCCTATATCCTCTAAAAACATTTGGCGCTCTTCATAAGACTCTAATTCTGTAATATCTGCTTCTGTTCCTACTGCTAATACAATAACTTCCGCATTCTCATCCTTTACCGCCTCTCTTACTGCAACCACATAATCGTTTCCGTTAACAGCTGCATTTTCATCCACATTACAAACATACAACACAGGCTTGTCAGTAATTAACTGCAATGGAGCAATATATTCTTCACGTTCTTTTTCTGTTAGCTCAATAGCTCTTACAGAAATGGAAGCTTCCAAACCATCTTTCACTTTGATCAAAGCAGCTTCTTCCGCTTGCGCTTCCTTGTTTCCAGTTCTAGAGGCACGTTTAACTTTTTCTAATTTTTTTTCTACGGTATCTAAATCTTTTAATTGTAATTCGATATCGATGGTTTCCTTATCTCTAACAGGATCTATGGTCGTATCGACATGGATAATATTATCATTATCAAAACAACGCAGCACATGGATAATAGCATCAGTTTCACGAATATTTCCTAAAAATTGATTTCCCAATCCTTCTCCTTTACTCGCTCCTTTTACCAATCCAGCAATATCTACAATATCCACAGTTGCAGGTAATACACGCTCAGGGTTTACCAATTCTTCTAGTTTTTCCAAACGCTTGTCTGGAACATTCACTACTCCAATATTTGGTTCGATAGTACAAAATGGAAAATTCGCACTTTGCGCCTTTGCATTTGATAAACAATTAAACAATGTTGATTTTCCAACATTTGGTAATCCTACAATACCTGCCTTCATAAATAAATTTTTTTTGCGGTGCAAATATACCATATTCAATTGTATTATACCAATAAGATTTTTCTCCTGAATAAATTGCTCCTCAATGTGGAAAAACGACTTTATTTCGCAAGGAAATAAACCAACAATTCGTAGTGTTTTTTTGGTTAATTAGTAACAATTGCTAAATAACCCGAACTGTTTATTTGATAATTTTAGTATCTTTCAAATAAATCTTTAACGAAAAAGCTATGAAAAAGAAAACAATTTCGTTAATAATACTGTGTTTTATTACGACTATTACATTAGGACAAGATAAAATTACAGGTATTATTACCAACGACTTAGGAGAAGTTCTTCCTGGGAGCAGTATTTTAGAAAAAGGAACACACAACGGAACAATTGCTGCCAATGACGGAAGCTATCAACTGGTTGTAAAAAAAGGAGCGCTAATTATTTGTCACCATATCGGCTACAAATCACAAGAATCAATAGTTCAGGGGACTATTCTGAATTTTTCACTAATAAGCGATCAACAATTACACGAAGTCCAAATTGTAGGTTCAAGAAATAAAAAAAGAACCCTAACAGAAAGCACTGTCCCAGTAGACATTATTGATGTAAATGATATCAGTAACAAAACAGGCATGATTAAACTCAATAAAATTTTACAATTCTCTGCGCCTTCTTTTAATGCCAATAAACAATCAGGTTCCGATGGATCAGATCATATAATTCCTGCCACATTACGAGGCTTAGGCCCTGACCAAACATTGGTTCTAATTAATGGAAAAAGACGCCATCAATCCTCTTTAATCAATGTATACGGAACAAGAGGAAGGGGAAATACTGGTACCGATTTAAATGCCATTCCTACAAGCTCCATAAAACGAATAGAAGTATTACGAGACGGAGCTTCCGCACAATATGGCTCTGATGCTATTGCAGGTGTCATCAACATTGTATTAAAAGACAATACCGATGAATTCACTGGAAACATCACCACAGGAATTAGTAAAGCCACACCTCCTGATCATTATAAGGTGCATACTGATGACAATTTCGATGGTCTTACATTACAAGCTAATGCAAATTACGGAGTAAAATTAAAAGAAAATGGCTTTGCTAATTTTACATTGGACATGTCCTCCACTGATTTTACTACGCGCGCGGTAGATCCAACAATCTATAAAGATGTATTTCGTGAAAAATACGGTGATGCCTCCACAAAAAACGCTGCTCTATTTGGGAATATAGAAACTGCCTTAACCGCTAATACGAAACTTTATTTGTTTGGAGGTTTCAACAAAAGAGATTCCAAAGCTTATGCTTGGACACGTCAAGCAGATGACTTAAAACGTAACGTACCTTCCATATACCCAAATGGATTCAACCCTATCATCGGCTCTGACATCACTGATCTATCCACATCATTAGGTATTAAAACACTAATTTACGGATGGGATGTGGATCTAAATACAACATTGGGACAAAACGAATTTATTTACACTATAAAAAACACGTTAAATGCTTCGCTACAACAAGAATCCCCGACAGCATTTGATGCCGGTTCACACCTTTTCAGGCAACTTATAGCAAGTATCGATTTTTCTAGGCATTACGACAACATTTTCAATGGATTGAATATAGCAATTGGGACAGAGTATAGAATTGAAAATTTTCAAATAAATGCAGGAGAGGAGAAATCTTATAAAAATTATAACATGGAATTTGCTAGTGGATCTCAAGGGTTTCCAGGCTTTCATGTCATCAACGAAATAGATGAATCTAGGAGTAATTTTGCGGCCTATATAGATAGTGAATTAAATTTCTCAAAAACGAGTACTGCCGCCATTGCTATGAGGTATGAAAACTACAACGATTTTGGAAGTACCATTACTGCAAAAATTGCTGGACGACAAGAAATTAACAACTACTTTTCCTTAAGAGCGTCTGCTTCCACCGGATTCAGGGCTCCTTCACTAGCCCAACGATTCTACAATACTATCATCACAGATTTTCAGGCAGGAGTCGCCTCAGAAACAATCATAGCTAACAACGAAAGCGGACTAGCCGATGCCTTCGGAATTGATAAATTACGAGAAGAAAAATCAATAAACTACAGTGCTGGAATAACGTATACAAATGGAGATTTTAACGCAACGATAGACGCCTACTTTGTGAACATCAAAGATAGAATTGCGCTTTCCGGAGGATTTGACGCTTCGGATTTAATTTTAGGAATAAATCATGCCCAATTTTTTGCCAATGCTCTTGACACAAAAACCCATGGCTTAGATGTAGTATTCTCTTATAAAGAGAACATCGGAAACAGCACACTTTTTATCGATATTATAGGTAACATCAATAAAATGAAACTAGGGGATATAAAAGTCAGTGAACGATTAAAGGGACAAGAAGATACCTTTTTCGGAAAACGAGAAAAACTTTTTCTTTTGGCTTCTGCTCCGGAGAATAAATTCAGCACCAACTTTTCCTTAACAGGAAGAAAACTTAGCGCTAACTTAAGGTTTACAAGATTTGGAAAAGTAGTATTGTTGGATTGGCAAGATAATGTAGACACCTATGTAGCCAAAATAACCACAGACATAAGTTTCGGACTTCCAATTTCAAACCATATAAAAATCACCCTAGGGTCAAACAATCTATTTAACTCCTACCCAACAGCACAAAACCCCAATTATACGGAAAGTGGTGGTCTTTGGGATTCTGTACAAATGGGATACACTGGAGCTTTTTATTATGCGCGATTAGGGCTTAAATTTTAATAGAGAAATGCAACAAAAAAAGAGAAAACTTTATTAAAAAAAATAAAGTTTTCTCTTTTTTTGTACTACTCGGAACAAACGAGGTATTTACAAAACAATTATCGTTTTATAAAAATGTTTGTGAAATAATTTCTTCCTTCTCTGTCCGCACTAATAGAAATTCCAAAATGTGTAAAAGAGGCTGTTTCTATTATAGAACGATGCGACTCACTCGCAATCCATCCACTAACCACTCCTTTCGCTGAATTATAGCCAAAAGCCACATTTTCACCTACCTGAGTAGCATTTGCACTAGACACTAACTCACTATGTCTTTTACTAAAATTATCATGACTTAGCTCATTAGAACCAATCATATATAGGGTATGATTACTAGAAACAGAGGAAACAATTTCAGCTCTTTTTAACGGAATAATTCCATTAGATTCACGGAATTCATTCAATAATACAAGTACTTCATTTTCTAGGGATGAATAATCACCTTCTATGAGTTCTTTTTGTTGTATTTCTTCTGGGACGGTATCTATATCTTCAGAACAAGATACAGATAGAAAGCATACTATAGCAAGTACACTTACATTTAATACAGTAAATTTCATTGTTTGGGGATTGGGGATTGGGGATTAGGGTTTATGACTCAACGAGGAATGCATCCTCTAGATGCAGGCATCTAAGATGTTTAAAAAAAATATTGATATATAAAACAGATGCTTCTGAATAACTTCTCAGCAATCAAAATACAATAATGTTCTATTGGGAATTAAATAAAATAGAGAGTTCTATTCTTTATTTTGATCATATAATAACGTTAATTTTAGGGTTTAAATATTACGATACTAACTTTAAGGACATGCAAAAGGCTACAGTTTCAAGGTTCTTACTAACCATCAATTTTACAGGCTTTCTTTGGACTGCTATTTGTGACTACAGTGAAACTGTGCGCATTTACAAGATTAATTTTGATAACAAATAAATTATCAAATTCGGGGCGATAACAATACACTGGGTACCATTACTTCTTTCTTCATATAACAACTTTCGTCTGGGGGCTAATTATTAGTTCTATTCGTTCTAATTTCAAGTAAAAGACCGCAGTTTCAAAAGGTTGTAATAATTACCAAAATTAAACAAATTATTGGAATTACCATGGGTTAACTTAATGAAACTGCTTTCATTTACTAGAGGGGTTTTGATAACTAAAAGCTATTTTAAATTATCAATTGGGAAATGCCGTAAAAAATAATTTTTACTAACAAACAATCACTTGGGGTTTAATCATATACTCTTCTTTTTAGTTCTTATATAAAGACAGCTTCAAGGTTCTTACTAACCATCAATTTCAACAAAGCCTTTCGGATTGCATACTATATGTGACTACAGTGAAACTGTCTTTTTTTCTTTTTCACTTAACTTTCCATAAAATATTCTAAATAAAACGATAGCATATGTAATTCTATCCGTTGAGAAATTTATACAACTAGTTTATTCAAAATTTTAATCAATGTAACCATGTCTCTTTTAGTTACATTTTTCCGGATCGATTTCTCGAATTCCTTCATTGTCCTTTCGATAGTTTCGAGAAACTCCTCGCCTACCTTGGTGATACTTATTTCAACCATTCGTCTATTAGAGGGGTTTTGAATACGTGTTATGTAATTCTTCATCCTTAATTTCTCGACTAATCTGGTTGTATTACTACTTTTACTCACCATTTGCCCTTGGATCTCCAACAAATTTGCTGGGTTTCCATTTAGTTTTTTTAGAGATCTCAGCACTTGAAGTTGCTGTATCGAAATCCCATATTCTTTCAGATGATCTGAATACAATTCATTCATCCAATTACCTGCCACCATAATGGCGTCAATTGTTTCAACAGGTAAACTTACATTTTCTTTGTTCGTTTTTAAATTCAACTTTCGGGGGACAAAAATTAACTTACTTGTATAGACAACAAATGTATATACAATTATAGAAGTACACAAATATTATTGAAAAAAAGATAAAAATAATACTACACCTCCTCTAAAAGCCTTGATATCACTGACTTTAAAATAAAATAAAAATCATCGAGTAAAACAAAAAATTCCAAATAGTAACCATTTCACGTCAAAAAACACCATATAATTACATTAAAAACAGTCATTTCGTGCATCTTTTTAAGGTTTCAAATTATCAAAACTGATTATTATTCGCAAAAAAAGGCTCCAATCTTTCGATTGGAGCCTTTAAAACATTTTACAATGTCTATTTCTATAAACGCAACTTCTTATTTAATAAAGTTGATTTTACGCATTCTTAAACTTTCTGGAGTTACCTCTAAATATTCATCTTCTTTGATGTATTCCATACATTCTTCTAAAGAGAAATCTTTTTTAGGAGCAATATTTACCGCAGTATCCGTTCCTGATTTACGAACGTTGGTCAATTTTTTACCTTTGGTCAAGTTGATAGCAATATCGTCCTGACGGTTATTTTCACCAACTATTTGTCCTTTGTATATTTCTTGATTAATATCGATAAAGAAAATACCTCTATCTCCTAATTTATCAATTGCATAAGCAGTTGCTTTTCCAGCATCTGCAGAAATAAGAGCACCATTTACTACATCATTAAAATCACCTTTATAAGGACCAAATTTACTGAAGTTATGGTTTACAATAGCTTCTCCTGAAGTTGCTGTTAAAATTTTATTACGCAATCCGATCAATCCACGAGAAGGAATTTCGAATTCTAGATGTTGTAAATCACCTTTTGGTTCCATTACTAACAAATCACCTTTACGTAAAGACACTAAATTAACTACTTTACTAGAAGCATGTTCTGGTACATCTACTACCAATGTTTCAATTGGTTCAGATTTTACACCATCAATATTTTTTATAATTACTTGAGGACGTCCTACTTGTAATTCATATCCTTCTCTACGCATGGTTTCAATAAGTACTGACAAGTGTAATACTCCACGTCCGAAAACGTTGAATTTATCTTCACTATCAGTAGTATCAACACGTAAAGCCAAGTTTTTCTCAGTTTCTTTAAATAAACGATCACGTAAGTGACGAGAAGTTACAAACTTACCTTCTTTTCCAAAGAAAGGAGAATTATTAATCGTAAACAACATACTCATGGTAGGTTGGTCTACTTTAATACGAGGCAATGCTTCTGGTTCTTCCATATCAGCAATAGTATCACCAATTTCAAACCCTTCAATACCAGTAATAGCACAAATATCTCCACTACGTACTTTTGAAACTTTAGCTTTACCCATTCCTTCAAAAATGTGTAATTCTTTGATACGTACTTTTTTAGTACTCCCATCAGCCTTACATAGCATGTAATCTTTATTCTCTTCTAAGTCTCCTCTAAAAACACGTCCAATAGCGATACGTCCTGTAAAAGCAGAAAAATCTAAAGAAGTAATTTGCATTTGAGGTGACCCTTCTCTATAAGGAGCTTCAGGAATAGTTTCCAAAACTGCATCCAATAAAGGAATAATATCAGTCGTTGGTTTTTCCCAATCAGTACTCATCCACCCATTCTTAGCAGAACCGTAAATGGTTTTAAAGTCTAATTGCTCTTCTGTTGCATCCAATGCAAACATTAAATCAAAAACTTTTTCGTGAACGATATCTGGAGTACAGTTTTCTTTGTCTACTTTGTTTACTACTACAATAGGAGTTAATCCTAATTCAATAGCTTTCCCTAATACAAAACGAGTTTGTGGCATAGGTCCTTCAAAAGCATCCACTAAAAGTAATACTCCATCAGCCATTTTTAATACGCGCTCTACCTCACCACCAAAATCAGCATGGCCAGGAGTGTCAATTACGTTAATTTTTACATCTTTATAGTTTATAGAAACGTTTTTAGATAAAATGGTAATACCACGTTCTCTTTCTAAATCATTACTATCTAATAATAACTCAGTTCTAACTTTTCTATCATCTAAGATTTTTGCTTGGTCAATAATTTTATCAACCAATGTTGTTTTCCCGTGATCGACGTGCGCTATAATAGCGATGTTTCTAATAGATTGCATCTTCTAATTTTTTGATGTGCAAAAATAGTCTATTTATTGATATGATTTTAAAAAAAATGAAATAATGATGTATATCATACAAAATAAGGAGATTATTAGCTAAATCCTTAATAAATAAGTCTTCTCTGAGAGTAAACAATAAAATTTAAAGGAAAAGCCACCGTGTTTTATGAGAAAAAACAGCTCATGAACCAATTTAAATGTCGCCGTTTGATAATTTTTAACCTCAATATTAACCATCTAAAACAAAAAAGTTGAAGCTCTCGCTTCAACTTTTCTTATTAAAAATAGTATTCTTTATTACATTTTTCTTCGCTTTCGCTCCGTGTTTATTAAATCTAATTCACGCGTTGTTTGTCCAGCAACCGAGGTGTTTTCTTCTGCTCGTCTAATTAAATAAGGCATCACATCTTTTACAGGTCCAAAAGGCAAGTATTTAGCTACATTAAATTCACGTTCACTTAAATTATAACTAATATGATCACTCATTCCATATAGTTGTCCAAACCATAAACGGGGATCATTAACATCTAATCCATACTTTTCAATCAAACTCATCATCAATTTTGAACTCTCTTCATTATGCGTTCCTGAAAATATAGCCATGTCCTTTAAATTTTCAAACATATAGTTTAACACTGCATTGAAATTTGTGTCCGTATCCTCTTTGGTAGCACAAATTGGATCTCTATAACCATATTCATCTGCGCGCGCTCGCTCTTTTTCCATATAGGCGCCACGCACCAATTTCATACCTACTTTAAACCCTTTCTCTTGGGCTCTAGCATATAAATTTTTCAAATAATCCATACGATCCCAACGATATAATTGCAAAGTACCAAATACAATAACCTTTTCCGTATTGTATTTTTCCATCATTTTTTCAATCAAATCATCCGCCGCATCTTGCATCCATGTTTCCTCAGCGTCAATTAACAAAGGAACGTTCGCCTCCTTAGCTGCTTTACTAACTGTGTCATATCGCTCTCCTATTCGTTTCCATTCTATCAACTCATGAGCGTCCAATTTAGTTCCTTCCGAAACTTTTTGGTACAAGCCCAACTTCCCAAAACCTGTAGGCTTGAATACAGCAAAGGGTATGGCCTCACTATCGTTGGCATACTTAATAGTATTCAATGTTTTATTCATCGCAAGATCAAACTGCTCTTCCACTTCCTTTCCTTCTGCCGAATAATCCAAAATAGAATGTACGTTTTTAGTGTACATTTTATCTATATTGGGCATACAGTCTTCTTCTGTAACACCTCCACAAAAATGATCAAAAACAGTTGCCCTTATCAATCTTTCCACAGGTAATTTCGCCCCTAAAGCAAATTTAGTCAATGCTGTCCCTATTTTTACAAGGGGCTCTCGCTTGATCATTCCAAACAAGAAGTACGCCCTTTCTAACTGACTGTCAGTCTTTAACGAAAAAGCGGTTTTAGTGTTGTTAAATATGTTTTTCACTTTGGTAAAATTTAGATGTTACAAAGATAGGCGCTAAGGCTTTAATTATTCAATTATTTAGCCTTAATTTGCATCTAAATTCGTAAAAATGCAGTCAATTTTATCTGATAATTATCATGTACACTTTAATGAGTATTCATACCGCTCTTTAAATGCTTTTATTTTGGAGAATACGCCTTCAAAAATTTTTATTCTTGTAGATGAAAATACCCATGACCATTGTGCCCCTATCTTACTCTCTAATTTAGAGACACATTGCGAAATTGAAATGCTAGAAATAGAATCTGGTGAGCCTCATAAAAACCTAGACACTTGTATGGGTTTATGGCAAACACTTACGGATTTAGGTGCTGACAGAAAAAGTTTATTAATCAATTTAGGAGGTGGAGTGATCACCGATATGGGTGGCTTTATTGCCTCTACTTTTAAACGAGGTATCTGGTTCATTAATATCCCTACGACGCTTTTAAGTATGGTAGACGCCTCTGTAGGTGGAAAAACTGGAGTTGACTTGGGAGTTCTTAAAAATCAAATTGGATTATTTTCCTATCCAGAAATGGTGCTGATAGATCCTAATTATTTAGAAACATTACCCGAAAGAGAAACCATCTCAGGACTGGCAGAAATTATTAAATACGGACTTACTTTTGATGTACGTATTTGGGACCTAATAAAAAATTACAAAACCATAGATGTTCAGGAATTAAAGAAATTAATTCACCCTTCTATTGATATAAAAAACCAAGTTGTACTTAAAGACCCTAAGGAAGCAAATTTAAGAAAAGTGCTGAATTATGGACATACACTAGGTCATGCTATTGAATCCTATTTCTTAGATGCTGCTGATAAAGAAACCATTACACATGGCGAAGCTATTGCTATTGGAATGATTTGCGCTGCCTATATTTCTTATAAACAACTCGATTTCCCTATTGATCAAGTAGAGGAAATTAAACATCATATTTTACAAATTTATGACAAAGTAGTGATCGAACAGGATGACTACGAAGCCATCCTAGCCTTACTTATTCACGATAAGAAAAATGTAGGTAATGAAATCAAATTTGTACTTCTAAAAGACCTTACTAAATGGGTTATAGATTGTAATGTACCTACTGAAGTGGTGGTGGCATCTTTGGATTATTATAATTGTTAGTTGTTGGTTGTTGGTTGTTGGTTGTTGGTTGTTGGTTGTTGGTTGCTAGATAAGTAAGTTTCAAGAACAAATCCAATATATAGCAATTCCACGCGAATCCAAAAGTCC
>Ga0209395_1007350_pt1 | contig 11606 bp, 8 predicted proteins | sample GOMGulsemesocosm_3_FD_184635 | JGI IMG/M metagenome (GOLD analysis project Ga0209395, IMG submission 184635) | Methane-oxidizing microbial communities from mesocosms in the Gulf of Mexico - GOM9D Gulf of Mexico (SPAdes) (version 2) | ecosystem: Environmental > Aquatic > Marine > Cold seeps... | reverse complement strand
CTAATCAATTTAGGAGGGGGTTTCTGGAATGTGAGTCGAAATTAATCTTCCAATAATATATGAAATCAATAACAGGTTCATTATCAGCTAGCACGCAGAAAAAGAAGGTAAGATAATCGATGTTCCAGCGTTTTTGTGAGCTGAAAAGCTGGAAACATGAAATTGTTTGAAACTGAAAGGCGTTAGGTGATTAGTAGTTTTAAATTACTTATGGCTACGAGGCTTAGATCAGACCATCAGGTATAAAATCAATAAGGCGCTAATGACTTCTTCATGCGCATTGATCTTGCCCCATAAAAATGGCCTAACTTACCAATCACCAGTAGCAAAAAAACACCAATCATTACAACTGGTGCTTTTAAAGAATCAAAATACTAAATTTTATTACTTCTTAAACCGACGAGAGACTAAACCCATTATTCCTAATGCAAAAATGGCAAATGTTGATGGCTCAGGTACATCAGTAGGAATATCAAGACTATTTAAATTGTCTCCCATAACATAGTGATAATCAAAACTACTTGAGTCTCCACTTTTTAGGCTTCCAATATCAAATGCAATACCTATGACATTATCACCATTACCATTATTAGTAGCTGCTAAATAGTCAGCAGGGTTTGCACTCCAAGCGCCTGTAATCCCTGTGTTGTGTGTAACACTAGAGTCGCTGAATAAACCAAGCGTTAAACCAGAAATAGCCCCCACAGAATGAACCAAATCTTTAGGTAAAATGCTACCAAAACCACGTCCATTATTTGTACTTGGACTGCCTCCTGGATAGTTATCAGGATCTGGATCTATTGCTCTCAAAAAGCTTAGTCCTGTTAAGTCATCTAAAGCCGTAATAGTGGTATTGAAACTGACACGCTCATCACCACTGTTGAAGTAGGTATCAGTAGAAATGCTAAACAATGACCCGAACAAACCAGTCCAGTTAACCGCATTATCGTAAGCACTTGCACCAGAAATATCGGTAAGTGTACCTGAAATAGCATCGGAGCCTGCATTGTTGTTAATTAATAAACCACTTTGGTCACTAAAAACACTGAATATTTCCCAAGGACTACCTGGGGTAAGATAATCAAACCCAAAAGTACCTGTTCCGGCAGCGTCATGTAAAAGACCAGGTGCAACATTACCTCCATACCCTAATGTACCGTCGTCACTAATCGCAGTTTTTACAAAATCGCCTTCCATAATTATTGGTGTAGCATTAGCTGTTAATAAGCATGGTAAAGCTATTAATACAGCACCTAAAAAAACTTTTTTCATTTTCATTCCATTTTCCCTTTCCATTAATAATCAATAAAATAGTAATTAAGTAACATTTGTACTTAACGCGAAAAGCAAAAAACACACCAACCTTAAATTAACGAACAATTTCAATATGATACTAATTAATACAAGGTTAAGCATAAAAGTATTGTAAAAGAAACTGACAACAAAAAACTTATTCAACTACTTGAGTGTATTAGATAATTTTAATCATTATTAATTTATATTGGTTTTAGATTGAAAACTTAATGAAGTGGTTTAGTTGATTAAAAATCAACGGTGCTAATTATTGTAACTCAACATATATAACTACTACAGACCAATATGTTCTACATATACCTACAGCCGAATAACTGACTTGTAATCATATGGTTTAATATTGTATCTTTTGACGTAGATAAGAATAAATAAAAATGAGTACTAAGGGAGTAAATATCATTTGACAGCGAAAACTGAATATTTGCACAAACTGTTATTTCAAAAATAAAATCTCATGCCTAATTTTTTAGTGATATATTGTCAACTATAAAGCGCACTACAAAGTCCTTTCTTTATAATTTTAAAACCGTCTTCATATCAATCTAAACGTTTGGAGGGGCGCTTGTATTAAGAAGTAAAATACTACTAAATTCTAAAGTGACTGTTTCATAAATTTAGTTTTACACTACACCAACGTCATGCACAGCTTGGGTATATTTCGCATTAAGCTTTCGGTAAAAGTTCAGTGTTCGGTTTGGTTATCCCCATAAAAATCTTCAACTTAGTGCATTGCATTCGGTTAATTTTTCCCCCAAAGTTCGGTAGGGTTTCGGTTTCAGTCAAACGTGAAATCTGGAATTATAAAAAGTGAATATTTTCTTCGGGTTAGAAGGTTAATTTCAATGATTCTGTTTGTATCATAATCGACAGGTCCCCTGTTCAAGTCAGGGAGGGGCCACCATTTTCTTGTTCCACTTCGTTCCATATCATCCTACATCCCAATAAAAACGTTAAAACCTCAATACTTAGTGTACTCCTCTGTACTTTGCCATACGGTGACATTCGTAATTTTTAGTAGTACAGTTAGTAGTACCACAACAAATCACAATTTCTGGTACTACTAAAATGGCAAAAATAGTCACTCCGCTAACGAATACCGAAGTAAAACAAGCCAAGCTTAAAGATAAAGTTTACAAATTGTCTGACGGCGAAGGATTACAACTAAGAATAAAGCCTAATGGCACTAAAACTTGGTTGCTCGATTACTTTAAGCCATATACCAAAAAACGCACTAGCATAAGCCTAGGCTCATACCCCAGCGTTACCCTTGCAGAAGCTCGTCAAAAGAAACGCGAAGCACGAGAGTTACTTGCGAAAGATATCGACCCTAAAGCTCATAGAGATGAAGCTACCGAATTAGCCAAAGAGGAACTACAAAATACCTTTGGTAAAATTGCAGTAAAATGGTTAGTACTAAAAAAACAGCAAGTAAAAGCAGAAACGGCCTCTCATGCATGGCGTAATTTAGAAAGGCATGTCCTCCCTGAGCTAGAAAATATACCTATCCACTTAGTTAAACCTAAGATGGTAATTGATATATTGAACCCTATCGCCCATAAAGGAAGCTTAGAAACAGTAAAGCGCCTATGCCGTAATATCAATGAAGTCATGCGACTTGCCGTTGCCTCAGGTTTAATTGAAGTCAATTATCTATCTGAAATCACCAAATTATTTGCAGCTCCCAAAAAGACTAATATGCCAACCATTAAACCTGAGCGTCTTCCTGAATTAATGAAGGCTCTCTCGGTTGCTAGTATTATGCGTACTACTCGAAGTTTAGTTGAGTGGCAATTACATACCATGACCCGTCCCATTGAAGCGGTAACAGCAAAGTGGAGTGATATTAACTTTGAAGAGAAGGTTTGGGTTATACCTGCTGAACGTATGAAAATGAACAAACCTCACACCATACCACTCACTCCACAAACATTATCACTATTAGAATTTATTAAATCTAATAGTGGCCACAGAGAATACCTATTTCCAAGCCATAGAGATCCTAAGAGCCACGCTAATAGTCAAACAGCTAATATGGCACTGAAACGTATGGGGTTTAATGGTCAGCTGGTTTCTCATGGTTTAAGAGCTTTAGCTAGTACTACATTAAACGAACAAGGCTTTGATCCTGATGTTATTGAATCTGCCCTTGCTCATGTTGATAAAAATGAGGTTCGTCGTGCTTATAATCGTGCTGAGTATCTAGAGCGTAGGAGAGTGTTAATGTGTTGGTGGTCAAGTCATATTGAACAGAGTTCTAAAGGCAATATGAGTATTGCGTCCAATGTTTCGATTCAAGGATTGAAGTTAGTTAATAGTTAAGATTGACACTTTGATTATTACTGACGATAAATCGTGTTATCAATTGACCCTATCAAATACTTAGATTCTGAGTAAAATATTGTGCTCTATGATGATCATTAATGCCACATTGAAGACATTAGCTGACAAGCGTCAAATAGCGTCTTGGATTAGGTTTTGTATCGATAACGCCCAATTAACGGGCTAAAAATAGTGGGCTAAAATTGAGCGAAGCGAACAGCCCGCTGTTTTTAGTCCTGTTAAATTGCTTGTTATGTGACCTTACCACAACACTTCTTATATCTTAATCCACTATTGCAAGGGCAAGGGGCATTACGTGATATAACTGGTTTAGGCTTGGTATGCTTATCAACTTCGGCCTCTAATTTAACTAGTTCTGACGCTTGAATAACGAAGCCTAAGTTATTGGGTATCTTTCCAACGGACAATGTTTTCGTGTCAGTTGGTACTTTAACTGTAACTACCTCTCCAGTTGCGGTATGTTGTGGGCCAGCATACAACGTGCCTAAAAGTGCAATTCTAGTTCCCGCAACAAACCCTCCATTAGCATCTACAAAACTACCAATATTTGCTAGAAACACAGGTGAACCAGAAGAGCCAGGAAAACAGGCTGCATCTATAAGAAATTCGCTTTTTCCATTAAGTGGAAGCTTAGGATGAGTAGCTGTTATACCTTTTCGAATAATTGGTAAATTATGCTCAGCATCCCAGATTCCGTTTGGGTAGCCAATCATCACTATCTCTTCCATGGAAGATAAAGTACTTAATAATTCATCGTCCGCTAATATCTCCTTTGATAAAGGGACATAGTAATAGTTTTTACCTGCTGCTTCAGCACTATTCAATATAGGCCCTATAGGTATTGCGACCAAATCAATATCGCTATCAGGGTGATTAATACAGTATTGAGGCAAATTATCTAATGTAATTTGCTCGTGTTTACCAATTAACGGCTCTCCATCATCACTCTTTAATGTAAGATGGAATATACCCTTAATACCGTTCTCAACAACATGTTTGTTTGTAACTATACAAGGGATAGACTGACCTTCATTTTCACAAAAGAAAAAAATATAACCAGTACCCGATGATTGATTTCCATTCTTGTCTACACATAAGATCCTTACAGTACTATGTATAAGTTGCTCTATCGGGTTCACATATTTACTCATTAATTACATCCAAATTATGAAAGTCAACGCCCCATTAAGAGGCAAAAAACAGTTGGTTAAAATAGCGAGGCACGAGCAAAAACCAACTGTTTTTTGTCCTGCCTGAATGGCTTGTTATATTGCGTTTTGCAACACAACCTTATGAGTTGCTTGGTTTAATTTACCAACAAAGCTATTAAAGCATATTAATTGCCCATACTCATCCATATTGTTATCACGACCAGTTAATTCTAGCCATTTTTGATAAAAGGAATCAAATTCGTTTTCGCATACTGGTTTAAGGGCATCTGTAATTAACCAAGACGCATCTACTTCAAGCAGCTTTTCAAATGGACTTTCAGTAAGTTTACCGCCCAAAAGATCAACGAATATTTTAAGTTCGTCAGTGGAGCTCAGAGTTAAACCGTCTTCAATCTCGTAGCGTTCTTCGAGGTTATTCAAAATGACTAAGTCTAATTTTTGAAGAGGAACAAAGGAAAAATGTATCAAAGTAATGCTGGATCCTTTAGCAATATAACGCTGTTTAAGCGGCAAATTGCTGTTGGCAAAATAAGTGAGGAACGAAGCTAGCCAACTGTTTAGCGTCCGTTTGAGTAACTTCTTATGCCTATTGGTAGAACTGTGCTTTCACTCCATCAATCAAATCATCAAAAGTAAGGATTTCTAGATCTCTAAAGTCCGCTTGGATTTCACGCCATATATCTGCTTTAAAATCCCTTCTCCGTCCTACCACTAAATATCTTTTAGGTTTATACACCTTAAAGCCAAACTTTTCTTCAAACCATCGGCGGTTATTTGGATCATCAAAATACGAAGCATATACTCTGGTTTGTGAAACGTATGAATTTAGCCATGCCGAGAAAGTCTCTCTATTCTCGGTGCCCACGACGAATGACTTTGAAATATTTGGAAGTTTAAACTCTACTATATCTGCATAACCATTTGGTTGAAGTACAAAAAAGTCAGGCCGTAAGGATTTTCGCTTCTCACTTTGCCAATCACAAGTTAATTCAGAATATATATTTGTAGCACCGAACTTCATTGTAAGGATGAACTGATTATCTGCTTTAGTAATGAAAGATGTTATATCTACTTCACTTGACTCTTTATTACCCCACAACTCGATAAAACGGTTTATTTTTGGTAGTTGAATGTACTTGAATTCATCTGGGACAGGGTAAACAAAATGAGCGTCATGTTGAATCAGATCTTTGTATACACTTAAATTAAAGCCAAATCGATCTACCTTAGAATCACTGCCATCAAATTGGATTGGTATCATATCTAGCCACTTTATTTGTCTAGTTATAAGTCCGTTATCGTTAGCATCAAAAAACAAACCATTTACTATACGAGTAAACTGGCCGTCAGCTGCTGATGGTGTTGGGACGTTAAACCCCATGATGGAGTTTTGAGCAGAAAAATTCCACTTTAATTCCAGTAACTTATCAAAACCTTTATTCGTTGGAAAAATTAAATCTTGTGATACTGGCGGCAGTGGCATTGAGAACGAACGAGTTCCATCAAATTCAAAACCAATAATTTTTTCTAATAAATTACAGTCTTCAACAGAATAATCAAAGTAACGTAGTTCAAAATGGGTTCCAGATTGGAGTTCTTCAATAAACTCAGGCCCTTCAAACTCAATACCTACATGTGTTTTCCCTAAATAAACAGTTATTGCTTCAGGGTTCATTAAGAACCCTGGCACTGTTTTTATAAGTTCAGGGTTGTCTTTCACATAATGATACATTGGAGTAATGTATTGTTGCATTAACATTTCCAACACTTGATGTGTTAACTGTTTCATATCAACACAGTTTTCATCGACAATAGTCATGATATCCTCTTATAGACATATCGCCCCATTAAGAGGCTTTAAATTATTGGTTATAATGTGAAGCGAAGCGTAACCTAACCAACTGTTAAAAGTCCTGCTTGAATGGCTATAGGCTGCTTTCTCTGACCAATTTATTTATTTCGCAAAAGAAGTCATGCTTAGTCGTTAATGAATCTGAGTCAGGACGAATTCTATGGAGCATTATATTAGCCGCATTAAATATTGCATTCTTTTTAGCATCCCTAATCTTAGCCTCTTGCCTATCATGATAGAAGCTATCAACTTCAAAAAAGTACTTGGGCATATGCCCGTCAGTAGGGTCATAAACTACAAAATCGACAACACCATTAAAGTAAAAACTACACTGTTCGGAGTTTAAATGTGGAAAGATTTGTTCTTTGTCAAAAATGTTGCTCAACGCTACATTTGGATAAATAAAGTAAGAAGGAAAAACATCTTTTAATGCTTGATAAAAATGAGTCTCTAATGAACTTTTAAATAGAGGATTTAGCCAATCAGTTCTTGGGTACTGCGTTATTTTTTTAGTATCTAAACTGTTAGTTTTTTCTTTTGATGAATTAACTTCAACAGTTTGTTTAGCTAAAGGGGAAAACTGACAAATTTTGATAAAGGAATTTAACTGAGGGCTTGCTTGTTCTTCAAAAGCTTTAATTCCTAACTCTTCAATTACTTGGGTATTTTCATCGGTTACAGTGAGATAACCAGCCGTTTTTAATTTAATATATTCAAAGCATAACTTCGAAACTAATACTGCCTTTTCATTTTTTGCATATTTGATGAACTCACTTTGGAGTAATGAACAAATGTTTGACCATTGTGCCGGATTTTTTTTCAAGTTAATTTGATCAGATTTTGCTTTAACTAAAATATCACCCCAGCTCTGATTTTGTAGTAAATTATAAAAAACTTCCATGTGACTCCAAAAGTAAGAAAAGCATATAAAAGCTTATTGGTTGGGGTTTACCCGTGTTTCAACACAGTAATTACCCGCATTTAAAATTTATATGGTTAACGATATATTGCAAACCTATACAATTCAATAGATTAATCATGGTTTATTGATTTGTATTTTTGGAAGGCGGGACTTTGCTTTGTTACATGCATTCAGTACATAGCATTAGAAAATATATGGGTAAATTTTCTAGTTTAATTTCCGCTCTGCGCACCAAGAAGTCGTTAGCATTTGATGTATTTTGAATCCAAAAACTTAACTACTTGGGTAGAGTGATAAGGCTAACTAATGCCACATAGCAGACCAAATTTAGGCACGTATTTATCACAATAAATAGTCTGCTTTGCCACACAGCGGTCGTTCACAAAATTGCTTTGGCATGATGTCAAAGTGCCATTAGAAGTCATCAGCTATTGTCATCTCTATTAGCGGACACTACATATCTAAAGAAATGGCCAAATTAACTACTTCACTACACATTGACTAATAAAGAGAACTTATAACGCATTGCAGAAATTATTTAATTGGAAATATACTTCTATTAAAATAGTTAATTTGGGTAAAACAGTTTTTCTAGCATAGTTAGTGAATATTAAGTTTTTGTGCTATTAATAATCATGTCAGGTATATGCTTATGAAAAAAGAGAATAATCTATGCTTTCTTCAAGAATACAAACAACGCATAATATTTTTATTGCACTATTATTCTTTATACTACCACTAGATATTTCATTGGCCGCCGAATCCTCCTTTGGATTTGACCGCATATCTATAGAGGATGGTTTACCTCATTATTCTGTAATAAGTATGTTTCAAGACAGACAGGGATTTTTATGGATTGGTACCGTAAAAGGATTAGCGCGTTATGATGGTTATTCGTTTAAAACTTTTGTACACAACCCAGAAGAACGTATATCAATCTCTTCCAGTGCTATCAGTGCGATTACAGAAGACCGTCAAGGCGGAATTTGGGTAGGCACTTGGGGGGGGGGGGTCAACCGATTTAATCCCGAAACGGAAACTTTTCAGCACTACCTTCATGATGCCAATAATCCCCAGAGTTTAAGTCATAATACTGTCAGGGCCATTACAATAGATAATCAAGGCAACCTTTGGGTAGGCACTAGTAGCGGCCTCAATCGATTTAACCCCGAAACGGAAACTTTTCAGCACTACCTTCATGATGCCAATAATCCTAATAGTTTGAGTCATGATCACGTAAGAACCATTACCGAGGACATTCAAGGCAACCTTTGGATAGGCACTAGTAGCGGCCTCAACCGATTTAATCCCGAAAAGGAAACTTTTCAGCACTACCTTCATGATGCCAATAATCCTAATAGTTTGAGTCATGATCACATCAGGTCCATTACCGCTGATCGTGAAGGGAACCTTTGGGTGGGTACTTTAGGAGGCGGTCTCAATCGATTTGATCCACATACGGAAATTTTTCATCACTACCGTCATGATGCCAATAACCCTAATAGTTTGAGTGATGATAATGTCATGACCATTACTGAAGACCGCCAAGGCAATTTGTGGGTGGGTACAATGGACTACGGCATCAATCGGTTTAACTCCGAAACGAAAACTTTTCAGCACTACTTATATAATGCCAATAACCCCCGTAGTTTAAGTGATGATACGGTTTTTTCCATTTCAAAAGACCGCCAAGGCGGTATTTGGGTGGGCACTCGAAGGGGTCTCAATCGATTACATCCCCAGACGAAAACCTTTCAGCACTACCGTCATGATCCTAATAATCCAAATAGTTTAAGTCATACTGGGGTTTTTGCCATTACTGAAGACCGTCAAGGCAGTATTTGGATAGGCACTAGGGCCGGAGGGCTCAATCGGTTTAACCTCGAAACGGAAACTTTTCAGCACTACCGTCATGATGCCAATAATCCTAATAGTTTGAGTCATGATTATGTCAGGAGTATTGCGGTAGACAGTCAAGGCGAACTTTGGGTGGGCACTTGGGACGAAGGCCTCAATCGATTTAATCCCCAGACGGAAACTTTTCAGCATTACACTCATGATGCCAATAATCCCCATAGTTTGAGTGATAATAGAGTCACTAGTATTACTGAAGACAGCCTAGGCAATCTTTGGGTGGGTACTTGGGGAGGGGGCCTTAATCGGTTTAACCCCGAAACGGAAACTTTTCAGCACTACCGTCATGATGCCAATAATCCTAATAGTTTGAGTCATGATATGGTTTTTTCCATTTCAGAAGACCGTCAAGGCCATTTGTGGGTTGGCACTCGTCACGGCCTCAACCGATTTAATCCCGAAACGGAAACTTTTCAGCACTACCTTCATGATGCCAATAATCCTAATAGTTTGAGTGATGATAATGTCATGACCATTACTGAAGACCGCCAAGGCGGCATTTGGGTGGGAACGAGTGATGGTTTAAATCTACTGGACAAACAATCGAATACATTCAAGCGCTTTGATTTAATGAACAATGAATCGATCTATAATATTGAAGAGGATAATCAAGGACAATTATGGCTAAGTAGCAACTATAGTTTATCTCGTTTAAATCCTAAAACGGGAGGTTTCAAAAAATATGATGAGGGTAATGGCCTACAAGGTGATGAATTTGTTCTCGGGTCTTCATTGAAAAGTCATACCGGCGAGATGTATTTTGGCGATTCAAGTGGATTTCATCGGTTTTCTCCCCTGAAGATAACCGATGATTTGGAGCCACCAAAAGTAACTTTTACTGATTTATTAATCTCGAACCAATCAGTGGCTATTGGAATTAACAGCAATAACACTAGTTCCTTTGAGAATGTTTTTACTCTTGATAAAGCCATTCACTCAACTAAAATACTGACCTTAAACCACCAACAAAACATGGTAACCTTTGAATTTAGCACCTTACATTTCACTAACCCTAAAAAGCATCAATATGCTTATAAATTGGAAGGGTTTGATAAACAATGGATAAAAACCGATCATAAAAACAGACGTGCCACTTATACCAATTTGCCAGCAGGGGAATATATCATAAGAGTAAAAGCCAGTAACGGGGATGGTGTATGGAACGAAAAAGGAGCATCGCTGAAAATAACCGTGCTACCACCATTCTGGAAAACTTGGTGGGCTTATTCTTTTTACTATTTAATATTAATTTCACTTATTTGGTGGTTTGTTCGAACACAACGTAAGAAAGTTCAATTTGAACGCGAGATTAATCAGCAATTAGAACAAAAAGTTGCTGAAAGAACGTCAGAGTTGGAAAAAGTTAGCTTAACAGATCAACTAACTGGCGCACATAATCGACGTTTCCTCGATAAATTCATAGATAAAGAAATTGCTAAAATAAACCGAGCTTATTTTGAACATAAAGAAAACGCTTCGCCAAAGCTTGGATTCATCATGCTCGACATGGATCATTTCAAACAAGTAAATGATGTTCACGGCCATGATGCAGGTGATAAAGTATTAGTACAGTTAGTTAAAATAATCACGGATACTTGTAGGCTTTCTGATTGGGTTGTTCGCTGGGGTGGTGAAGAATTTGTGGTCGTTGCAAATGCTGTTAATTTGCAAGAAATACAAAATTTAGCAGAAAGAATAAGGGTTAACATAGAAGCACACTCTTTTGATATTGGTAATGGAAAAACATTAATGAAAACGTGTTCTATTGGTATTACTAGTTATCCATTTGTTGAAAAAAAGCCAGAAGCATTTAGTTGGGAGCAAACGTTAAATATTGCAGATATAGCCCTTTATGCTGTTAAAAACAATGGTAGAAATGCATGGATTAGTCTATTTGAGAAAGATGTAACTAATGTAGAGCAACTTTCTCTTGAAATGGCTGAGCTTATAGATACTCAAATTAAAGAAGGTCATCTTTCTTATGAGACCTCATTCCAAAAAGAAGTAGAATGGATCTGATAGAGTTTAACGGCAGTAATGTCTTGAAGCAGACCTTAGTTACAGCGATTCTAGGACTTCCGCTTAGCGCACA
>Ga0209395_1007342_pt1 | contig 11623 bp, 7 predicted proteins | sample GOMGulsemesocosm_3_FD_184635 | JGI IMG/M metagenome (GOLD analysis project Ga0209395, IMG submission 184635) | Methane-oxidizing microbial communities from mesocosms in the Gulf of Mexico - GOM9D Gulf of Mexico (SPAdes) (version 2) | ecosystem: Environmental > Aquatic > Marine > Cold seeps... | reverse complement strand
ATTTCATCAATGGCTTCTCGGTATGAAATACGTCCCTGAAATTCAACATAGTCGGTTAATGTTAAATCTTGAATTAGCTGGGTTAGTGCAGGCCAAGCATTAGCTCCTCTAAAGCGCAGTGTAAACTGTCCGGGTAGGATCACCCCTTTTTGTATCAATAGCCGTATAGCCAAAAGTAAAACTTCTGGATTTCTCCCTATTTCATATAAAACACCTGAATGTAAGAGAACGAAAGGTGTCGTTTTTTGTAGCTGAATATTCAGAGGTAATTGTTGATGAAACTCTTGAGAAAACCCGTTTGGAATTACAAGGACGTTTTGTGCTGGAAAATGAGGATACAATTTTTGATAATAAGAAGCACACGCTTGAGTTGTCGTAATTAATCTTTTACTTTGTTTAACTGCTTTTTTCTCTAACCAACGATAAAACCAATGAACAGGCATGTTTTTTGGATCATAACGAAATCGAAACGGATCTCTTAAGTCGAGAGTCAGTGGCTTCCTTAATATCTTACTTAATACCAAGCCAATAATCACACTTGAGTAAGCTGGGAATCCGGCATATATATAATCAAAAGGTGTTTTTTTATTCTGCTTATAGCCCTTAATCAATGCGGGTAATATCCAAAGATACCAACGGTCAGGAATTTCAATTATTTGAGGATATTTGCCTTTAATGGAAAAGACTTTGGTAGCGTCTTTACCAAAAGCTCTAATTACATCTTCGTCGTCAGTAAAGCTATCGTCAGATTCATCATCAACTCGTTCCATGGTTAATACTTTGGTTTGCCATCCTAGCTTTGAAAAGTGCTGTTTCAAATAAAAGTTTCTATTTGAGCCTGGTCCTGATTTTGGTGGGTAGTCTAAAAAAATAAATAAAATGGAGTGAGTCATATTGAACTACCACTAGATAAAAAGCATGAAACATATAAGTAGGTTAAGTATAACCTGAGCAAATGTTTAAATAGTATTTTATTGGTTGTACTTTTTTGGCTATTTTTACTTATAAGTTGTTAATGAAAGGTGAAAGTGGTTTTACTCGGCAGTGGTATCGCTTATTATAGCGATATTAAACCTCATCAATGGAATAAATATGAGCCAATCAACGACTTCATCAACTGTAATTTTCCCTGCAATCATGTGTGGTGGCAGTGGTACGCGCTTGTGGCCATTATCTAGAGCGCTTTTTCCAAAACAATTTCTGCCATTAGTAAATGAAACAAGTATGTTACAAGATACTTTACAACGTTTACCTGAGAATAGAGGTGAAACGGTGTTTATTTGTAATGAAGAGCATCGATTTTTAGTCGCTGAACAAGTGAGACAACTAGATATTCATCAAAGTACTCTTTTATTAGAGCCAGAAGGTCGAAATACAGCTCCTGCCGTTGCGTTAGCTGCTATTAATGCACTTACAAAAAACAAAGATGCTCTATTGCTTGTATTAGCTGCAGATCATGTGATTCAAGATACTGTTGCATTTCACAAAGCGGTTGCACAGGCCAGTATTGTGGCGGAGAAAGGAAAGTTGGTTACCTTTGGTATAGTGCCAACTCATGCAGAAACGGGTTATGGGTATATTAAGAAAGGTGGGGAACAAAGTTCTGGTACTTTTGATGTAGCTGAATTTGTGGAAAAGCCAAATGAAGAGGTTGCTAGGGGTTATCTAACGTCAGGAAATTATTTGTGGAATAGCGGCATGTTTTTATTTAAGGCATCTCGTTATATTGAAGAACTTGCTAAATTTCGGCCTGATATTTTGACTCAGTGTCAGCAAGCAATGACTGAAGTCGAGCAAGATTTAGATTTTCTCCGCCCTGATAAAGCAAGTTTTTTGGCCTGTGCCAGTGAATCAATAGACTATGCAGTGATGGAAAAAACTGACGCAGCGGTAGTTATACCTCTGGATGCAGGTTGGAGTGACGTAGGTTCATACTCTGCATTATGGGATGTTTGTGATAAAGATGAAAACAATAATGTAATTAAAGGCGATGTAATTGCTCAGGAAAGTAGTAATAGTTATATCCATAGTCAGAATAAGTTAATTGCAACTGTTGGAGTTGATAACTTAGTTATCATTGATACTCCTGATGCAGTATTAGTGGCAAATAAGGATAAAGTACAGGACGTAAAAGGAATTGTTGCACACTTAAAGTCTCAAAACCGAAGCGAAGCTGTGTTGCACAGAGAGGTATATCGACCTTGGGGGAAATACGATAGTGTTGATATGGGCGATCGCTTCCAAGTAAAGCGTATTACCGTTAAGCCAGAAGCAAAACTATCTGTGCAGATGCATCATCATAGAGCAGAACATTGGATTATTGTTTCAGGTACTGCAAAAGTGACTATTGATAAAAGTACTGTGTTATTAACCGAGAACCAATCCGCTTATATTCCTGTTGGTGCAGTACATGCTTTAGAAAACCCAGGTCGATTACCGTTAGAAATGATTGAAGTACAATCGGGAAGTTACCTAGGTGAGGATGATATCGTCCGCTTTGAAGACAAATACGGTCGTGCTTAATTCACATTTAATATTCAAATAGCTAATTACAAATGAGGTTACAGTGAAGTCAATCGTATGGAAACACCATAAAATAATATTTACCCTACTCACGATGATGTTTGTGTTTAGTTTTGAGTTTGTATTGTTAAATTACAAATACAATCTTTTTTCTGGTGGTTTTTTACAACCATTTAGTTATATTTCAGCATCAAGCAGAGTAGAGTTTTTATTCTTTAGTCTCATTTTTGATGCTTTCTTCTACTTTGGTTTAGCGGCACTTTGGGGGTGGTTTTTCTCTCGAAAGGCTAAAAAACCTGTTCTCACATCTTTGTACTATTTTTTTAGTATGACTCTGGTGATGGGGATTGTGATTGCGGCTAAGTATCAACTACTAAGTTATTTTTCTGATACTGTTAACTTGTTAATACTGAAAAACTTAGCTGGTGGTAGCTTACAAAGCGCCATGTTATACGCAGGTAATGAGGTTGCACTTGCTGTCATAGCTGTGGTTATTACTTTATTATTTATTTTGTTTTTATTGAAAAAAGTTAAATATAGCGCCTTTATTCTTAATTCACCTGGTCAACAAGTGCCCGAAAAATTTGATAGTAAAGTTACTATCGCAGCTATTATTTCTATTGTTTGTTTCTCTTGGTATAGCATTAATGATGCATCACTACGTTATGGCCTGTCTAAAAAAATATCCTTTGCTATGATCACGACGAGTTTAAACTTTCTTTCAGATATAGACTTTGATGGTTACGGTAGTTTTTCTACTCCGTTTGATACAAGTATCTTAGATAAAAAAATATACCCTGGTGCGATAGATATCCCTAATAATGGCGTTGATGAAGATGGATTATTAGGTGACGCACCTGTTTTTGACCTAGAAATTGACCATTTGGCAGGTTTGACTTTTTCTAAAGAAAAAGGAAAACATATTATTTTTATTGTTGTTGAAAGTGCTCGTGCAGATTTAGTGGATAAGAAAATTGCAGGCCAGTACGTTGCACCTAACATAAAAAAGTTGGCTGACACGGGTACTAGCTTCAAGCAAGCTTATAGTCATACGGGTTATACAACATCATCATTAAAAGCTATTTTTAATCGGCAGTTATCCGAACAACACCGCAAAAGCTTTGTTGATACTCTACGAGACCTGAATTATCAGCTTTCTTTTATCTCAGGGCAAGATGAGTCTTTTGGTGGCGTTGCGGACGATGTCGGTATGAATAAAAGAGGTAATTATTTATTTGATGCAAGAACAGCTATCGATGATCGTGTTTATGCCAGTAAAGCACCGGCTAGTTTACGTTTGAGTGAAGAAAGAGTGGTTAAAGACTTTTTTGAGCGAAGTAAAACCTTAGATTTCACTCAATCACAGTTTATTTATTTAAATTTCCAAGCTGCTCATTTCCCTTATTCTCATAAAGCGATGAAAAAGACCTTCGTAGACCAATTCATACCGCGATCTAAAATTACATTAGATAATAAGGAATGGCTAGAAGACACATATTGGAATGCAATTGCAAGCGCTGATTGGGCCGTTGGCGAGGTAGTCGAATACTTTGAACAGTTAGGCATGTCAGATGCGGTCATGTTTGTAGTGTTAGGAGACCACGGCGAATCTTTATTTGATCATGGCTTTTTAGGTCATGGTCATGCCAATAATGATGTACAAACTCAAATCCCACTCATTTTAAGTCTCACTAATATTGATAATGAACAGGTAGTAGGGCAAATCGATGTTGCTGAAATTACTTTACGAGCAGCATTTAATTTACCTAGCAAGAACAACCAAGATGATATACCTGTTTTTCAGTTGGTAGGGTCATTAAAGTCACCTGTGCATATTTCACATGTATTCTCGAGCGGTAGGAGAATCACATTCGATTTTAGAACCGAGCAAGTTTATGTTAGTGAATTAGCCCAGTGGTTTGGCTATAAAGAGCTATTATTGGTTAAGGATTATGGAAATAAAACTAAATCATTAATTTTACACTGGGAGTATCTCAGGTGGGCCGATTATCATTCGAATTTAAAAGGTTAACGTTAGCTGAAGAAAATATAATTAAAGGAGTTGGCATATTATTAATTGTTATGCATAACTTTATGCATAACTTGCCACCAATGTTGGGACAAAATGAATTTTATTTTGACCCAACATTGGCTGATAATTATATAGGGTGGTTATCGAGCTCTCCCGAGTACTTAATTAATGCATTTTTTAGTTTATGGGGGCATTACGGTGTAGACTTATTCATTTTTGTTAGTGCGTATGGTTGTGCTATTTCCTATCAAAAAACTAAAAAATCTTACTTATTATTTTTAAAGCCTAAGTTTACAAAAGTTTATTTTTCCTTTGTTATTTGTTTATTCGTTTATATTGTATTGGGTCTTTTGAAGCAGCAATTTGTTACCGAAAAAGTCTTATTTTGGGATGCTATTTTATGGAAATTGCTATTAATATCTAACTTTATTCAAGGGCAAGAGATAACACCTGTAGGCCCTTGGTGGTTTTTACCTTTTATTTTTCAATTTTATTTATTATTTCCTTTATTACTTCGCGGTTTTAATAAATATGGTAATACCGCTCTAATCGTTACTTCTATCTCTGGCTATGTGATAGAGGCGAGCGGTGTATGGTCGGCAATTAACTTTAGCCCCTTAGGTCATTTGCCACTTATTTGTTTAGGTATGTATTTAGCCGGAAAAAAATCAGTAAGCATCCCATACTGGTTGGTCGCATTAAGCGTACTTTTTTTTACGTTAGGACATTACAACTTTTACTTTTGGTTAATCGCTGATTTATCGGTGGTAGTCATTATTTTTTGTTTGTTCAAGTTCTTGCTTAATATGCCATCAACCGCAATGAGTATTAAATTACTTGCGCTATTAGGCGGGATCTCCTTACATTTATTCCTAGTGAATGGTTTTTTGAGATCACCATTTAAATCGATAGCGCTGTCTCTGGATAGTTGGTGGGGAGATGTAGTAGCAGCATTACTCTCGCTAATGTTCTCATTAGCCTTTGCTTATGTTTTGAAGTGGTTTGAAGGTTACATTCGGCTGTTTACAAGTCAAATTGTAGCTAGAAATACTAATAAAGTTTAATAATTTTTAGGATTAAAATGTCACAGACTGATAGTAACAAAGTGCACAAGCCAAATGGATCAGGCTTAACGCGATTACTTAAAGCATATAAATGCTCAATGAAGGGCTTTAGAGCTGCTTATATTCATGAAGCTGCTTTTAGGCAGGAAATACTTTTAGCACTAATTTTACTACCTTGTAGCTTTGTGTTGTCAACATCGTTAGCTTCTTGGCTAGGATTAGTTTTACCCTTAATCGGTTTATTGATTATAGAAATAATAAACTCTGCCATTGAAGCGTTAGCTGATCAAATATCATTAGAACATCATGAACTCATCGGTAGAGCTAAAGATTTAGGATCAGCTGCTGTTTTTTTAGCTATGGTCATTGTGGTGTTAGTTTGGGGTACATCTCTCTATACATTTATTAATAAGTAGCTAATTGAAGTTAAAGATTCACCTGGTTTTATAGTAAACAATTTACTTTTTCCTATGATTAATGATGCAGCGAAACTGCTAGAAAATAATATTTCAGATGCTGAAAGCATTGACTCTGCAATGAAACTTGGAGCTGGTCATCCTATGGGGCCATTAAAATTAGCTGATTTAGTCGGCTTAGATGTCACCGTTAACATCCTGGAGGCTCTTTATGAGCAAACTGGAGATAGTAAATACATACCTGCAAAAATATTACAAAACCACCTAGACCTTAAAAATTAGGTAAAAAAGCGGGTGAAGGTTTTTATGTTTATTAGCTCTTAATTACTTAGAGATAATTCGAAGAGGAAATAGCACTCTAATTCAATGAACAACGATGGCATCAATACTTGATGATATTAATTTGGCTGTACTTTAGATTTTTAGTAATTCAAATGAAAAGGCAGTTACCTAGGTAACTGCCAAAATATATTAATTTTAATTATTATTCTGTAAATAATAATTATAAAGTTGACCTTGGTAGCCACCTAGCCAACTTTGCCAACTTCCATAGGGTTTAACACCATTTAAGCCCAATTGAACATACTGAATAGCTTGTTCAGCATAACGGTCATCCCCCGAATACATAGAATACCATATAGCTACGTCAACAAAGGTTTGCCCTGTACTATCTGTTTCTGTACCTATTTCATTATCTATAATACTGCGATAATAACTGTAATTTGCGAAATTTAAATTCCAATCTACAGCATCTTTTATTATATCAATAGTTACTGTTTGATCTGGAAATTCATAGCTAAACTCAATAAAAGGTTTTAGTTGATAGCCCAATTGAAATACTGCTACTTTAGGGATGTGATCATTCGGATACCTCTCCAAAAATCTAAAGGATATGTTATGAGGAGCACGCAACGTTTTACTATGTATATCGACGGCATAGTTTATCAATAATTCACCTAATTCTTTATTATCAGTTACTCGATAAGCAGATAAAGCAACACTTAAACTATGTCCTTCTCCTCTATTTGATTCATCGCCCCACGGATCTAGTCCTTGAAGGTAAACTTTTTTAAACTCTGCCATGAATTGATACCAATCTTTAAGCCACTTATTTCCTGACATTAAATAGGCATGTTCAACATGATAAAACCATGCGTGTTGATCATCTCGAGGGTTAGCTACTTGCATACTACCCACCATATAATCGCGTGTTGAGGTTGCGGCACTATGACCTAAAAAACTTCTCCAAGTAGAGCCGCCATAAGGATTGGTCGTAGGTTTTATGGTTGTAAAATTCGTGTTATGGCTATAGCCTGAAAGCCATTGAGGACGGATGTTTATTTCCGCTTTTGCTTTATCTTGAGCAATATAATAATCCTTGGGATTACCTGATATAAGATAGCGCCTTTCTGAATAGGGTAAGCTACCCGCCATATTAGTCGATCTTTTTCTCTCTTTGTCTAAGCCAAAATTATCAGGTCCAAATTTTATAATTCCAGTATAATCAACCGATGAGAAGTCTGTACTAGTGTATGTCGGTGTTCTAACCTCTTCATTAGGGATTGTCGTTGTCGGAAAATATCCCCCTAATTCAAGTGTTACTTGAGTTTTTGCATAATACGCTTGAGGTAGAGATGCAACTGGAGAATATTGGAAGTTACGAGCAATATTATCCAGATGTTCATTAGATGTTTGCTTTGAAAAATCAAGCAATACTTCTTTGTATGTTTGCCTCATATCATCAAGCCAATAAAAGTCAGCAACAGCAAAATCAGCATCTAAAAACTGTTTTGACCAGCTTGGCCACAACTCGATAGTCAAACTACCATCTGATGCTGTAGAAAGTCCCTGTGGAAATTTTTGCCAAAAATCTCGGAAAAATACATTCACATTAAGAGAGCTTATTGAACCAGATAAGCCAGAGGATATTTTGTCTCCATCGATTTTATCAGCTTGTACAAATTGGCTTTCAGTACTGCCAGTATTATCAATAGTTAAGTGATGACTTTTAAAATAAAGTGGTGCAGAAAATTGAGTATTAAGTGCAGAATTTTGTAGTTGAAAATCTACTTTAACCTTATCTGTATCAGCATACATATAGAGCCTCATTGCCCAACCGTGCTTGATATCAGTGGGGCTTACATAGTTAGTTAATGAAGATATTTTAACGATAGTTCGCAGGTAACCAATTTCTTCTAACTCTATATTTATATTAGTGTGGTCAAAAGAGTTATCAATGTCTCCATTTTCTTTGGTAAAAAGTGATTTTAATTGACCTGCTGGCGTAGTAATAGTTAATGGGTTTTTAGTTATTTTTATATTAACAAGGCCATTATCTAGTAGGATTTCGGTGTCTGATTCAGTTGCACAAACACTATAGTTAGGTTTGATATTGCCATTACCTGCATATAAATTAAATACTTGGATACCCGTGTCAGCTTGCCCAGTTGTATAAGGTTCAATATCTACATTAAAGTGTGCTTGGATATGGCGAAGAGAACGATCTTTTGCCCACCAACGGTTAATAACATTAAACTGTGCTGGAATAACTTCTCCGGCACTATCTTTGATATGAAAATCACCAGGATGAAAATATAGACCTTGCTCGACAGGAAACACCATTGATACAGGGTAGTTGGTTGCGCCTTTTCCTGATGATTCTTTGACAACAAAATCAGTTAATAAGGTTTCATATTTTGAACCATCATTTGCAGGGTTATGATATGCATACTCAGGGTCCGCATCAAAGCTTGTCGCCGGTAGAGGTGCTTGTGCAGCACATGTGTGTGACGTTGGCTTAAAAATGGCGCTTACTGTGTGGTCTGATGTCATTGTTACTAGGCAGCTAGTATCACCAGCGCAGTCACCACTCCAGCTATAAAAAATATAACCTGCTTTAGGGGTAGCAGTAAGTGTTATGGCTTCTTGTTGAGTGAACATCAATTGGCAATCAATCGTACAGTCACCCAAGCTATCAGAAATCATGATTGAACCACCACTATCCATAGTTAGTGATAGAGTAGTCTCTGGGGGGATTACAGTGAACGTTGCAGTTATGGAGTGATCTGCAGACATGGTTACTTGGCAAGTAGCATCCCCTGTACAATCTCCAGTCCACCCATCAAAAGTATAACCATCATCAACAGAAGCGGTAAGTGTTATAACTGTATCTGGGACAATACTCAGCTGACAATCAAAGGCACAGTTACCTAAAGCATCAGAAATCGTTACTGAGCCACCAGTTGGTATTGTTAATGAGAGCTTTGGGTTTTCTATAAAAGTTGCCGTGATTAGATGCTCGGCTGACATTGTTACTTGGCAATCAGCTTCACCTGTACAGTCATCACTCCATCCTGCAAAGGTATATCCTGTTTCAGGCTTAGCGGTAAGTGTTAATAGTTCTTGATTGGCAAAACTTAATTGGCAATCAATGAAACACTCCCCCAAATTATCGGCTAATGCAATAGAGCCACCGGTTGATAATTTTAGAGTAAGTAGTTCACCTGTAGGAATTTCTATAAAAGTGGCCACAACACTTTGTGCGGCTGCCATGGTTAATGTACATGTTGAGCTTCCTGTACAATCACCACTCCAGCCGGTAAAAATATAACCTGTAGCGGGAAGGGGTTTAATGATTACAATTTCATTTTCTAGTACCTCAAAACTACAGTCACTCTCGGCTGTACAAGTCAGAGCGTCATCATTTAACGAAATCGAACCACCGATACTAACCTGAGTGGAAAGAGCAAAGACAGGTAAAGCTTCAAAATTAGCTGTAACTTTTTTGGCGCCATCAATGGTTAGTTCACACTTTTCTGTGCCTGTACAGTCTCCTGACCAGTTCTTAAAGACATAACCATATGCTGGAGTTGCAATAACTTCTATTAATTCATCTTGAAATAAATTGAAGTTACAACTGTCGATGCATTCAAGAGCGCCTTCTTTTAAGGAAATAGTTCCACCCGTACTGACTTCAGCTGAAAGGGTGTGTGGTGTTTCTTGTTCAAATGTGGCTATAGCAAGGTGAGCTTCTGACATAGCTAGTTTACAAGAAGAATTACCCTTACATGCTCCTGTCCAGCCAACAAAAAGGTAATCAGTATCAGGCGCAGCACTAAGGGTTACTATTTTTCCATCTCTAAAGTCGAACTTACAATCTTCAAGACATTCACCTAGTTCATCTGATAGTGTGATTGAGCCGCCATCAGTTGCTTGTAAGGATAGGGTGAATTCAGAATATGTATCGGAAAATACAGCAGTCACTGCACGGGCAGATGACATTGTAACTTGGCATGTATTATTACCGGTACAATCGCCCTCCCATTCAATAAAAAAAGCGCCTGCTTTAGGGGTTGCCGTTAGTTCTACAACTGTATCTCCAGCGATGTTTGAGGTACAAGTAGTTTTGCAGACTAAGTTGTTAGGCTGTATATAAACAACCCCTAAATCTTGGTCTGCTTGTGTGAAGGTGATAGCGAGATCATAAAAGTCGGGTAACAGCTTTGTTGCTGGTACAGCTTCTTCTTCCTCTGAAGTACAGCTGACAAGAAAAAAAGAAAAGCTGACAAATAGAATGGTTCTTAACATAAGGGTGATATCCATATTCATATTAAAAATACCGCATACTTTATTAATAATTAATTCATCATAGACCTAGTTTTAATACACTGCTAGTCATTTAGGTGGCATTTATTTTTATTCGTAATAACTTTGGTTGAACCTTGCACACATCGTGTAAAATTCAAACATAAAGATTAAGGTATTAACTAATTCTCTTGCGATATGGTTATTCTTCCTCAACCTGCACATAATTATCACCACAAGAAAAAGCAATTAAACGACTAAGCTGCGTTAAGCTATAGCCACTCTCTTTCTTGAGTTTATTAAAATATTCTTGAATAGCCGTTAAACTTTTTTTACTTTGCAAACCGCCATCAATGATTTCCTGTGCCCTTAAATAAGTCTCTACATCACTACTGAGAATGAAGGTATCTTTACCTAATAAGCGCAGGGCGTAAGGGCCGGTATTGCCACCTAAACGTTGGCCGTGCTGTTTCAGATAAGCCCATAAGCCGATAATGTCTTCACATGGCCAATTATTAATGAATTGTGCAAAGCTGATATTTTTATCCATGGTGATATCAAACATCATTTGAGCATTGGCTTTAATTGTTTTTACTTTATTGTAATTACGAATTATTTTTGGGTCGGCGGCTTTTCTTTCTAGCATTTCTTCGGGCATCATTAACATTTTTTCAATGTTAAAATTAAAAAAGTGTTCTTCAAAGTCTGGCCATTTGTTTTCAACCACACGCCAAACAAAGCCTGATTTAAATATTTGTTTGGTAAAAGCGGCCAAAATACGATCATCACTTAATAAGGCAACACTCTGCTCAGCTGCTTCATCATCGAGCAACTGTTTGCCGAGTATTTTTTTACCTAGTAATAATTCAAGTGCTTTTTTTCCGCCTTTTCGTTCAGCGGCTCGTTGAAATAATTGTTTAAATGTTTCTTGAGTCATAGTTTCTTAATTAAAATGAGTATTTTTTATGCCATTGCAAAGTTCAGTAAGCGCGAACAGGAGAATG
>Ga0209395_1007333_pt1 | contig 11632 bp, 13 predicted proteins | sample GOMGulsemesocosm_3_FD_184635 | JGI IMG/M metagenome (GOLD analysis project Ga0209395, IMG submission 184635) | Methane-oxidizing microbial communities from mesocosms in the Gulf of Mexico - GOM9D Gulf of Mexico (SPAdes) (version 2) | ecosystem: Environmental > Aquatic > Marine > Cold seeps... | reverse complement strand
TTTTTTGATCACTGAAGCCGTTCGTGGTGAAGGTGGGCATTTGCTACTACCCAACGGCAAGCGCTTTATGCACAAGTTTGATCAACGCGGTGAACTCGCACCTCGAGACATTGTTGCTCGAGCGATAGACCATGAGATGAAGCGCTTAGGGGCTGACTGTCTATATCTAGACATCAGTCATAAAGATAAAGACTTTATAATCGCGCACTTTCCAACCATCTATGAACGCTGCTTAGAATTAGGCATCGATATTACTAAAAATCCGATCCCTGTCGTTCCTGCAGCCCATTACACCTGTGGCGGCGTTGTTACCGATATGATGGGTCGTACCGATATTCCTAGTTTATACGCTATCGGTGAGACAGCGCATACAGGTTTACATGGCGCCAATCGCCTCGCCAGCAACTCACTATTAGAATGCTTAGTTTTTGCCCGCCAAGCGGCCGCCGAAATTGCACAGAATGTTTCAGCGGGTGCTGTATTACCTGAAATTCCTGACTGGGATGATTCTCAAGTCACAGATTCTGACGAAGCCGTCGTCATTGCTCACAACTGGGATGAACTTCGTCGCTTTATGTGGGATTACGTTGGCATTGTTCGAACCACTAAACGCCTAGTCCGTGCCCAGCATAGGGTTAAGCTCTTGCGGGAAGAAATCCAAGAGTTTTATGGCAACTATCGTATCAGTAATGATTTACTCGAACTGCGAAACCTAGTCGATGTTGCCGATGTCATTATTCGTTCAGCCCTATTACGCAAGGAAAGTCGAGGCTTGCACTATTCGTTGGATTACCCTGAAGCCCTACCGAGAGCTTTCGATACTGTTTTAACGCCAAAATACTTAAAGGAGCTGGGCGAACTCTAGCTTTGGGCTTAATAAAGATATTAGCGACTGCGTAATATTCTTTTCAAATACTGAAAGTCTTTTGGGTCTTCAACACTATCCCGAGCGATGACCACAGCTTGACCCATCTGCCATGGCCAAGCGCTAAAATCCAACGCTACCCACTCCACCCATACTCGACTTCCCGAGCCAGGAGTCGAGTAGACCTTGCTCCCTAAGCGTCGCTGATACCACCAGCGAATGTCACTGACATTACCTTCAGAGTCCGTAATACCACCATCAAAACCAACGCGTATAATGCTGCTTGGACTGGTCAAAAAGACCTTACTTCGAAGCTCAGTCAAAATCCCCACAGACATAACTATGAACAATAACAACTTATACAAGTACGCCATTGGAATTGTGAATAATAAGGCTGTACAGACGCAAATAAAACATGCACTGAAGCCTAAGAGTCGCCGAGACGGCTGTAGAAAGATATCAAGTGGTCGATTCTCATCCATGAGATGGCCAGCTCCTTACATTTGGGTATGACCTGTTTTTAAAATCATGTCCACCATATAGGCATGATTTGGATTTTCTGAAACCTGATGCTGCATAAACCAAGAAAACAAATCTGGGTCTTCACATTCTAGTAGATCAACAAACTTAGCTTGATCTTCTGTACTTAAAGTTAGATAAATATCACGACCAAAAGGTAGCAATAATACATCCAGTTCTAACATGCCACGACGGCAATGCCAGATTAAACGCTTATGTTCGAGATTCTCACTCACATTGACTCTCCCAAATTTTGATCGCTGCATTATACATAAGCACAAGCACAAGACACAGCTAGGAATTATCGAGTAAAATGTAATTTCTTGCGCCAAGACAACAATTGGGTCATGACAAGACAATATTAGGAATAATCCCCATGGTTTCACGTACAAGTTTAGAGAAAATCGGCAGCCTAGATTCATGGGGCGACTTTACTATCGAACAAAAAAGCGCACAAACGAGTTCGCAAAACAGCAGCCCAATTGAAGCCTGCTGGTTAAATCAATTCAGCGCCTTAAAAATCAGTGGCCCTGACGCCGAGCGCTTCTTACAAGGTCAGCTCACGTGCAACTTAAATGATATCAATACCGATACCAGCCACTTTGGTGCATGTTGTAATGCTAAAGGGCGAATTGTCGCTAACTTTACTATTAGCTTTGATGGCGAAAATTATTGGCTCGCACTACCCACACAAAGTGCCGATTTGTTAGAAAAACATCTACAGAAATATAAGGTGTTTTTTAAAGCGACTATTGAGAACTGCAAGCAAAGCCATCTAATCTTTGGCTTATTTAACCCGCAGCAAGAAATCGCAGCAGAAAGCTGGGCAGATAATAACAAGGCCCACCAGCTACTGAATATCAGCAAACAACGACAACTGCTGATTATTGAAAATGATTCTGACATTGGCTTTGATCTACAGACGAGCTTAATACCCACCTTGGATTGGCGTCTAGCAGATATCTCAGACGGTATTCTTTTTATAGAAGCTGAGCAAAGTGAACAGTGGATACCTCAATACATCAACTGGCATCAATTGGCTGGCATCAGCTTTAATAAGGGTTGTTATACTGGCCAAGAAATTATCGCTCGCCTGCAATATCTTGGCAAAACTAAGAAGTCTCTACAATGCTATCAACTAGATCCTCTCAGCGATATTCAACTGGCAGTAGAAGCAATGGGTAGCCAGCTGCTAAACCAGGCTGGCAAGACACAAGGTGATATTTTGATCCATCGCCCAACGTCCCTTTCCGCCGCTGCAGGCCTATCAGTTTTAGCCGTAATCAATAGTGAAAACCCTGAAGAGACTCTGTATTTAACCGATTCTGATGATTTTCCTCTCACCTTACAGAACCTGCCCTATACTGAGAAAAAGGTTGTATAAAAGGTTCAAAATTTTCGATGACGATTCCATTAGTCAAACAAGTGAAACAAGAAATCATTCAAGCTCTTGAGAATGATGAGTTGATACTTCCAACCTTACCGGAAGTAGCACTACAGGTACGAGAAGTTGCTGAAGATGTCTCTTCTAGCATCTCTGACCTAACCCGTATTCTAGGTCGTGATGCGGCCTTAAGCGCGCGTATGATCAAGGTGGCTAATAGCCCACTAATACGTGCATCCGTACCTGTCTCCGACTTAAATACTGCGGTTTCACGACTGGGCATTGACCTCACCAGTAACTTGGCCATGGGCCTAGCAATGGAACAGATGTTTCAAGCAACCAGCGACATTGTTGATAAACGCTTGCGATCTTGCTGGTCAAAAAGCGTCGAAATAGCCGCAAGCTGCCAAGTTTTAGCACGTCATTTTACCGATTTACAGCCCGACCAAGCGTTATTAGCTGGCTTAACTCACCAGATAGGTAAACTCCCTATTCTGGCATTTGCCGAACATAATGAATCATTATTAAATGATGCTTTTGCCCTAGGGAAAGTGCTCTCTGTGCTACACCCCTCTCTTGGCAGCTATATCTTAAAGATGTGGGATTTTCCTGAAGAGCTGGTCGCGGTATCGAAAAATTATCTTCTCTTTGACCGAAAAGTAGACAAGGTTGATTACGCTGACCTTGTTCAGGTCGCGACCTTACAAAGCTATGCGGGTACCGACCATCCTTATACCAAATTGGACTGGACTGAAATTTCATCATTTGACCGCCTAGGACTAGACCCTTCAACCCTAATCACAGAGATGGAAGATGTCAGTGAAGAGATCATTGAAACTCAAGGGGCTTTAGGAGGATAACCCGTGATAGATTCATTAGCGGCCGATATCATGCGGGCAGTCGAAGATGGCAGCCTTAAGTTACCTACCTTACCGGAAGTAGCTTTGCGTATACGCCAATGTGAAAAAGACCCGAATTTAGATAACCTTGGGCTCACTAGGGTCATCGAGCATGATCCTGCGACTACGGCTCAATTATTGCGCATAGCCAATAGCCCCCTAGTACGACGAGAAGTAAAAGTCGCCGACCTTAGTAAGGCCATTAGTCTGCTAGGAATGAACTATTGCGCTAAAGTGGCGGTAAGTATTTCGACCCGCCAGCTATTTATTAGTAAAAACCCAGCCTCAGAAAAAAGAATGCGTGAGATATGGCAATACAGCTTAAATGTGGCTTGCCATTGTTACGTTTTGGCGAATAAAGCTAAACTCGTACCAGAAGAAGCCTTTTTAGCCGGGTTATTACATAAAATTGGTGCCCTACCGATTATTGCAATGGCCGATAAAAAAGGTGGCTATACTTTGGAAGAGCTAAATAAAACGCTGGATAAAATTCACCCAATGCTAGGTGAGAGCATACTCAGCCACTGGCAGTTCCCCCGCTCAATCGCTGACATTCCTCAGAACTATCTAGATAATACCCGCTATGTGCCTAGCATTGATTTATGCGACCTGGTTACGATTGCTCATAACCGAGTCTGTAGTGATGATCAAAAATCACAATGGAGTGACATCACTGCACTAGAAAGAATGGGCTGGCATAGCAGCAGCATTGAGGAGGAGTTTAATAACCTCAGTGCCGAGATTGAACTTGCTCATGATATTTTTGAATATAATTAGCCTTTCTACAAATCGCTAAAAGGGTGTTCTTCCGACGGCCATAATGATTTGGTTAAGCCATCTACCCAACTTGCTGGCACATCCGCTACCGTTTGATGTTGCCAACAGGGGTTAAAATCTTTATCGATGACCATCGCTCGGATGCCTTCAGAAAAATCAGCATGGCGTATGGATTGCAATGCCATTATTAACTCCCACTGAACCACTTCTTTTAAGGTCATATTTTTGCCTAGCTGCAATTGCTGCATAATCAAGTGTGCCGTAGCAGGACAGCCTGCATTAAAATTATCACGCCCTTGATTAAACCAAGGACTTGTTGATTCCAGCTGTTTAAATCGCTCGTCAATTTCCATCAATAATTGTTGATTATCCAGCACCGAAGTGACATGTTTTTTATCGATATCAACAAAGAGCAAGTCAATATCAGCTTTAGCATTCTCTAAATTAGAAGGTGGGAACTCGATATCAGCTTGCTCTTCAAACGATGATAATAGCTCGCGTACACACTGATTATTCATCGCTTTATTTTCTTGCCAAGGCTGCTGACGCAAAGCTTCAATAAGGTTATTAAGTTCATCATTGGCGACGCAATAATTCACTAAACCAACCCCCTTACAGTCAACCGCGTTCATCTGGCTACCTGATAGAGCCATCCAGTGCCCGATGGGAAAAGGCAGTCGACTCAAATAATAGCTTCCCGCAACATCAGGAAATAAGCCAATACGGATTTCAGGCCAAGCCAACTTCAAGGTCTCCGTTCCAACTTTGTGGTTGGCACCAATAAATAATCCCAGCCCCCCTCCCATAACGAAGCCATGACCCCAAGCAATAAGGGGTTTGCCAAAGCGGTGAACCCGATAATTTTTACTGTATTCCCCAGTAAAAAAAGCATCGGCATATTTTAAATGCTCATCCCCTGTCGCTTGCATACTCTCATAGAGCTGACGAATATCTCCCCCGGCACAAAAAGCTTTATCACCAGCCCCATGCATCACCATAGCAACGATACTATCGTCTTTTTGCCAACGCGCTAGTATCTCGTCGATCAAATTAACCATTTCTAGATCGACAGCATTCATCGTTTTCGCAGAGTTTAATGTCATAATGCCAATTCGATGCTTACCGTCGTGACTCAATAATTCTTCCGCTATGACCAAGGCTGGAGTTTTAGGCATGTTAAACTCTTAATATTTCATGATTTTTAACTATATTACAGGTTACCGGAGTTAATTTGCAGCTGTTATTAACCTTTCTTATTCTCAGTATTATTACTGTTCTCGCCATTTTATTAATGCTGTTAAACAAAAATAGCCGCAGCCATAAAATACGTGAGCTTGCACTGAAATACTCATGGCAATATCAAGAATTTATCAACTTTAGTGACCCTATAAAAGAGGCAAACTTTGCAATTTTAAACTACAGCAGCAATGCGATATTTCGCCACGTTATTAGCGCGAATAATGATTCTTATGGCCTAGATTTTAACTTTTTTGATTGTCGCGCAATTGAAGCTTTTGGTATCCATAACAGTAGTATCATTATGTTTAATTTAGCCTTAGATATACGTTATAAAACGCTCCATCTCAGCCTATTGCCCCAAGAAAATGCAACTCAACAAGATGCATTACAATCCCCGATTAACTCAAGAACGTTAGCGAAAATCTGCCAACAGCAAAAGCTAACAAAGTTGAAACATTATGCTCTGCAAAAGCACAACGCATATAGCAATAACAACGCACTTAGCGAAATGTTTTTGCAATCTCATCACCTCACAAACAGTGAAGAACATCCATTATCAGCCTGGCTTTTGGCGCATCCGCACCTTCACATTGAGATCAGTAATGGCATGCTACTAGCTTATCAGCCAAATCGATTACTGGATGATGACTCGATTATCCCTGCAATCAACGCTATTGCAGATATATCGATTTTATTAAGTGACGTAAAACACAACACAGAGCTCAACCATGATAAAAATAATTAAACCACTCAGCGCCATAGCTTTGATCAGCTCAAGCCTTCTATTTACCGGCTGCACAGCCAACCAACAAGACAGTTTATTTGATAGTGTCATCAGTCTTGCCCGCGACAGTGTTGGTTTAGAAGTAAAAACAGCTGCCGCCGGTGACGTAGATTTAACCTATATGGAACGTCCAAGTACGGCCGGAGATAAAGCCGAAACCATTCTGCTGCTTCATGGTTTTTCAGCTAATAAAGACAACTGGATCCGTTTCACTAAGGCGTTGGATGAAAAATATCACGTTATCGCGGTTGATCTAGCCGGTCATGGTGACTCTGAAAAACTAATGACTACCGATTATGACCTAATCAAACAAGCCGAACGTCTGGATTCATTAATGACCACCCTAGGCATTAATCGCTTCCATATTGCAGGAAACTCAATGGGCGGAGCCATTAGTGCAATCTACAGCCTGAATCATCCTGACAAAATTAGAAGCCTAACCTTAATTGATGCCGCAGGGGTTGAAGGTTCAGAGCCTAGTGAATTTTATAAAGCCCTCGCCAAAGGTGGAAACCCTTTAATTGCTACCGATGAAGAAAGCTTTGAATACCGTATGAACTTCACTATGAGCCAACCACCACTCTTACCTTGGCCACTACGCCCTGCCTTGGTGCGTAAGACCATGGCCCGCGCCGATATCAATGAAAAAATATTCAGTGATATGATCGCGACAAAACAACGTTTGATTGATAATAATTTCCATCAATCCATTGAAACAACGATTGCTGAACGTAATTTGCCAACCTTAATCATGTGGGGGAAAGAAGATCGAGTACTAGACGTTTCAGCGGTTGCTGCGTTTAAACAAATAATCCCAGAAGCCAGTGTTCATATCTTTGAAGGTGTAGGTCATCTACCTATGGTAGAAATCCCTAACGAAAGTGCGGAAGTTTATCAGCAGTTCTTATCGACTGTAGAATAATTCAAGTTAAAAGCTCTATTTGATAACGGCTAAATATCTACTATTTATGCCGCTATTAAATAGGGCTCTTGCCCACGCTTTGCTTTACGTGAGTATGCCCCTTTACCCTTTTTCGCTTTAACAATTTGCTGTCGATATAGTTTAGATGTCACGAGAGCCGCTAGATGATTGTGCTTAATCTTGCCTCGCCCCACGTCTGCGGATTGATTAGTTTTGTCCATATATTTCTCTTTATAGCCTCTTATATTAGCGTCTGGTTTTAACTACCAGACATATTAGATCATAACGCCTGCTGACATGTCGATTATACTGACAGGTTTATAAATATTTTGCATAAACAGAGACTAACTAATAACACCTAGATATATCCTTACAATAGATAAGTCTTCTTTTTACACCTATGCTAAATAGAGAAAGGAATTGGTTAGAGCTAAGGGATTTGAATGAGCAAACATAATATTAATACAATCATTGCCGATGACTCTAAGTCAATAAGAATTGTACTTGATACACTGTTGAATCAATTAGGTATCGAGGACATTACTCACTGTAATACCGGGCGCGATGCCTTAACCGTAATCAATGCTCAACCGCTATATTATCAATTAGTTTTTGTAGATTTAAACATGCCAGAAATGGATGGTATGGAACTCATTCGCCATTTAGGAAATCAAGGCTTTAAAGGCAGTGTGGTTATCATTTCGGGTATGGAAGAAAGGGTAATCAACCTCGCCTCTGAAATTGCCCGAAAGCATAAAGTTCATTTAATCGGTAATATTATCAAGCCGATAAATATTGACGAACTACAGCACACTTTAACCAAGTTCCACTATTTCAATGAGCATTTAAGCTCTCCTCAAGCTTCCCTAAGTAAGTCTGAGCTGGAATTGGCTATTAACGAACAACGTATAATCCCTTATTACCAACCTAAGGTAGACAGCCAGAAAAACCAAGTTCTCAGTATTGAGGTCTTAGCCCGTATCGATAATCCAGGGCAAGGCAGTAATATTCTTCCTTCTCGTTTTATAAATTGCGCTGAAGATCATGATTTAATTGATACTATTACGGTACAACTACTAACAAAATCAATCAAAGACTTCAAAGAACTACAACAAGAACTAGGCAGTTCACTCACTCTCGCATTCAATCTATCCCCGCTGCAGCTAGAAGATTTGGCAACCCCCAAGCGACTTGATAGTTTTTTTAAACAGCACGATATTCGGCCAGAAGAAATTGTTATTGAAGTTACCGAAGAGTTAGCATTACAAACCCCAAATCAATTAGAAACGCTCAATCGATTAAGGATCTGGGGATATGGTATCGCACTTGATGATTTTGGCACCGGTTTTACCAATGTAACCCAATTAAAAAAATTACCTTTCAGTGAAATTAAAATTGATCGCAGCTTTATCACAAATATTCAAAACGATCATTTTTCTCAAGTCATCGTCAAGACCTTGGTTGATATCTCTAAAAAATATAATGTTGAGCTGGTCGCAGAAGGTATAGAGTCTTATGAAGAATACCTCTATTTAAAAAAACTGAATACACCAATGCTTTTACAAGGGTATTTGATTTCTAAACCCAAACAAAAAAATGAATTAATTCGTTGGTATCACAATTGGAAAAAGATGTCAGAAGCCGCCGCAGAAAATTAAAAAGTACTTCTCTGAATAACTAACTCCCATGCACCTAAACGAAATCAACAGCTTCACCTAAATCGCATTTTTTACACTCTAATTCAAACCCCAGCATCGAATCTCGCCCCTCTGCAGTCGTCACCCAAAGGCGGTTCATCCAGGGAGGGTCATGGCGAACATGTTGAACATGGCCACAGGACAAGCGGGCAACCCAATGATCTTCTTCATCCTTATGATATCCCGTAATGCCCTGCTTCATATAGTTTCCGGCGATTTAATGGCTTTACCCATAGTGGCTAACTGCTGATACAGCTCAATAAAGCTTGGACGTAATACTGTATTTTCCTGCATACAATCTGCTGCCAGCTGGGAGAGAAGTTTAAAATATTTATTATCCTCAGTATTATCGGTTAATGCGAGCAGGTCATCCATTAAACAGCCCAGTGCTCTTACCTCAATACGCTCCATCGCTTCTCTTTGCAGCTGCGGTAAAGTCGTTAAGTTAGTCGCTGCGCCAAAGTCCCCCAACAGCATATCCGTATTATCATTAATCATTGTATTGTGTGCATACAGGTCGCCATGACTGATTTTATTCCCGTGCATATGTGTAAGAGCTTGGCACATTTGCAGCACAAGTTTACTGATAACACCTAGCTCAAACTCAGCTCCTTTGGGGAAAGTATCTCGTGTACAAGTTTGCAACGAAGGAGGAAGCCCAAGGTTATAAAAATCGTTAGAGATAAGTTCCATCACTAAACCAAGAGTTTTCTTATCATCCCCTTGGTCTAACTGAGCAACTACCTTAATCAAGTTCTCTTGCTCTCCAGAAGCTAAGCAACAATCCAGCTCATCTTGAGGATAACCATCACTCGTCACATCACCTTTAAATATTTTTACAGCGATTTGGTTTTCAGTACCCATTAGCGCTTGCGGCTGATTTAACCAGCGAGCACGATAAATGAAACCCGATGCTCCCTCACCAATCAGCTCACCGAGCTCGATATTGGTCAAAGGAGCCTCAATAACTGATCGATCATGATCTCCTTGCTGACGATTAAAGGCATTACCTGAAAAAGCCAACCAAGATAACTTAGGTAATTGAAACAGCCAGTCAGGCATAGCGTTTAAATCATTGGCTGATAGCCGTGCTAATTCTAGATTTTTACAGTTCGCCATATTCTCTGGCAATGCCGTTAAGCGATTTCCCGCTAAAGCCAATTTTTGTAAGCGCTGCAGCTGCCCAATTGAATCCGGTAATGTTTCAATTTTATTATCGGTAAGAATCAACCAACGGGTATCGAGTGGTAAAACATCTTCGTCAACTCTGGTGATTCGATTGGACTTAAAGCTGATCATTTCAAGCTTTGGGCAACGGGTGAGTACTGCTGGAATAGTCTCAAAATCATTATTCGATAAGAACAAGATACGCATATTGACTAGACGATCTAAATCTTCAGGCAAATCAGTTAAATTATTATTGGATAGATCTAGAATTTCAAGCGTATCAGCAAGACCAAATATTTCATTAGGAAACTCAGTTAATGCAGCCGAGATTTCCAGACGCTCAATAGGGCTTTGCTGTTGCGATAGTCGATAGGACGATGTCAGCTGCCCTGCTCGTAACTGTTGCAGGAGAGTAGACTGGATAGATTCAGAAGCAGTATCAGAACGTTGCATAGAAGATTGCCGAAAGCCAAAAGGTGAATAGTTGCAAGATATTTTGGCGGCTATTCTAATGGAATGCTTAGTTAAACACAGCTAAAACTTGCACATCATGGCCTGACTATTTTAGCCAGCTCACTCGCTTTTAGCATTCTCAAGCGCCCTCGTTGCTTCCACTGAGTAGAGAGCTTTTTTGGTTGACTCAAGGCATCGCGCTGAAGGAATACAGAGGGAAAACCAACACCCCCTAATTGCCTAAAGAAGGCGTTATCTCGCGCGCTATCTTCTGGGCTGACTCTAACCTTAATCGCATTTTTTAATGCTTTTTTTCCCTTAGAAGTATTGATTAATTCTTTTTCTAACGTTCGGCAATAGTGACACCAGTCAGCTTGAAAATAAATAAAGATCGGGGCGTCATATCTCTTCAGCAACCCTAATGCTTGCTGGTAACCCACATAACCATAATACCAACGATGACTCCTATAAGACTTCTTTGACGGCTCATATTCAAAATCATACTCTCTGGCAGGCATAGAGTTCGCCACCCCAAGGGTTACTTTCTCGCCGTCACAAGGCTGATCAGTGAAAACTAACTTACCGGCAAGGTGACATTTATAGATATCCGCAACCGCGGCTTCTGGCAATAGAACCAGCAGATATATCAGACTGGTAAAGATGATTTTCATTTGCAAATCCATTTACTACTAATTAGTAACATAAGCACACTCGCTCATAGAGACTGGAATAGGGGCTAATGAGTGCTTAATTATATACCTTATTCTTATTCGACCCTAGATATCGTCAAGGAGTGTCTAATAGTGATTGGCGCAAGCGGCGAAAAGCTTTAGAATTCGACCATCAGATATGCCCTAAAAGAGTCTCAACTATGCGCGCTACCCAATTCTTAATCGCCACCGTAAAAGAAACCCCTACGGATGCCG
>Ga0209395_1007329_pt1 | contig 11633 bp, 9 predicted proteins | sample GOMGulsemesocosm_3_FD_184635 | JGI IMG/M metagenome (GOLD analysis project Ga0209395, IMG submission 184635) | Methane-oxidizing microbial communities from mesocosms in the Gulf of Mexico - GOM9D Gulf of Mexico (SPAdes) (version 2) | ecosystem: Environmental > Aquatic > Marine > Cold seeps... | reverse complement strand
AGAATTCAATGCTCAAGTCATTGACGACAAACGTAATGTTATGACTAAACAAACAGAGCAACATTATATAAGCAAAATACGAGAATTTGATCGAAAAAGTCGTATTGCATTGGTGAAGTAAAGCATTACCGTACTTTACCTTATCTTTTTTATAGATTAGAACGGGCATTTGCCCGTTTTTATTATCTTTACACTGCTTTTATCGCACTCGAGCTGAAACTCATGGTCTTGAGTTTTCATTGTCGCTCTATAAGCCCGTATCGTTTGCTTCACTTTATTGCCAGACAATAAAAATAACAGCAGGCACACTTTTAACCTTAGTGAATTATCTTTATGCCGAATACCAAAGAGAAAATTAGCCAATTACAGCAACAACTCAATCAATATAATCATGAGTATTATGTATTAGATCAACCAAGTGTTCCTGATGCTGAATATGACAGGTTAATGCAAGCGTTAATCGAGTTAGAGCTGGCAAATCCAGAGCTTAAAACCCTTGATTCCCCAAGCCAGAAGGTCGGCGGTCAGGCATTAAAGTCTTTTACCCAGGTAACGCATCAGTTGCCAATGCTCTCTCTTGATAATGTCTTTTCCTTAGAAGACTTCCATGCCTTTGTTAAACGTGTAAAAGATAGGCTAAATAGTACACGTTCTTTAGCGTTTTGTGCCGAGCCTAAACTCGATGGCTTAGCTGTAAGTTTACGGTACGAGCAAGGACAGCTAGTACAAGCTGCTACACGAGGTGATGGCAGTATTGGTGAAAATATTACCGTAAATATTAGAACCATTAAATCTATCCCACTGAAGTTAATGGGAACTCCGGGTAAAGATTTTCCAAGTATTGTTGAAGTACGTGGTGAAGTTTTCATGCCAAAGGCAAGCTTTGATGCGTTAAATGAGCAAGCCAAAAAGCGTGGTGAGAAAGGTTTTGCCAACCCACGAAATGCAGCTGCAGGCAGTTTACGTCAACTCGACTCAAAAATTACCGCAAAGCGTAACCTAGCATTTTATGCTTATAGCCTAGGCTTTGTGGGTGAGATTGCTGCTGAAAATGAGGAAAGCATAGATTTAACTAATGAGTTTTTTGCAAATTCGCATCATGAAAGGTTATGTCAGCTGAAAACTCTAGGTTTGCCCATGTGTCCAGAAGTGCGTTTACTGGATACAGAGCAAGCATGTGATGAGTTTTATCAAGATATTTTAAACAAGCGTAGTGGTTTAAGTTACGAAATAGACGGTACTGTACTTAAAGTTGATGATATTGCCCTACAAAAACGCTTAGGCTTTGTCGCTCGAGCACCACGCTGGGCTATTGCTTATAAATTTCCAGCACAAGAGGAGCTTACCCGAGTTGAAGATGTAGAGTTTCAAGTTGGTCGTACCGGTGCTATTACGCCTGTTGCACGTTTAGCTCCTATCTTTGTTGGTGGGGTTACTGTCTCTAATGCCACTTTGCACAACCAAGATGAAATCACCCGTTTAGGTCTTAAAATAAATGACACGGTTGTTATTCGTCGTGCTGGAGACGTGATACCACAAATTGTTAGTGTGGTTGTAGATAAACGAGGCGATGATGCGGTTAATATTACTTTTCCAGCAAGTTGTCCTGTATGTGACTCTGCAGTGGCTAAGCCAGTAGGTGAAGCTGTCTTAAGATGTACAGCTGGTTTATTCTGTGCAGCACAAAGAAAAGAAGCGATTAAACATTTTGCCTCTCGTAAAGCGCATGATGTGGATGGCTTAGGCGATAAGCTAGTTGAACAACTGGTTGATGAAAACCTCATTAGTACCCCTGCAGATTTATTTAAGCTGACAGAAATTCAAGTCAGCACTATAGAGCGTATGGGGAAAAAGTCAGCGATGAACTTGATCTCTGGTCTTGAAAAAGCCAAGAGTACCACATTAGCGAAATTTATCTATGGGCTTGGTATACGTGAAGTAGGAGAGGCAACGGCAGCTAATTTAGCTAATCATTTTTATACCTTAGCTGCAATTGAAGGTGCTTCTCTTGATGATTTACAAAAGGTCTCCGATGTTGGCGAAATCGTAGCAAAAAATATTGTTAATTTCTTCAAGGAAGAGCACAACTTAGCCGTTGTTGCAGGCTTGAGCGAGATCATGAATTGGCCCAGCATTGAAATAAAGTCTGCAGCAGAATTACCACTAGTAGATAAAATATTTGTCTTAACAGGCACGTTAACGCAAATGGGCAGAACAGAAGCTAAAACAGCACTGCAATCACTTGGCGCTAAAGTTTCAGGTAGTGTTTCTAAGAAAACAGATTTTGTCGTTGCAGGTGATAAAGCAGGCTCTAAATTAACTAAGGCACAGGATCTGGGTATTAGTGTATTGACCGAAGATGATTTAGTCGCATTATTAGCGGAGCATGGTGTAGCAATTTGAGTGAAGTTACTTTAGCCTTTCTTAATGACTTAGGGCATTGGTTCCGGCCTTATCAATACCAATCTGCATTAGCTATTATAGCTACTCTGCTGGTTATTTTTGGCAATGATATAAATAGTGCAATAAAAAAACTTATTGCCAAGCAACATTTTATTGTTCGAACATTAGCCTTTGTTTTGGTCTGTGCATTTGGTTATGGCTTATTAACGGTTTGGTTGACAAGCCTACTTGCTCAGCAGTTAGCTAAATTGCCTAACTTATATTTAGTCCCGGCAGTTTTTTCCATATTTTTTATTTTAGGTATGTACGCGCAAAAGCAGCGGCATATTTAATGTTTTGCTCTCCGATAACAGTGAGTTGTCGCTGTTATCGGAGAGCAAGTTTGGCTAACTAAGAGGTTTTCGCTGTTAATCGCCAAAAAGAGAAGCCAGCAACAAAAAAGAGCACCATAGGGTAAAAAGCGTGACTTGCAACAGATAGTGGCGAAATATGTAAGGTTGCACCAAGTAACAACGCCTGAGCGCCATAAGGTAGAATACCTTGGTTGATACAGGCAAATACATCGAGCAAGCTGGCAGATTCTGCTGGCGACAATTTACCATCCTCAGCAAGGTTCTTAGCGGTCTCACCTGTCACTATAATTGATACCGTATTGTTGGCGGTAAAAAAATTACAGATAAATGCAAGCCCCGCAATACCAAAACCTGCAGCACGTTTATTATTATCCGGCGTTAGTTTTCTTGCTATTCTTTCAATAAGCTTAGTTAATGCAGATAAGCCACCCTGTTGACGAACCAATTCGCTCAGCCCGCCAATAAAGAGTGACAAGATAAAGATATCTTGCATACTAGCAAACCCTGCGGTGATATCTGTTATCCAAGCAGAGAGTTGATACCCGTTACTCAACATACCAATGGCGGCAGCTAAAACTATACCCAGAGTTAAGACCACAAAGACATTCACTCCCATTAACGCTAACACCAGGATAACAATATAAGGAATAAGGCCAACAACTGCTGAATCACTGTTGAGTTCATGGCTAACTTCACCGCCAAGTAAGGTAAATGCAATCAGGCAAATTAGCGCTGCAGGAACGGCAAACTTAAAGTTAACTCGAAACTTATCTTTCATATGGGCACCTTGGCTTCGGGTTGAAGCAATTGTAGTGTCTGAAATAATGGATAAGTTATCACCAAAAATAGCACCTGAAACCAAGCAACCAGCAACGAGTGCAGCATCTAAGTTAGCAGACTCTATAAAGCCTAATGCAACGGGGGCAATTGCCGCTATTGTGCCCATTGAGGTTCCCATGGCAGTTGATAAAAAGGCCGCAACAAGAAATAAACCGGGAAGTAATAAGTAATCTGGAAAGATGGCTAATCCAAGTTGCACACTTGCATCAACACTGCCGGTTGCTTTTGCAACCACGGCAAAAGCACCTGCAAGTAAGTAAATAACACACATAGTGACAATGTTGGAGTGGCCAGCGCCAGAGATAAACTGTGAAATTTGTTTATCAATCGTGCTGTTGGTTATGTACTTACCTAAAGCAATTGAGACAATAATAGCCGGAATGATAGCAATACTGGCTGGCAGCTGATAAAAAGCAAAATCAACCCCTTGTAGTGTTAAGAAAACGCCAGTACCAAGAAATAGACTTAAAAATACAGCAAAAGGAAGTAGGGCAAGCAGGTTTTCTTGAGGGGCTATTTTATCTGTCATTGATGAGCTACTTTAAAATAATAATATGACAGCATTATAAAAGTATAATGAAGCTTGTCAATATGGATGTTTAGATGGCTAAAAGTTCATTGTTTATGAAGAGAATCAAAAAAGGCCCGTAACTTATGCTGCGGACCTTTTAGTCATTCACTCACACATTTTTTACTGTACCCTTCTTATGGCGCAGCTTGTGTTTGCTCATCAGCCCAAGCCACGGCTTGGTTGTAATGTTCAACAACTTTGTCTTTATCGAGTTTTAATTTTTCCATTACTAGGGTGGTTTTATCCCAATTAGCCTGTTCAATTAACTCAACGAGTTTGATCAAAGCTGCCATAACACCTTTTTTAGTTAGCAGTGGGTCTTTAATATCTTGCGAGAGTGGTAGTTTTTCCAATACGCTAGCCATTTCTTCATCTAATATAGCATCAATCATTGATAATAAACCGGTTAAGAAGGCAATAGATATATCAAGTTGTGAGCGAATATCTTTAGCGACTAACTCACAAAATTTTGCTCTAGTCATAGCCATATTGATTAACTCTGATGGTTTATCAGGGTTCGCAGTAACGGCAAACATTAAACCAATAAAACGTTTCAATTCACCTGAGCCTAAAATAACTAACGCTTGTTTAATGGTTGATATTTCATTGCGGCGTTTGAAGATAGCCGAATTTGCATAGCGTAATAGTTTATAAGATAGTGAAACATCACGCTCGAATACACTAGTGATACTGTTTAGATCAAGCTCAGTTTTTGACGTTTCATAGAGTAGTTCCGCCATTGCCATTTGTGAAGGAGATAAACTTTTTGTTTTTACCATTTCAGGCTTAGCGAAGAAGTAGCCCTGAAAATAATCAAAGCCTAATTGCAACATTTGATCATATTCTTCATAGGTTTCTACTTTCTCAGCGAGCATTTTTATATGAGGATGATCTTTAATCGCACCGAGAACTTCTTTAATATCATCAAGACTACTTTGTTGAATATCTATCTTAATCATTTTAATAAAAGGGTAGAAATGTGCCCAAACATTTTGATGTTCATAATCGTCTAAGGCAAGTGTGTAACCCTTTTGGTGTAAACTTTTACACAGAGCAAGTAATTTTTTACCGGGTTTAATTGTTTCAAGAATTTCAACAACAACTTCATCAGGAGTTAACATTTCTGGGTACCCCTGATTTAAAGTCTCAAGGGTAAAGTTGATAAAAGCAGGCTTATTACCGGTAAACTCACTGATGCCCATATTAAATTGACTGGCCTCAATCATTTTACTGGTCGCTTCATCACCGTCTATATCAGGAAATACATTATCAATGCTGTCGCGAAAAAGTAATTCATAAGCAAATAGCTTTTTGCTTTTATCTAAAATCGGTTGTCTAGCAGCGTAAAAATTCATATAGGTAGTTAACTAGCTTATTATTTTATTAATTAATTACACTTAAATATATGGTATACGGGGTTTGTTTGCATTAATTTTTTATTTTTATGTGCCGTTTCTACCTATTTTCTCCAATATTTATTCATCACTTCTTTTGGTTTAAATGATACTGCTACATTCACTTACTTCATCAAGGTATATTTCTGCAACAATTTTTGATAGGTTAGCGAGCTTAATAATTTATAATTTCACATATTGCAGGTAATTACTTTGGCTCTAGGTACTTTAATTTCTTTAGCACTCTACTTTGTCGTCATGCTCTTAATTGGGCTATACGCTTACAAAAAATCAACCAGTGATGTTGCTGGTTATATGTTAGGTGGTCGAAGCTTATCCCCTAGCGTAGCGGCACTTTCAGCGGGCGCTTCAGACATGAGTGGCTGGATGTTGATGGGCCTTCCTGGTGCCATGTATATTACCGGCCTAAGTAGTATCTGGATTGCTATTGGTCTAGTGATTGGGGCATTTGTTAACTACTTAGTTGTAGCGCCGCGTCTAAGAACCTATACCGAAATTGCCAATGACTCGATAACCTTGCCTGATTTCTTTGAAAATAGATTTAATGACAAGTCACGTTTATTAAGAATCGTTTCATCGCTTGTTATTGTTGTATTCTTCACGCTTTATACTTCTAGCGGTATTGTTGCCGGCGGAAAGTTATTCGAGAGCTCGTTTGGTTTAAATTATGAAATTGGCTTATATGTCACCGCAGGTGTTGTGGTTGCCTATACATTGTTTGGCGGCTTTTTAGCGGTGAGCTTAACTGACTTCGTGCAAGGCTGTATCATGTTTATCGCCTTAGTCTTAGTACCTATTGTTGCAGTAAGTGAAGTTGGCGGCATCGCTGAAATGCAAAGCACTATTGAAACAATAAACCCTGAACTGTTAAATATATTTAGCGGCGTAAGTGTTATTGGTATCCTTTCTGCGATGGCTTGGGGCTTAGGTTACTTCGGACAGCCGCATATTATTGTACGCTTTATGGCTATTCGTAGTGTTAAAGATATGCCTACAGCACGCCGTATTGGTATGAGCTGGATGATTGTTGCCATTATTGGTGCCATGGCCACAGGTTTTTCTGGTATTGCTTATGTCGCCAAAACAGGACTAAAACTTGATGATGCCGAGACAATCTTCATTGTGTTATCACAGTTATTATTTAGCCCATTAATTGCTGGCTTTTTACTTGCAGCTATTTTAGCGGCAATTATGAGTACTATTTCTTCGCAATTATTGGTGACTTCAAGCTCTCTTACCGGTGATTTTTATCAAGCCTTTTTACATAAAGATGCGAGTGAAAAACAATTAGTGTTAGTTGGCCGAATTTCAGTACTTATTGTTGCTTTGGTAGCGATTTATTTAGCCTACGATCGTAATAGCAGTATATTGAGCTTAGTAAGTAATGCGTGGGCTGGTTTTGGTGCCGCTTTTGGCCCAGTAGTTATTGGTAGTTTATATTGGAAAGGTATGACCCGTAATGGTGCTTTAGCGGGCATTATTAGCGGTGCTGTTACTGTACTTATTTGGATTTATGCGCCTATCACTATTGATGGCCAATCATTAAGTGCGTGGATGTATGAGATAGTGCCTGGCTTTATTGTTTGTTCATTAGCTATTTTTGTTGTAAGCAAAGCTTCTCCACAAATTGAAGACCATATTGGTGAAAAGTTTGATGAGATGTTAACGCATCATAAATAAGCTCTTTAGAAAAATTAAGCTAATATAATTTAGAAAAGCTAGTGACTTAAAGTCCCTAGCTTTTTTTCTTTATAAGCGTTTAGTATTTATCAATAGCTGTAGAGAATAAGGGGTTGTAATCATTACAGTGTAATTTCAAGTTGTTCGCTTTAGAGCTTTTATGCTAGAATCGCGTTAATTTTAAACCTTCGATTAATTTGGCTTGCTTTTACTATCTTTTTAGAAAAGGGCTTAAAACAAATTAATCATATATAAGACTATTAAGTCTGGAGTTTATCTACCAATGAGTTTTGATACTATTGAACAACGCGTAAGTTATGGTGTAGGCCGTCAATTAGGCGACCAACTTCGCAATAACCCTTTTAAAGAATTCGATATCACAGCTGTACAAGCGGGTATTGCTGATGCATTAGCAGAAGCTGCTAGTCAAGTTTCAGATGAAGATTTAAACGAAGCTTTCTCTGTAGTTTCTAAAAAATTACAAGAGCTAGAGCAAGCTGCGGCTAAAGAAGCTTCTGCTGAAGGCGAAAAGTTCTTAGCTGAAAATGCTAAACGTGACGAAGTAACTGTTACTGAATCTGGTTTACAGTATGAAGTAATCACTACAGGTGAAGGTGAAAAACCATCAGCTGAAAGCACAGTATCTGTTCATTACCACGGCACATTTGCTGACGGTAAAGTTTTTGATAGCTCAGTAGAACGTGGCCAACCGGCTGAATTCCCAGTAAACGGCGTTATCGCTGGTTGGACTGAAGCATTACAACTTATGACTGAAGGTTCAAAATGGAAATTAACTATTCCTTATGACCTAGCTTACGGCGAACGTGGTTCACAAGGTGCTATACCTCCTTATGCTACGTTAGTATTTGATGTTGAATTATTAAGCATCAAGTAAATATCGTATTATAATAAAAGCCCTCAATTGAGGGCTTTTTTTTAAGCTAAATAAATAGTAATAACTTATGCCACACATAAAACTACAGCAACTCTTTAAAAATTATCAAAATGCCTTTCGTCAATACGACCTTGATGGGGTGGGCAGCTGTTATCACTTACCATGCACACTAAATACACCTGATAAAATAGTATTACTTTCAACTCTTGCTGATTGCCAGCAAGAGTTTGGCGCTATTTTTACTCAACTTAAAGAAGCAAGTACCAGTGCGATAACCGCCAAAAGAGCTTCCTTTGAACAAATTAGCGAACAGTTATATTTAGTGTGCATAGATTGGGATTTTATTGATGGGCAGGGGCAAGTTTTTGCTGACTTTGCTGCGATATACCATGTATTAGATACAGGTGGGACATTGAAAATTGTTAATGTTGTCTCTCATGAGCTAGAAAGTTCATTAACATTAACAGAGTCACTTAACTGGTAAACACATTTATTAAGTAACAGATATTTAATAATGAGTTATGGAACGCACTCTGTAACTCCTTTAGAGAAAAAGAGATTAATATGAAAGTAAAAGTAGCTATTTTAGGTTGCAGTGGTCGTATGGGGCGAAACTTAATTCAAGCAGCTCATGAGCATGCAAGCATTGAATTAATTGGTGGTAGCGTACGTGCTAGTTCATCATTTGTCGACTTTGATTTAGGTGAGTTAGCGGGTATTGGTGCTATTGGCATAAAAACCGCTACTGAATTATCTCAACTTTGTGACGCGGATGTTTTTATTGATTTTACTTCAATTGAAACAACGTTAGAAAACATCAAGTGGTGTAATGAGCATAAAAAAGCCTTGGTCATTGGCACCACAGGATTTTCCGATGAACAAGTGCAAGTTATTGAACAAGCAGGAAAAACCATGCCTGTTATTTTAGCGCCTAATACTAGTGTTGGCGTTAATTTGATGTTTAAGCTATTACAAGTTACCGCAAAAGCAATTGGCGACTATACTGATATTGAAATTTTTGAAGCGCACCACAGATTCAAAAAAGATGCACCATCAGGCACTGCCGTTAAAATGGGGCAGGTGATTGCTGATACGTTAGGGCGTGATTTGAATAAAGTTGCTGTTTATGGCCGTGAAGGCATAACGGAAGAGCGTAGCAGGGAAACCATTGGTTTTGCTACCGTTAGAGCGGGTGATATTGTTGGTGAACACACGGCGTTTTTTGCGGATCTTGGTGAACGCCTTGAAATTACGCATAAAGCTAGCTCACGTATGACCTTTGCGCTTGGCGCCATGCGCGCTGCATTTTGGTTAAAAGATGCTGATGCTGGCTTTTACGATATGCAAGATGTTTTGGGTCTTAAAGACTAGAAAAATATACAATGAATATATTGACTAAATGGTCAGTTAATCATTGGTTCAAACCGTTAAAAACATCAAGATAAGTTATTCTTTTAACGGTTTGGTGATTAAATGGTACGGAAATACATAAAAGAGCGACTTTTTACATATTATTACTAGACGAAAGCGCTGCACAAGCGTAAAATAAGTGGATTTTGTCAAAAATTAACAGAAAAGCTGTTTTTGACAACGTCTTTTACAGGGAGTACGAGGCAACTGCACGGAGCATTTTGCTGTTATATGCGCGTTTACGTTTATTTCTTCTTTGGAGGTTACATTGGCTACATCTGCTATTTTAGTGCTTGAAGACGGCACTGTTTTTAAAGGCACCGCAATTGGTGCACAAGGGTCGGCTGTTGGCGAGGTGGTATTTAACACTTCGATGACGGGTTATCAGGAAATCCTTACCGATCCATCATATGCAGAACAAATTATTACCCTGACTTACCCACATATTGGTAACACAGGTACTAATAGCGAAGATAAAGAGTCAAATAGCATTGTTGCTAAAGGTCTTGTTATTCGTGATTTGCCTTTACTTGCTAGTAACTTTCGTAATGAACAGAATTTAAGCGATTACCTAATCGATAACAATATCTTAGGTATTGCTGATATTGATACTCGTAAATTGACGCGCATTTTACGTGAAAAGGGTGCACAAAATGGTTGTATCCTTACGCTTGAAGATGTCAACGATGAAAGCCAACACGCTACTGCACTGACACAAGCTAAAGCTTTCCCTGGTCTTAAAGGCATGGATTTAGCGAAAGTTGTTTCAACCAAAGAACAATACGAGTGGACAGATGGTAGCTGGACTCTTGATATCAGCAACGGAGATAATACAGGTACAGGTTTTACTAAACCTGATAGCTTTGATTTTCATGTAGTTGCTTATGACTTTGGTGCTAAACACAACATCTTACGCATGTTAGTTGACCGCGGTTGTAAATTAACTGTAGTACCAGCGCAAACACCAGCAAGTGAAGTACTTGCCATGAATCCAGATGGTATATTCCTTTCAAATGGTCCTGGCGATCCAGCACCATGTGATTACGCAATTGCAGCAATCAAAGAATTTTTAGAAACAGATATCCCTGTATTTGGTATTTGTTTAGGGCACCAGCTACTTGGTTTAGCAAGTGGTGCTAGTACAGTTAAAATGAAGTTTGGTCATCACGGTGGTAACCATCCAGTTAAAGATCATGAGCGTGACGTAGTTATGATTACTGCGCAAAACCATGGTTTTGCAGTTGATGAAGCTAACTTGCCAACTAACTTAACCGTAACCCATAACTCATTGTTTGACGGTACTATCCAAGGTATTCATCGTACAGATAAACCAGCCTTTAGCTTCCAAGGTCACCCAGAAGCAAGTCCTGGTCCTCATGATGCTGCGCCGTTATTTGATCATTTTATTGATCTAATAAAAGTATTTAAAGAAACAAAATAGACTCATAAGACAAGAGAGAAAGACAACCATGGCAAAAAGAACTGATTTAAAAAGTATCTTGATCTTAGGCGCTGGCCCAATCGTAATTGGCCAAGCCTGTGAGTTTGATTATTCTGGCGCGCAAGCATGTAAAGCATTACGTGAAGAAGGTTATCGAGTTATTTTAGTTAACTCTAACCCTGCGACGATCATGACTGACCCAGATATGGCTGATGCAACTTATATTGAACCTATTCATTGGGAAGTTGTACGTAAAATCATTGAAAAAGAACGTCCTTGTGCTGTACTACCTACTATGGGTGGTCAAACTGCATTAAACTGTGCACTTGAGCTTGAAGCCAAAGGCGTATTAGCTGAATTTAATGTTGAAATGATTGGTGCTACTGCTGACGCAATTGATAAAGCAGAAAACCGTGATCGCTTTGACAAAGCAATGAAAAATATTGGTTTAGAATGTCCACGTGCTGAAATTGTTCACACTATTGAAGAAGCACATGAAGCAAGTAAGAAGTTAGGCTTCCCGTGTATCATTCGCCCTTCATTTACTATGGGCGGTACCGGTGGTGGTATCGCATATAACATCGAAGAATTCGATGAAATTTGTACCCGTGGTTTAGACTTATCA
>Ga0209395_1007327_pt1 | contig 11635 bp, 10 predicted proteins | sample GOMGulsemesocosm_3_FD_184635 | JGI IMG/M metagenome (GOLD analysis project Ga0209395, IMG submission 184635) | Methane-oxidizing microbial communities from mesocosms in the Gulf of Mexico - GOM9D Gulf of Mexico (SPAdes) (version 2) | ecosystem: Environmental > Aquatic > Marine > Cold seeps... | reverse complement strand
TTTACAACCCCCAAGCTATAGAAGCGCAAGTTCAACAATTTTGGACTGAAAACAAAACATTTAAAGCCGAAGAAAAGCCAGGCCAAGAGAAATTCTACTGTCTCGCTATGTTCCCTTACCCAAGTGGCCGTTTACATATGGGCCATGTGCGTAACTATAGTTTAGGCGATGTTATTTCTCGCTATCAACGCTTACAAGGTAAAAATGTGATGCAACCTATGGGTTGGGATGCATTTGGTTTACCGGCAGAAAACGCAGCAATAAAAAATAATACCGCTCCAGCAAAATGGACTTATGAAAACATTGATTATATGCGTAACCAGCTAAAGTCATTGGGCTTTGCTTATGACTGGAGCCGTGAATTAGCAACCTGTAAAAAAGATTATTATAAGTGGGAGCAATGGTTCTTTACTCAGCTTTATGAAAAAGGTTTAGTTTATAAGAAGAATGCTACCGTTAACTGGGATCCAGTTGATCAAACAGTATTAGCTAACGAGCAAGTTATTGACGGACGCGGTTGGCGCTCAGGCGCGATTGTTGAGCGTAAAGAAATTCCACAGTGGTTTATTAAAATTACAGACTACGCAGAAGAACTATTAACTGACTTAGACCAACTAACTGAATGGCCTGAACAAGTTAAAACCATGCAACGTAATTGGATTGGTCGTAGTGAAGGCGTTGAAATGACCTTCCAAGTTGAAGGTTCAAGCGAAAGCTTCGATATCTACACCACGCGTCCCGATACATTAATGGGTGTAACTTACGTTGCCCTTGCTGCGCAACATCCGCTTGCATTAGCTGCGGCAAAGAATAACAGCGTATTAAGCGATTTTATTGCCGAATGTAAAACCAATAAATCTACCGAAGCTGATATGGCAACGATGGAGAAAAAAGGTGCTGATACTGGTCTTAAAGCCATCCACCCATTAACGGGCAAGATTGTTCCTGTTTGGGCTGCAAACTTTGTCTTAATGGATTACGGCTCTGGCGCAGTAATGTCTGTACCTGGACACGACCAACGTGATTATGAATTTGCCACTAAATATGGTTTAGAAATTACCCAAGTTATTGCTGGTACTGAAGAAGACGATATCAATAAAGCCGCGATAACAGAAAAAGGCAAGCTAATCAATTCTGGTGAGTTTGATGGCTTAAACTTCAAAAAAGCATTCAAGGCTATCGCTTACAAATTAAAAACTGAAAATAAAGGCCAAATAAAAGTAAATTACCGTTTACGTGACTGGGGTGTTTCTCGTCAACGTTACTGGGGAACGCCAATTCCAATGGTGCACTTAGCCAATGGCGAGTCTGCTCCTGTACCTGTTGACCAACTTCCGGTTGAACTACCTGAAGATGTGATCATGAATGGCGTTACTTCGCCAATTAAAGACAACCCTGAGTGGGCTAAAACCACGCATAACGGTGAAGAAGCTTTCCGCGAAACAGATACCTTCGATACCTTTATGGAGTCGTCTTGGTATTACGCACGTTACTGCTCGCCAAACGACGATACTCAAATGCTTGATCCCGCTAAGGCCAATTACTGGTTACCGGTTGATCAATACATTGGTGGTATTGAACATGCTATTTTACATTTATTATATGCACGTTTTTTCCATAAATTATTACGTGACGCAGGATTAGTAAACTGTGATGAACCTTTCAAAAAGCTGCTATGTCAAGGCATGGTATTAGCCGACACATATTATCGTGAAGCCGAAAATGGTGGGCAAGATTGGATTTCGCCAACAGATGTAGACGTTGAACGTGACGAAAAAGGCAATGTTACCGCTGCTGTTAGCAAACTTGATGGCCAACCGGTAATTTCTGCTGGCATGAGCAAAATGTCAAAGTCTAAAAATAACGGCATAGACCCACAAGAAGTAATCGGTAAGTACGGCGCAGATACTGTGCGTTTATTTATTATGTTTACCTCACCGCCAGAGCAAACTTTAGAGTGGTCTGACTCAGGTGTTGAAGGTGCACATCGTTTCTTGAAACGTGTTTGGAAACTCGCTTTCGATTTTAGCGAACAAGTTAAAGAACATGGGACAGTTCCAGCGTTAAGTGAATTAACCTTAAGCGCTTCACAGAAAAAATTGCGTAGAGAATTACATAAAACCATAGCAAAAGTGAGTGACGATATTGGCCGAAGAAACACCTTCAATACCGCAATAGCTTCAATTATGGAATTAATGAACCATTTAACAAAAGCTAAATTAGCGAGTGTTGAAGACAGAGCTGTGATGCAAGAAGCAGTTCGTGCTGTGGTCATTATGCTTACACCAATTACTCCACATATGTGTCATGAAATATGGAAAACATTGGGTGACGCTACAAGTATCGATGCATCAATTGAAGAGGCGTCTTGGCCAATAGTCGACGAAAGTGCTTTAGTTGAAGATGAGAAGTTAATCATAGTACAAGTAAACGGTAAAGTACGCGCTAAAATTACCGTTTCAGCATCGGCAACTAATGAAGAAGTTGAAGCATTAGGCTTAAGTGACGAAACAGTAATCCGTTTTATTGATGACAAAACAATTCGTAAAGTTATCTATATACCGGGCAAACTGTTAAATATTGTCGCTAACTAGTCACTAAAAGGTAATATCAAGGTAATGAAAATGAGCTACAGAGTTAGATTAACCACAAAATATAGAGCATATTCAGCAATAGCCGTATTTGCTTTTTTAACCTTGTTTATATCAAGCTGTGGCTTCCATTTGCGTGGTGACTATTTAATCTCACCACAACTACAAACTTTGCATTTAAGCTCTGTTGATAAATTTGGCGAACTTACTCGCCAAGTTAAACAACACTTGAGCTTAAATAAAATAACCTTGGTGACTAGTCCAGCTAAAAACATTCCTCAATTACGTATTTTAAAAGATGGTTTGAATCGCCGTACCTTGTCTGTTTTTCAAAACGGACAAGTGGCAGAGTACGAGTTAATGTATACCGTTCGCTATCAACTCGCCTTTTCAGCTGACGATATACGTTCCTTTGAGTTTGAACTTAATCGTGATTATCAAGACGATCCTGATATCGCTCTAGCCAAAAGTCGTGAACTTGATTTAATGTTAAGTGAAATGAGAAAAGAAGCTGCGATTAAAATTTTACGTGACTTGTCTGCGATAAAAATCTAATGCGCATTTATCATAGCCAATTAACTAACACTCTCAATCAAGGCTTTAAGCCTGTTTGGTTAGTTTTTGGTGATGAGCCTTGGCAAAAAAACAATAGTTTAACCGCCATAAAAGAGCACTGTCAGCAACAAGGTTTTAGTGAAACAGTTCGCTTTAGTGCGGACGATAAATTTGACTGGAACATCTTGGTTGAAGAATATCAAGCGATGAGCTTATTTGCCGCGCAGCGTATTATTGAAATAGAATTAGTGACAGGGAAAATTGCTGAGGCAGGTAATAAAATATTACTTAAGCTCAGTGAAAATTTTCATCAAGATGTTCAACTGATTTTTCATGGCCCTAAAGTTGATGCCTCAGGCCAAAAAAGAAAATGGTTTAAGACCTTAGAGCAACTAGGTTGTTTCATCCCCCTGTACGATATTGAAGGTCGCCAACTCCAGCAATGGCTTAATCAGCAAATTCAACAGCAGCAGTTGAATATTCACAGTGATGTTATTCCACTGATGATCGAGTTATTCGAAGGGAATCTGCCTGCCTTAGAGCAAGAATTACAAAAGTTTTCACTATTATTTGGCAGTCAACTTATCAGCGCTGAAGATGCCGAAAAGCTATTAATTAAACAAGCAAAGTTTAATCCTTTCCAAGTAATTGATACTTTACTCAGTGGCAATATTACCAAATGCATTAGCATGTTAGACCAACTACAACACGAAGGCGCTGCTATTGGGCAGCTTGTTTGGTTTATCCATAAAGAAATCACGCAATTGTCCAGTATGTTAGAACAACTTGAGCAAGGCGTGCCCGTTAATGACATCTATAAAAAATATCGTATTTGGGATAAGAAGAAACCACTATATCAACATGCACTCAACAATATTACTCGCAGCAACCTTAACCAAGCCCAAGCTCGTTTAGCGCAAACCGACTTGTTGAGTAAAACTAGTAGCGACTTTAATCCGTTTATTTTACTGGCTGATGTTTGCATTAGCCTTTATCACGGGCAAACCACTAAAAATTTTAGTTTAAATTATGAGTATGAATAAACACGAATGTATCGATAAAAAAATTATCGCTATCTTAGGGGGTACTTTTGATCCTATCCATAATGGTCATATAGAAACAGCCAAAGAAACTGCAAAATGGCTAAATGTAGAGCAGCTACTACTATTGCCTGCTCATTTACCTCCTCATAAAAATTCAACTACAGCCAGCGCATTGCACCGTGAAAACATGGTAAAAATTGTCTGTCAGCAACATTCATTATTTCAACTTGATAACCGAGAATTAAAGCGCGACACCTCCTCTTATACTGTTACCAGCTTGCAAGAGATTAAACTAGCGCAACCTGAAAGTATAATATTCTTTATTATCGGTATGGACTCTTTACTTACTTTTACGACTTGGCATCAGTGGCAAACAATTCTGTCCCTTTGTCACATAGTTGTGAATGTTCGCCCAGGCTACCCTTTAAATAGCATCAATACTGCTACCCAAGAAATATTAAATAAACATCAAATAAAAAGCATTAACGAAATTATCCAACAAGATGCTGGCGGTATCATTTTACATAAAAATCAATCATTTAATATTTCTTCAAGTGAAATACGACAGCAGTTAAACGATAATAACCTCGAAGATAATGTTCTTTCGTCTGCCGTACACCAATATATAATCCAAGAAAAAATCTATCAAAAAATAACTTCATAGTTACGCGCAGAAAAAATAATGATATTATAGCGTATTACTTTTTAGACTAAGAGAAATCCCCTTGCAAGTTGAAGCGTTAAAAGCATTTGTTGTTGAAAAATTGGAAGAAATTAAAGGTCGTGACATTACGATTTTAGACATAGCTAAAAAATCAGGTTTTGCTGATTATATGGTTGTCTGTTCAGGTAATTCAAATCGCCATGTAAAATCTATTGCGCAATCTGTTGCTATTGAATGTCGTGCTCAAGGTATCGAACCATTAGGTATTGAAGGAAATGACATTGGCGAATGGGCACTAGTTGATTTAGGTGATATTATTGTTCACGTAATGACCGACGAAATTCGTGATCGTTACCAGTTAGAAGAATTGTGGAACTAAACAAATAGTGAAAACAGACTAAAATATTATGCGGCTTACCTTATATGCTGTTGGTAATAAAATGCCAACATGGGTTACTCAAGGATTTAACGAATATTGTCGTCGTTTCCCTCGTGACATGTCATTTCATTTAGTCGAAATACCTCCGGGAAAGCGTGGTAAAAACGCAGATATAGCTCGTATTCTAGAAAAAGAAGGCGAGTTATTGTTAAACGCCATTCCTAAAGGTAACCGTATTGTTACGTTAGAAGTTGAAGGAAAACCGTGGACAACACCGCAACTTGCCCAACAACTAGAACGCTGGCAGTTAGACAGCCGTGATGTTGCTTTACTTATTGGTGGTCCTGAAGGCTTAGCACCTTCATGCATTAAAGCATCAGAGCAAAAGTGGTCTTTATCGCCTTTGACACTTCCTCATCCTATGGTACGTATTGTTGTTGCTGAAAGCTTATATCGTGCTTGGAGTATCAATAATAACCACCCATATCACCGAGAATAATAATGGCTTCGAATAAGCGCGTAGCTATTAGAAATCACTCGGCTGAAGCAAATTTATTTGCTCGTAGAACCTTTATTGCTTTTATCGGCATTATGGTAATGCTATTGATATTACTTAGTAATATTTATGACTTAGAGATCAACTCTTACGAAAAGTATCAAACGCGTTCAAATTCAAATCGAATCAAACTTTTGCCAGTAGCACCAAATCGCGGGCTTATTTATGACCGTAATGGCGTTTTATTAGCCGAAAACAAACCCATCTATTCCCTTGAAATCATTGCCGAGCAAACTACAGATTTACAAAAACATATTGCAGAGGTTAGTGAATTACTTGAGATCAGCGAAGAAAAGCAGCAAAAAGTTTTTCAATCCTTAAAAAGGAATCGCCGATTTAAATCCATTGAATTGCATTCTCGATTAAGTGCTCAGCAAGTCGCACTGTTTTCGGTAAACCAGCACAGGTTCCCGGGATTTTTCATCGATGCCCGTCTAAAACGTTACTATCCTTTTGGCGACTTAACCACGCATTCATTAGGTTACGTAGCTCGTATTAATAGTAGAGACTCCATTCGTTTAGCAGAAAAAAACCTATCTGAAGATTATGCAGCAACACGTAATATCGGCAAGCTGGGTTTAGAAAAATATTATGAAGACTTATTGCATGGCACTATTGGCCACCAAGAAGTAGAAATAAATAGTCAAGGCCGAGTGATAAGAACACTTAATTACACCCCGCCGATTTCGGGTCAAGACTTAACTATAAGCATAGATATTGAATTGCAAATGATCGCCAAACGCGCACTCGCGGGTAAGCGTGGTGCGGTAGTGGCTATGGATCCACGTAGTGGTGAAATATTAGCCATGTATTCTAATCCAAGTTACGACGGCAACTTATTCGTTCATGGTATCAGCACTAAAAATTATAAAAAATTACTTGATCCCAAAAACAATCGCCCGTTACTTAATCGCAGTGTGCAAGGTTACCCTCCCGCCTCAACCGTTAAACCTTTACTCGGATTAACGGGCTTAGAAGAAGGGGTTATCACTCAAAATAAACGTTATTATGATCCGGGTTGGTTTCAACTAAATGGGCTTGAACGTAAATACCGAGATTGGTATGCACCAGGGCATGGCTGGGTTAACTTAAACGAAGCGATAGAGCACTCATGTAACGTTTTTTTCTATAATTTAGCCGTTAGACTAGACATTGATAACATTACTAACATGATGGAAAAATTTGGCTTTGGTGAGCTGACAGGCATTGATATTTGGGAAGATAAACGTGCCATTTTACCCGGACGAGAGGCCAAACGTAGCCGATATAATCAACCTTGGTATACAGGAGATACCGTTAACGTTGGTATCGGTCAAGGTTTGTGGACAGTGACCCCTTTACAATTAGCACAAGCAATTTCTATTTTAGCCAATAAAGGCCAAAAAAAGATACCGCACTTTTTACGTTCGACCGCTAAAGCATTTGATGTCCCCCCCTTAAATGAAGAGAGCTCTGCGGGAGATACTATTATTCCTGACAACATAAGCATAAATACTGTGACGAAAATGATCACGGAAACTGTAGAGTTTGAAGAAAAGCCGCCTATTATTTTAAAAAATAATAAGCACTGGAATTTAGTCCTTGATGCTATGCATAACACAGCGCAAAAAAAATACCCTGCTTTTAAAGGGGCTCGCTATGACGCAGCGGGAAAGTCGGGTACAGCCCAACTGATATCAAAAAAACAAGATGAAGAATATGATGCAACAGCGATCAAAGAAAAACAACGAAACAATGCGATGTTCGTTGCTTTTGCCCCATACGAAACCCCAGAAATTGTCGTAGCTGTTGTTGTTGAAAATGTTTTGGAAGGTGGTGGCGGTTTTAACGCTGCACCGGTAGCGCGACAGGTTTTGGATCAGTATTTTGGTGATCGAGAAATAATAAGTACCGATAAAAGCAAACACCCTCAACATACCAATGTTTATGGAAGTAGTAAAAAAACTATAAAATCAGGACGTAATTAGTGCGTAATATAGGGCATGACGAACAAAAGCAGCGGAATTTTTGGCAAAGAGTTAATATTGACTTGCCACTACTTTTGGCTATTCTAGCATTGATGATTTTGGGCCTATTTGTTGTTTATAGTGCCGGTGGCCAAGAGATGGCTATTGTATATCGTCAGATAAAACGTGTGGGCATTGCCTTATTAGTGATGTTTATCGTTGCACAGATTCCTCCTCTAATCTACCAAAAGTGGGCCGTACCCGTATTTATTTTTGGTTTATTACTTTTAACTGCTGTTTTATTATTTGGCCATATAGGTAAAGGTGCACAACGTTGGTTAGATTTAGGCTTTGTGAAATTTCAACCTTCAGAAATGATGAAGCTTATCGTGCCTATTATGATAGCTTCATATGTTAGCCAACAGAATTTACCCGCAAAATTACACACTATTATCATTGCCTTAATTTTAGTACTCCTACCTACAATTTTGATATTCAAACAACCCGATTTTGGTACGTCCATATTAATAGCTAGCTCAGGAATATTTGTTATTTTTCTGGCTGGATTAAGCTGGAAACTGATTGGTGTGTGTACGGGTCTAGGTTTAGGTTTTGCCCCAGTTTTATGGTACTACTTATTAGGCCCCTATCAAAAACAAAGGGTGATAACGTATTTAAATCCAGAAGAGGACGCTTTAGGCTCAGGTTATCAAATTATTCAATCTAAAATCGCCATAGGCTCTGGCGGCATTGACGGTAAAGGTTGGCTGCAAGGCACTCAATCTCAACTAGAGTTTTTGCCCGAACGACACACTGACTTTATTTTTGCTGTATTTAGTGAAGAGTTTGGCTTTCTCGGTGTGGTTGCTTTATTAAGTGTTTATTTAATTATTGTAATGCGCGGTTTATGGATCGCGGTTAAAGCTGAACACGCTTTCACTAAACTTTTAGCGGGTAGTATCACACTTACCTTTTTTGTATATGTATTTGTAAACATAGGTATGGTTTCAGGTTTATTACCCGTTGTAGGTGTTCCGCTTCCCTTAGTGAGTTATGGTGGCACATCTATGGTGACATTACTCGCTGGTTTTGGCATGCTAATGGCCATTAGTACACATAAACGCTTTATTGCTTAAATTTACCAATAAAATAATAAGAAACTGCAACCGTGAAAACAAACACATCGCTTACCTTATCGTTCATTTTATTAACACTTGTTTTAGCTGGTTGCAGTTCGAACTCAGGCCGCTATCAGCAAAAAAATGACAGCACGCCTACACGCATCCCCACAGAAAGTGAACTTGTTGATATTACTCCACGAGCAGAGCCACATAGCAGAGGCGGTAATAAAAGTCAGTATCAGGTTCGTGGCAAAACTTATTCGGTATTAAAAAGTGCTGAAAGCTTTAGTCAAACGGGTACCGCTTCTTGGTACGGTAAAAAATTTCATGGCCATTTAACCTCAAATGGTGAAATTTATAATATGTACGCCATGAGCGCGGCTCATAAAAACCTACCTCTGCCAACTTATTTAAAAGTGACGAATAACGCGAATAATAAATCAGTTGTTGTGCGAGTGAATGACCGTGGCCCGTTTCATCAAGACCGAATTATCGATTTATCTTACAGCGCAGCTTATAAACTTGGCATGCTGAAGACTGGCGTTGCTAACGTGACTATTACCGCGATTACCGACTTCTCAGTACCCAAGCAAGTAGTGTTGCCTAAGCCTAAAGAAACGGTAATCGTTAATAGTAACCAACGAAAGTATATCCAGGTCTTTGCGACTAAAGATGAATCTGTTGCTAATAAAACTGCACAAGCACTACAAATCCTCCATCAAATAAACACTATCACCCCAAAGAACAATGGTATTTATCGCATACAAATGGGGCCAATCAGTGATAAAGAACAACTAAATTCTATTTTGGCAAACTTAAAAAAATCTGGTTATCCGAAAGCATTTAGTGTTAAATAATTTCTCGTAACAAATTGCCGAAAAACCACGATAGTAATCATCACTAGAAATGGTATACTTCTGAAAATATCTCCCTTTTTTTTCATTCTCATAGGAACATTATGGCTTACCGATTAGCTGACAAAATGGCTAAAACTTCAACTAAACTACTTTGCTTCATAGGCGCTGTTGCTTTAAGCGTTTCATCTTTTACCCAAGCAGCAACCATTATCCCCTCTCCGCCAGAAGTAAAAGCTAAAGGTCATATTTTAATTGATTTCACAACAGGTAAAATTCTCGCTGAAAGCAATGCTGATACTTTATTAGCGCCAGCAAGTTTAACCAAAATGATGACAAGTTACATCATTGGTAAAGAACTAGAAAATGGCAACATTTCAAACGATGATTTAGTAACAATCAGTGAAAAAGCTTGGGCGAAAAACTTCCCTGGTTCATCATTGATGTTTATTGAAGTCGGTACTGAAGTTTCAGTAAAGTTATTAAACCAAGGTATTATTGTTGCTTCAGGTAATGACGCCTGTGTTGCCATGGCAGAGCATATTGCCGGAAGCGAAGATGCATTTGCCCAATTAATGAATGGTCATGCTGAACAATTAGGCATGAGCAGTAGTTACTTTGAGAACAGCCACGGTTTAGATAGCCAAGAACATAAAACGACTCCCCGCGATATGGCAACCTTAGCAATAGCCCTTATTCGTGACGTGCCGGAAGAGTATAAACTTTATAGCCAAAAATCTTTTTCATTCAACAATATCAAGCAATATAACCGCAATGGTTTATTGTGGGATAAAAGTATGAATGTTGATGGCCTTAAAACAGGTCATACATCACAAGCAGGTTATAGCTTGGTTTCTTCGGCAACAAAAGGTGGCATGCGTTTAGTTAGTGTTGTTATGGGCACTGATAGCGAACGAGCAAGAAAAGTAGAAAGCAAAAAACTACTGAACTATGGTTTTAGATTCTTTGAAACATATACACCTTATAAAGCAGGCGAAAAATTCGTAGCTAACCGAGTATGGATGGGTGATGTAAAAGAAGTCGACTTAGGTATTTTACTCGATACCCCTATTACTATTCCTCGTGGCCAACGTAAAAACTTAGAAGCAAGTTTTGAACTTGACCAACAACTTGAAGCTCCATTAGCCAAAGGTGCCGTTGTCGGTAAGTTATTTTTACGATTAGACGGTGAAGATATTGCAGAATACCCATTAGTCACTTTACAAGAAGTAAACGAAGGCAGCATGTTCAGTCGCTTAGTTGATTATGTAAAATTGCAATTTGCTAATTAATATATACACTTTTTTATAAAAAAACTCGGCTATTGCCGAGTTTTTTCTTTTCAAGATCATAACTTTAATAAAAGCACCAAATACAATGAGCACATTTTATTTGATTAATGATAAAATGCCTCAATATTGACTATTTACCACGCCCGCTTACTTTAGAGATACAAGATGAAAACCAAGTTTGATGAACTATTAGAATTTCCTACCGTACTTAACTTTAAAGTCATGGGCGTTGCTTGTGATGAATTACCTGATTTGGTTATCAATGAATTGCAGAAGCATGCTCCTGGTGATTATTCGCCTAAAGTTAAAGCAAGCTCTAAAGGCACTTACCACTCTCTTTCTATTGCTGTGACGGTTACAAGCAAAGAACATATTGAAACGATTTATACAAAACTTACCGCCATTGATGTGGTTCGTTACGTATTATAATCATTCTTTAGAATACCCTTAATTTTTATCTGGTGTATTCCTACTATTATTTGGATATAATCCTTTTAATCAAATTAAGCGAAGATAAAACTTGAAAAACTCGTTAATCATTCGACAACTTGCCACAATGGATTACACCACTGTATGGCAAGCAATGCAGAACTTTACCGATGATCGCGACGACGAAACTCAAGATGAGCTTTGG